>Ga0272445_1000468_pt1 | contig 38077 bp, 35 predicted proteins | sample YNPCB0031_FD_194404 | JGI IMG/M metagenome (GOLD analysis project Ga0272445, IMG submission 194404) | Hot spring sediment microbial communities from Yellowstone National Park, WY, United States - YNP-CB-003-1 | ecosystem: Environmental > Aquatic > Thermal springs > Hot (42-90C) > Sediment... | reverse complement strand
ATTCTCAATAAAGGAGACAGACAGCTTGCAGGGATTACAGCCCCTGCCAGAGGCCTTTTTCTTGAAGAGGTATATTATTAGGGATTTTGAGTTATTCGTACTCCTTTTCTATCTTTTCAAGTACCTCTTTTCTTTCCTGGCATTCCCTGCAATATATAGCAAAGGGCAGGATTTTGAGCCTCTCCTCTGTGATGGGTTCTCCGCATTCTTCACATATTCCATAGGTGCCCTGGTCAATCTTTCTTAGTGCCTCATCTACCTTCATAAGGTTTTCCCTGTGGGTAGAGAGCTGTCTCAGGCTTATATCCTCGGCAAGGTCAACAACAGACCAGTCTCCATCATCAAGGGCTGTCTCCACTATCTGTTTTGTCTCACCCTTTATGTATTTTGCTATCTCTGCCTTTGCCTCAGAGAGAATCTTTTCCCTGAGGCCAAGAAGGAACTTCCTGAGTTTTTCTGTTCTTTCTAACTCTTCTGTGGCAGAAGTAACAGATGGAACAGCCTTTGCACGGGTTTTGGTGGTGGAAGTAACAGTTGCAGGCTTAGTCTTTTTAATTTGAATCTTCTTTTTTGCCTTTTTTGCGGTAGAAGTAACAGTTCGCCTCTTTGAGACAGAGGCCTTCTTAGGTTTTTTAAGAGCAGTCTTTTTTGTTGTCTTTGCCTTTTTTTTGGCAGAGGTAAGAGTTTTAGTCTTCTTTTTTGGCATTATTTCTTCTCCTCAATTGTTTCAGTCTTTTGTGTTGGCGAAGTATTGGTGGCGGAAGTAACAGTAGCTCCTGCCTGGCCCTCTTTAAAAACCTCTATGATGCTCCTGACCTTTATACCTGCCTGCGTAAGGGCCTTCTGAATGTCTGTGAGTTTTGCGTCTTCTACCTTAAGGATGTAGTTAATGTTCATATTATACCTCCATTATCTCTTTTTCTTTATGACTTAATAGTTCGTCCACCTTCTTTATATAGGTATCTGTAATCTTCTGAACCTCTTCATTCCATCTTTTGACCTCATCTTCGCTGAGATTCTTTTCCTTCTGAAGCTTCTTTATCTCTTCAAGGATATCTCGCCTTATGTTTCTCAGGGCAACCCTGGATTCCTCTGCCCTCTTTTTTACTACCTTTACGAGTTCCTTTCTCCTTTCTTCTGTTAGGGGAGGAATGGCAAGCCTTATGGTCTTACCATCATTTGTTGGTGTCAGGCCGAGGTCTGACTTCATTATTGCCTTTTCTATCTCAGGGATTATCTTTTGCTCCCAGGGCTGTATAGTTATTAGCCTTGGCTCAGGCACTGAAAGTGTGGCAACCTGATTAAGGGGCATCTGGTTTCCATAGTAATCAACTGTTATACCGTCAAGGAGGGCTAAAGATGCCCTGCCAGTTCTTATGGAGGCAATCTCTTTTTTGAATACTTCAATTGTTGCTTCCATTTTATCTGTGAGTCTCTTTTTTAATGAAGGTTCCATAAACCCTCCATTTTTACAGGCATAAAATTGCCTGTCATTTCGTTACAAGTGTCCCGACCCTTTTGCCTGCAAGGGCCTTCTTGATATTCCCCTTGCCTCTTAAATTAAATACCACAATGGGAAGGTCATTGTCCATACATAATGTTATGGCAGTTGAGTCCATTACATTAAGTCCTTTCTTAAGAACTTCCATATAGGTAATTGTATCAAATTTCTTTGCCTCTGGAAACTTTACAGGATCGGCAGAATAGACTCCATCAACCTTTGTAGCTTTCATTATCACATCTGCACCTATCTCTATTGCCCTGAGGGCTGCAGCAGTATCTGTGGTGAAGAAAGGGTTTCCTGTACCAGCTGCAAATATAACAACCCTACCTTTTTCTAAGTGCCTGAGGGCCCTTCTTCTTATGTAAGGTTCTGCCACCTCCCTCATCTCTATGGCAGATTGAACCCTCGTTGGGATGCCGAGTTTTTCAAGGCTATTCTGAAGGGCAAGGGCATTAATCACTGTGGCGAGCATGCCCATGTAATCTGCTGTTGCCCTCTCCATGCCTTTTGTGGCTGCCTCCATCCCCCTGAAGATATTTCCTCCACCTATAACAATTGCTATCTCTGTTCCAAGACTGAGACTATCCTTAATCTCCTTAGCAATAAAATCCACTGTCTCGGGGTCTATACCATAACCCCTGTTTCCCATGAGGGCCTCACCACTGAGCTTGAGCACTGCCCTTTTGTATTTAGCTCTGGTTTTCGTCACTAGTGTTTTTCTGCCCTTCGCCAACCTGAAATCTCGCAAATCTCCTTACAACAATATTTTCACCGAGTCTGGCAATTGCCTCGGTTATTATATCCTTTATCTTCTTTTTCTGCTCAGGGTCTTTTATAAAGACCTGCTCAAGAAGACAATTATCAGCATAAAACTTTTCGAGCTTCCCTTCAACAATCTTTTCTATAACCTGTGGTGGTTTGTTATCTGTAATGGATGCCCTGTATATGGCCTTTTCTTTTTCGATAACTTCCTGTGGGACATCTTCCCTTGAAATATACTGGGGAGCTGTGGCTGCAATTTGCATTGCAATGTCTTTTACAAGTTCTCTAAATATATCGGTCTTTGCGACAAAGTCTGTCTCGCAGTTCACCTCCACAAGAACCCCTATCTTGTCCATGTGTATATATGAGGCAACAAGGCCTTCAGCTGCCTTTCTTGTGGACTTCTTAGCTGCACTGGCAAGACCCTTCTGTCTCAGTATATCTATGGCCTTTTCAAAATCACCATTAGCCTCAGTAAGGGCCTTTTTACAATCCATCATTCCTGCACCTGTCTTTTCTCTTAATTCTTTAACCTTCTCAGCAGTTATCTCAGACATTTTCTTCCTCCATGGTGATTTTTTCTTCAATAGCTGCTTCGTTGGTGGCGAAAGTAACAGTTGTGGCAGCAGCTGTTACTTCCGACTCCTGGGTAACCTTTTCAAGAGATGCCTTACCCTCAATGACAGCATCAGCTATCTTTGATGTAAGAAGTTTTATTGTCCTGATGGCATCGTCATTTCCTGGAATCACATAATCTGCATCATCCGGGTCACAGTTTGTATCAACTATTGCAACTACAGGGATGCCGAGGAGCCTCGCTTCGTGGACTGCTATCTTTTCCTTTTTGGGGTCAACAACAAATAAGGCACCAGGAAGGGTCTCCATCTCCTTTATGCCACCAAGATATTTCTGGAGCTTTTCCATCTCCTTCACTATATTAGCAACCTCTCTCTTGGGCAGTCTTTCGAAGGTTCCGTCTTCCCGCATCTTTTCATATCTTCTTAATTTTTCTATGCTCTTTTTAATAGTAGAAAAGTTGGTAAGCATTCCGCCGAGCCATCTCTGGTTTACATAAAAGGCTCCTGCCCTCTTTGCCTCTTCCTCGATTGCCTCCTGGGCCTGTTTTTTCGTTCCAACAAAAAGGATAGGCAGTCCCTGCTGGGCAACGGATTTTACGAACTCATAGGCATCTTCAACTGCCTTGACGGTTTTTTGAAGGTCTATTATGTGGATTCCGTTTCTCTCTCCAAAGATGTATTTCTTCATCTTTGGATTCCATCGCTTCACCTGATGCCCAAAATGGACACCAGCCTCAAGAAGCTCTTTCATAGTAACTACAGCCATAAATACCTCCTGGTTTTTTCCTCTGCCCTACCTGTGTTACCCTTTGGGACCAGACACAGGTTTAAACCGGGCATGTGTAATTAGTAGACACAACACCTCTTTAAGGTTAAGAGCTTACCATATTACAAAGAGGGCAGTCAAGGGTAGAAATATCCCAAAAATTTTGGTTGCGAGGTAACAGTTTGAAATGGTCTTTTTGTATAATTTTTAATGCAAAAGATTGTATATACAATGGGCACTGATAGAAGGACAGAAGAGGAGTTTATAGAGATCCTCCTTGCCTTTGATATTAAGGCCCTTATTGATGTGAGGAGATTTCCCACAAGCAAACTCCCTCATTTCAGGAAGGAGTATTTTGAAGAATTTTTGCAAAAGGCAGGGATAAAATATTACTTTATGGGTGAAGGTCTTGGAGGTTACAGAAAGGGTGGGTACCTAGAATACATTATGACCGAAGACTTCAAAAAGGCAATAGATGACCTTGTTAAAATAATAGAAAAAGAGGTCTCAGTGATTGTATGCGCTGAAAGATTCCCCTGGAAATGCCACAGGAGATGGATTGCAAGGGAATTGAATAAAAGGGGATGGAAGGTTATTCATATAATAGAAAAGGATAGGCTCTGGATACCCGAACACAAGCTGACTTCTCAGCGTGAAAACTAAAGGGCATGAACAGATTTTTTGAAATTATTATAAAAGCTGCAGAACTCAAAGAACATATCAGTGATAATCTCTTTAAAGAGGATGAGTTTGCTCATATGATTAATGAGTTGAAAGGACTTATTAGCTCAACAAGAAGAGAACGGTATGAAAGCGGTATGGCAGAAATATGTGCAGATTGTGGAACTTCTGGTAAAGACTGCTGTGGCAAAGGCATTGAGTTTAAATACTCAAAAGAGCTGCTAATTATAAATATGCTTATGGGAGCAGAAATACCTTCGAAAAGACTCTCGGAAAACTCCTGTTATTTTCTCACAGAGAAGGGCTGTTCCTTACTTGCGAGGCATGTCTTTTGTATAAATTTCCTCTGTCAAAGGATAAGGGACAAAATATCTTCTGAGAGATTAAAAAAACTGCAGGAGCTCGAAGGCAGGGAGCTGGAACTCTCCTTCAGGCTCGAAGAGTTTATTAAAAAACATTTGAAGAATCACCCAACTATTACTTTCACCACTAAATCTGATAGAATAACTCATGAACTTTGTGGGTCCACACACTGTTACCGACCACTCAGCCGATGTCAGGAGACATATGTCAGGAGACATATGTCAGATATCAGAGGTCGGATATCAGAGTCTAAGGAAAATCCTTCCTCAGCATCTGACATCTGATTTCCGATATCTGAGATTTGTCCTCGGTCTGGCATTGCTAATTCTGATGCTTATATCCTGTGCATCCTCGCAGAAAAAAGAAGAACCTTTCGAGCCCGAGGCATGGCTCGCAAGGGCAGACAGACTTATTGAAAAGGGAGAATTTCAGGAGGCAAGTAATCTCCTCCTTGAGGTAAAAAACAGGGATACTACCATGAAATTTGGGCCAAGGGCACAGCTCAAGATTGCTGAATCGTATATAAAAGAAGAAGAGCCTGAGCTTGCCATTGAGGAATACAGGAAATTCCTGAGGGAATTCCCTGACCACAGCTACGCCCCTTATGCCCAGTATCAGATTGCCCAGCTTTATTTTCAGGACATCCGTGGACCCGAAAGGGGTTATGGAGCGGCAAAAAAAGCCCTTGAGGAATTTGAAAGGCTCAAGACATTATATCCAAGGAATCCCTACAGGGATATTATTGACTTAAAAATAGAAAAATGCAGGGATATAATAGCAGCCTATGAATTTATGGTTGGAAAATTTTATTTCAAAAAGGGCTCCTTCAGGGCAGCCAGAGGCAGGCTCGAAGGCCTTATAAAGAATTTTCCTGATTATAAGGATATGCCTGAGGTCCTCTACCTTCTATGGAAGAGCTACCTCGAACTCGGTGAAAAGGACTTAGCTCAGGAGACCTTTACGAAACTGATAACAAGATATCCTGACTCAAAAGAGGCTAAAAAGGCAAAACTTGAACAACCCTTGAACAACCCTTGAACTACTTTTTATGGAGACGAATAAATCTATGTATTATCCTGTTTTTTTGAATCTTAAAGGAAGGTCCTGTGTTGTTATTGGTGGTGGAAAGGTTGCAGAAAGAAAGGCAAGGTCCCTTTTAAAGGCAGGGGCTAATATTAAGATAATAAGCCCTGAATTTACAGAGGGTCTGAAAAAACTATCCAAAAGTATTGGTGGCGTAAGTAACAGTTGTGGGAGACTACAGCTCATAAAAAGACCTTTCAGAATTGAGGATCTGAAAGATGCCTTTCTCGTTATAGCAGCTACCTCCTCCAGAGAACTTCACAAAAAAATAGCCTCTTACTTAATGAACTCCCCCTTAAATTCCCCCTCTTACCATAAGAGGGGGAAAGGGGGAGTTGGTGGACTCCTTAATGTAGTTGATGAACCTGAGCTATGCACCTTTATTGTCCCTTCTGTTGTAAAAAGGGGACCCCTCACCATAGCTATATCCACCTCAGGGGCATCTCCAGCAATGGCAAAGGCCATAAGAAAGGAGATAGAGAAACTCTATGGAAAGACCTTTGGAGAATACCTGAAACTACTTGAAAGACTCAGAACAAAACTTATTAATCTGCCATCTCAAAAAAAGAAAAAGATTTTTTCTGCCCTCAGCTCCAGAAGTGTCTTTAAAAGGTTGAGGGATATAAAGACAAAAAAAGAGGTTAAAGACTTGTTGGATGAACTACTCCAGAAGGAAAGGATATCCGTATAGGTTCTGGCAATCCCTTCTCCACATAGAGCTCTGGCAAGGAAATAGTGTTTGACCTGAGGATGGGAATAAATCTGCCATCTTCTGTTAAAACCCCAAATATGGCACAGAATGCTCCAGACCTTCCCATATCTATATGGGCTCCTCCTTCTTCACGAGGAGCCATGAGGTCAAAGAAGGGAGCTGACTCAATAGGTCTTTCGCCTGTAACCTCATAGATTCTTATAACAAACCTTCCACCATAAGTCTTCCTTAATGACCTGGCAGTATCCTGAGTTATCTCCCAGTAAAGATAAAACATTGTCTGGTTCACAGGTACAAGTCCTAAAAGGTCTTTAATAACAGGTAAAGAGACCTCTTCTGCTGACACAGGTCTTTCCTCTTCTACTGATACAGGTTTGAGTTCTGGAAGTGCTTCTTTTGCTGTTACTTTCGCCACTGGCTTCTTAGCCCTCTTTATTCTTTCGCCCTTTTCTGTTACCTTCGAAACCTTCTCTGGCTTCTTTTTTGCCCTCAGGGCCTTTAATCTAAGGGTTTTGCTTATTAAAGCAGCAAGCTCTTCCTTTGTTGCAGTCCTTGGAATTGAAAGCCCCAGTTCTTTTGCCATTGACCTTAGTTCAGTAATCTTCTTTTTTAAAAGTTCCTTCCTTGTCATAATCCCCTCCTTAAATAGGCTGGCAACAGGCTATAAGTGTGGTTAGGGGTAGGGATTAATTTACTCCCTTACGCCCTAATCCCTAAGCCCTAATCCCTGAAGCCTATCTTCAGCCTATTCTTCCGTTGGTGGCGTAAGTAACAGTTGCCGAAGCCTGTTACACAATAAATATTCACCTATTTAGAACAGAAATGTCAATTGCAGAGAAGCCCCTCACTGTTACTTTCGCCCCCAATGGACTATCCAGCCTCTGCCCAGTTTTTCCCTGTGCTGATATTAACAGATAGAGGTACCTCGAGCTCGACGACTCGCTCCATCTCTTTTCTTATTCTGTCTTTTAACTCAGTGAGTTCTTCCTCAGGTACTTCAAAAAGGAGTTCATCGTGAATCTGAAGGAGCATCCTTGTCCTGAAACCACCTTTCTTAAGGAGTTTCCATATCTTAATCATTGCGAGTTTTATAATGTCCGAGGCAGTCCCCTGAATTGGAGAATTTATGGCAAGCCTCTCACCAAGGGACCTTGTAGTACCCTGCCTGCTTTTTAGCTCAGGTATAGGTCTCTTTCTTCCGAAAAGGGTCTCTGCATACCCCTTTTCCTCAGCCCTTTTAATCAGGGAGACGGAGAATTCCTTTATTGCTGGATGCCTCATAAAGAACTGGTCTATAAAGACCTGAGCCTCTTCTCTCTGAATACCAAGGGTCTCACTTAAACCAAAGGCTGTCATGCCATAGATAATCCCGAAATTAACTGTCTTGGCTATCCTTCTCATTTCAGGCGTTACCTTTTCAGACTCTACACCGAAAAGTTCCATTGCAGTAGCATTGTGGATATCAAGTCCCTCCTTAAAAGCCTTTACAAATCCTTCATCCCGGCTCATATGGGCAAGAATCCTCAACTCTATTTGAGAATAGTCTGCTGAAAGCATAATATAGCCAGGCTCCACAATAAAGGCCTGCCTTATCCGTTCTCCCCAGGTCCCTCTTATTGGTATATTCTGCAGATTTGGTTCACTGCTCGAGAGCCTTCCAGTGGCAGTTACTGTCTGATTAAAAGATGTGTGGAGCCTTCCAGTGGCTGGATTTATGAGTTCAGGTAGGGTATCCACATAGGTTGTCTTTAATTTAAAGAGAGATCTGTAGTTGAGTATCTCCCTCGGGAGTTCATGTATGAGGGCAAGCTCCTCAAGGACAGAAACCTCTGTAGAATATCCTGTCTTTGTCCTCTTTCTTGGCTTAAGGCCAAGTTTATCAAATAATATTGTTGAAAGTTGTTTTGGTGAATTTATATTAAACTCTTCACCAGCCAGAAGATATATCCTCTGCCTCAGGCCATCAAGGACGCCTTCGAGCTCCTTTGAAATATTCTTAAGAAGCTCTGTGTCAATCTTCACACCTGCCTCTTCCATATCAGCAAGGACCTTTATGAGGGGAAGCTCTATCTCATTGTATACATATTCAAGCCCTTCCTCTGAGATTCTCTTCTTAAAGATCTCATATAACCTTGCCTTGCAAAGGGCATTCTGGGAGGCAAGGGCTAATCTATCCTTTTCATCTCTGATATCCTCTTCCCTTAGCTTTTTCTCACCAAGGTATTCAATTACAAGCTCATCAAGGTCGTGATTGGGTCTTAAAGGATTTAAGATATAAGAGGCAATCTCAGTATCATCAAGCCTTCCATCAAGTTCAATGCCTACACGCCTGAGGGTTAATATATCCTTTTTCAGGTTATGGCTTACCTTTGGAATCTCTCTATTAGAAAAAAGGGCAACTAAGTCCTCAACTGCATCAGTGGCGTAAGTAACAGTTGGGGAGTTACCTGATATCTGGCTTAGAGGTAAATAATAAACCTTGCCTTTATAAAGGGGGGCTAATGCGATACCTTGAATAGAGTTCAGATATAAAATATCAAAGGCAAAACCTGCCCTTATTTCTGTATCAGGGATTTCTCGTATCTCTCTGACGACGATGGGTTTTACATTCAGGGTGACAGGAAGTAATTTCATGAGACTTGAGAGTTCACATTCCCTGAATATCTCAAGAAGTTCAGGCCAGTCAGGTTCATTTCTCTTAAGCTCCTCAGCTGATATATTTACTGGTACATTCCTGTCTATTAAGGCGAGGTCATAACTGAGCTTTAATATCTCGATATTTTCTTTTATCAATCTCCTCAGTTTTTCTTTTTTTATGAGTTCAGGGTTTTCTATTATCTCATTAAGTCTGGCAGACCTCAGTATCTCGAGACCTGTCTTCTCTCCAATGCCCTTTATCCCGGGGATATTGTCAATGCTATCTCCTGTAAGGGCCATGAGCTCAGGAATCCTTTCTGGTGATAATCCATATCTTTCAATAACAGCCTCTCTATCATAGACCACATTCTTCATTGGATCGAACATCTTTATGCCATGGTTAACTATCTGAAGGATATCCTTGTCTCCACTGACAATATAAACATCAGCTCCGTAACTACTGAGTTTGGTTGCTAAAGTAGCGAGGATGTCATCAGCCTCGTATCCTGGGAGTTCTATAACTTTAATACCAAAGGCCTTAACAATTCTCCTTATATAAGGCAATTGCACAACGAGTTCATCCGGTGCTTTTGGCCTCTGGGCCTTGTATTCCTCAAAGGTCTTATGTCTACGGGTAGGCTCTGGCCTGTCAAAGACTACAGCTATGCCATCAGGTTTTTTTTCATTAATGATCTTAAGGAGCATATTTGTGACGCCATAAATCGCATTAGTTGGAAAGCCCTTAGAGGTTGAAAGACCTCTTATGGCAAAAAAGGCCCTGTAAACATAGGAGCTTCCATCAATAAGATATATAACCATATTGTAACAGTGTAGTTTTCCAAAAAAAGCACGGCACCTTTATTCAGGTGTTAGATTGTTATAATACTTAATCATGTCATCCGTTGTCTATATAGGAATTGGCTCTAATCTTGGTCAGAGAGAAGAAAATTGCAGAAAGGCCTTGAGGCTTCTGGAGCTAAAAGGGATAAGGCTCAAAAAAGTCTCCTCCTTTTATGAGACCGAACCATGGGGAGTAAAGAACCAGCCCTATTTTATAAACCTGGCTATCGAGGCAGAGACAGACCTTGCTCCAGAGGAACTCCTGAGGGTTTTAAAAGGAATAGAAAGAGAAATGGGAAGAAGAGAAACATTCAAATGGGGACCAAGGATTATTGACCTCGATATACTATTTTACGGCTCAGAGGTCATTGATACAGAGGAACTCAAGATACCCCATCCCTACATATCCACAAGGTCCTTTGTCCTCAAGCCCCTTGCTGAGATAGCACCTGATCTTGTCCATCCTGTCCTTGGAAAGACAATCAAGGAACTGCTCGAAGAACAGAGCTGAAAGGTGTAAGATTCAGGGCAGGGCTTAAGCCCTGCCCTGAACATCTTTTAATATTCCCAGCCTCTTCTCAATGGCCTTAAAGAAGGTGGGGGTGCAAGTGGATTGAGCTGTATAACATCTGGTCTCATCATCTCGTTATCCTCGTGGTCAACAATATGGCAGTGCCATACATAGTTGTATTCCCAGTTATTGCCACTCGGGTCAAAGGGATAATAAAGCTCCTGAGGTGAGGCATTTACAGGCTTGTCTGTTGGTGCAAATCTCACTATAATCCTCAGTACCTCACCCGGATAGGCAATTGCGGTATCCTTCCAGCCAGCCTCCCATGGAAGGGGTGGTACAGGCTTGCCCTGCAGGTATGGTGTAATATCTGGATTTCCACCAAGGGCCCTTGGATTTCCTGTAAAGTAGTCAAGAGGAGGCCCATAGGCAGGGCAGAACATCCCAGGCATGCACCCTGGTGGAAGGGGATTGGCTTGGTTTGTTCCAAAGGCAGCATTATAGGCCTTAAGGTAATTGCTGAGATTAAATTTCTGTCTATTAAGGATCTGGAACTGGACAAGATGGAGATGTATTGGATGGGCATCAGCAGTAAGGTTTACAATCTCCCACACCTCAGTATCGCCTTCTCTTGGTATCTCAGAATAATAAAGGGTCTCTCCATTAACAGTAACAGGGACAAAGTCTGACCTCGGCATATCGCCATGGGCAACACCTGCCCATTTTGTATTATTAAGCAATATTTCAAGGGGTCCGCCTGGATAACAGGTTTGCAGACCTGTTACAGGGTCAGTAACACACATAGGCATTCCCATGACCTCATTCAAGGTCAATTGTCTTGTTTTGTTTACAGTCACACCCGGTGCAACTGTTCCTGTTAGTGGATCTGCAAGCCTCTTTATAACCTGAGTGCCTGTTCTCAAGGGGATACCGCTTGCCGGGTCGTAACTATTATCAACAACAGGCCCGGGGCCAACCCTGAACTGGATTATTCTTCCCACCGTGTTCCCATTAGGTGCTGTTCCCTTGGGATAAGGTGTCCTACCAGTATTCCTCATTATAAGGGTGGTATTGGCATAGCCTGCAAAGTCTATTATAACCTCATATCTTTCGCCTGGCTGAATTACGAGTTTCTGACCCAGATTCGGGTCTATCTTTACAGGCTTATCAAGATAGCCTCCATCAGTGCTTATCACCCACATTGGTGGACCCATTGTCTTTGTTGCAGGATTTATAAGAAAGAGCTCATAGGTCCTCGCATTTGAACCATTTAGAATCAAGAACCTATATCTCTTGGGCTGGACATTAAGATAGGGCCAGGCCTTTCCATTAACCACTATCGTGTCTCCAACAAATTCAGGAACCCAATAGGGATGTTCAGGGTTGAGGCTCCAGAGGATTCCTCCTGCACTATCTGCAGGAAAGAAGAGCTGACCTGTTGTGTCAAACATCCTGTCCTGTATCACAAGTGGTACGACCTCATTCACTGGAGGAAGATTAGGAGGAAGATTTAATGAGGGATCAACAATGTAATAGGCACCCGCAAGGCCCATGTAAACATTAAGCCTTGTAGCTCCAAGAGTATGGTCATGGAACCATATCGGTGCTGCCTCCTGAATGTTTGGATATTTGTATAGAGAGAAGTTCCCTAAGGTTCCTCCGAAGGAATAATACTTTGAACCAAAGTACATCCCATCACTTGTAAACCATGAGTCAGGTCCACCATCTATCTCAGCTGGAACCTCTCCACCATGAAGATGGGTCACTGCAGGGATTGGGCCGAGATAATTCTCAGCACAGGGTGAACCAAACATTGGATACATGCCCATGAGCTGCATCATGCAGTTGAGTTTTAATGGGTCTGCCCAGTGGAGAGTCTGGTCAGTAGAATATTTATAGGCAAGGACCTGTGTTGTCTGGGCACTTCCGAGGTTATTTACCCATGTGATGTCTGTCGAAAGACCGGGTGGTGTCAAAACCCTCTGATTCACAATAACAGGGCCAGTATAGGTATCAATAGCACCTGTAACTGGATCTGCATACATGCTTATTAACTGCTGGCATGTGGAATTGCCTGTAGGGTCAACGAGATAACCCCATACCTTTGTCTTAGGCTTTACCCCGGGTGCAAATGTACCCGTTGGGAGTATATGGGCATCAAATTCACACATCCTTATTGTTAGAGGTTGATTTCCAAAGACCGTCTTGATTGTTCCATTCCATGGTGCCACGCCGAGTGTGGGTAGAGGCTCTACAAACTGCGGTATTGCGCTACCAGGCAGTGGTATCTGGGGGGATTGGGCTGCCACTGCTGGTAAAACAAGACCCGCAACAATGAATAAAATCAAAAATAATCTTTGCCATTTCATGGCTACTCCTCCTTTCTTGATAGATATCTTACCCTGTTTAAAGCCTTTATTGACCTGGATGTTCTCACCCCCTTTAATGCTGAATTAGGATTTTTTAAATCTTGATTAAAGAATATATGGTTCAGGAGGGATTGTCAATAGTAAATCTTGCTTTTTTATATGAAAATATTGCTAAGAGAAGGAAATCAATGGCTTATCTCAAAGGCCTCTTTTGCCTTTCTTAATCCCTCAGCCATCCTGAATTCAATTAAATCTCTCGAAAAATCAAGGGTATCTCCGAGGTCATGGTCAGGTTCTATAAGAACAGTCCTGAAAGACTTGTAGGGCCTGCCATCCTGTTTGAGCAATTGACAACCCTGTCTTTCTGCCTGCTGGACAAGTCTGTTAATCCTTAAGAATTCAGTTATATCTGTATTAAAGATCTCATCAAGGGTAATCTCTGTTAGTGCCCTCTTGGCAATCCTGAAGATATTAGCAGATGCCTTCGTGTCTTCTTTTAATCTTATTCTGGAGGAGCTGCAATTAATTATTATCACTTCAGAAGGGTCAAACTCTATGACATCACCAAGGGGGCTTATATTTCTAATTCCTCCATCAACACTATCCCTGAAGGCTTCATTTTTTATTCTGATCTCCTTTACAGGAGGCCATATCACAGGGATGCTTGTAGAGGCAAGGACTGCCTTTTGGAAATCTTCATCATTATCAAATTCTTCAGGAGAAAGAGCCCTGTACTCACCTGTAACGAGTGACACGACACCAATCCTGAGATTGTAATCTTTATTAATATAAGTTTACATAATGTCTTATCATCTCATAGAGGGGTTTGTTGCTAAGAATAGACTTTGCTCCAAACATTATCCTGAATAGGGCGAACCAGTTTATCTTTCCTTTATAAACCTTGCTGGATGATATGGAGGACCAGACATCCTTCAATATCTGGTACTTATTCATCTCTTCGATATACTTTATTGCGCCAAACTGAAAAGCTCCCTTCGCCCCTCCACCACTAAGGGCCAGGGCTGTTCCTGATGGCATAAATCCCCCAGATGGAACTATTGAGGCCTATAAGCCATTGCCTTTATGATATCTGCCTTCCCGATAATCCCGACAATACTTTTATCTCTCATAACAGGAAGAAGATGGATATTCTTTTCCGACATTATGGTTGCTATCTCCTGAAGGGAGGTGTCTTCAGAAACTGTAACTACTTCTTTTGTGCATATATCCCAGACTGTTGCGGCTGTTATCCTTTTGATCTCATCTTTTATCTTTCTGGGACTTTCAAGCATGATAAAGGCATCAAAGAGTCTGATAACAGTTGGAATATGCAATCTTTTGTTCTGATTTATGAGGTCATTTTCTGTAACAATACCAACAAGATTACCATCTTTATCCACAACAGGAGCACCACTTATCCTGTATTCAATTAAAATCCTCGCGAACTCGTCAATAGGAGTTTCTGGTCTCACTGTTATTACCTTTTCTGTCATTATATCCTTAGCTGTTATCATTCTGAACACCAACTATTATTTCGCCACCAATCTCTTAAACTCTCCACTTCTACCTCCCCTCTTCTCAAGAAGCATGATATCTGTTATAACCATCTCCTTATCAACAGCCTTACACATGTCATATATAGTTAAGGCTGCTACAGAAGCAGACACAAGGGCCTCCATCTCTACGCCTGTCTTTGCCTCAACCTTAACTGTGGATTCTATCTCTATTAAACCCTCGTCCTTCAAGACCCTGAAGTCTATCTCCACCTGATTAATATTAAGGGGATGGCACATGGGTATTAGAGCATAGGTCTTTTTCGCTGCCATAATACCTGCAACCTTTGCCACTGTAAGAACATCTCCTTTTGGAAGGGCCTTTTTAATAAGAAGGTCTATTGTCTCCTCCTTCATTCGCACCCTCGCCATTGCCTTTGCCTCCCGCAAACTTACAGGCTTCATTGATACATCTACCATCCTGGCCTCGCCTTTTTGGTCAATATGAGTGAATTCCATGACTATTATCCTCCAATACCTGACATGGGTCTACAACTTTTAATTTCACCAGAGGGTGGTTTTGATGATGAGTAATTATGACCTTCTGGTTTACATTCTGTAGCAAGTATAAGAAGTCTCTCAAGTTCCCTGTCATCCCCTCCACATCTGAGGACAGGCTTCAGGTCTATCTCTGTCTCTGAAAAAAGACAGGGCCTGATCCTGCCATCAGAGGTAATCCTCAAACGGTTGCATTCATTACAGAAGTGGTTGCTCAGGGCACTTATAAATCCAATAACACCCCTTGCACCCGGAAACCTCCAGTATCTCGCAGGGCCACCTGTATTTATATGAGCGGGCTCAAGCTTGCCAAGGGACTCTATCCTTTTCCTTATCTCGTCCTGAGATACATACCTCTCGGGAGACCAGAAGTCCCTTGCTCCAAGGGGCATGAATTCTATAAACCTTATCCTGTAGGGCTTCTCAAGAGTTAGAAGGGCAAAGGCCTCTATCTCATCATCATTGAATCCCCTTACAGGCACCATGTTTATGCTTATTGGCTCGAGTCCTGCCCTCTCTGCCTCTCTAATACCATCCAGCACAACCTTTATATCTCCGCCACGGGTGATCTCCCTGTAACGGAAGGGGTTGAGGGAATCAAGGCTGATATTTACCCTTGTAAGGCCTGCCTCTTTTAATGGAAAGGCATATTTCTGAAGAAGTACTCCATTTGTGGTCAGGGTTAGCTCATCTATGCCATTAATGCCTGAAAGCCCTTTAACGAGAAAGGTTATATCCCTTCTCCTTAGAGGTTCTCCACCTGTAAGCCTTATCTTCTTTAACCCAAGCCCTGCTGCAACCCTTGCTATCCTTATTATCTCTTCATACCTGAGGATCTCTTTATATTCTATGAGTCTTACACCCTGAGAGGGCATGCAATAGATACATCTGAGGTTGCATCTGTCTGTAACTGATATCCTCAGGTAATTAATTGTCCTTCCTGAAGAATCCCTGAGCAATTTCCTTATCTCTTCAATTTACCCCTCTCTGCCAGTTTCTCCTTTGCAGCCTTTGCCTCCTCAGAGTGAGGATATTTTTCAATAAGCTTCTGGAGAATCACCTTGCCTGTCTTGTAATCACCAAGTTCTATAAAGGCATAGGCCTGCTTCAGATAGGCAGAAGGGACCTTTTCATTTGAAGGATAGTCTTTAATAACCTTTTCATAGTTGAGTATTGCGTCTTCATAATTCTTCTCTGCATAATAGGATTCAGCTATCCAGAATCGACAATTTCCAGCAAGTCTGTAATCAGGATATTTTTTTATAAACTCCTCAAAGAGTCTCCTTGCCTCACTGTATTTTTTTTCTTTGAATAATTCCCTTGCCCTGTCGTAAAGGAGTTTCGGCTCATCAGTTCCCTTGGGTGGCGAGGTAACAGTTGGTGGCGAAGTAACAGTGGAAGGTGTCTCTGCCTGGGCTGGAGCTTGTGGCTGGGAAGGAGCCGGTGGTCTTACTGTCTGAGGAGGTTGAGGAGTTCCTGCTGGAGGTAACTCCCGTTGTTCCGTTGGTGGCGAAGTAACAGTTGGTGGCGAGGTAACAGTTGGTCTCAGTGCCTTAATCTGGCTCTCAAGGCCATCAATCCTCTTCTGGAGGTCCCGCATGGTTATCTCAATATTTTCGATCTTAGATTGTCCACGCTCATCTGCCTGTTTTAATTCATTGAGGTTCTTCTCAACAAAATGCCTCTGCTCTTCAAACCTTGCCCTGAGCTCTGTCAGCTCAGCTGTAATGGCATTAAGTTTATTAAATAATGTTATCTGCGATTCTGTAAAGGCCTTTGTCTGTTCTGTGCCACCCTGTCTTGCGATAAAGCCTATCTCATCAATCTGTTTTTTTAATTCTTGAAGACTGACCTTTGTTTCATAAATATCCTTTTTGAGGATGTTAACATCAGACTTCAAGGTATCATAGTCACTCGTAACAGCCACACAGCCTTGAAGATAGATTAGTGGCAAAAGTAACAGTAGGCTGAAGATGACCTTAAGCCTATTTAGTTTATTCATGTATAACAAAGTGGGCCCTCCTGTTTAGTTGCCAGCATTCCTCTGTCTGTTCCCTGCAAAGGGGTCTCTCCTCTCCATAGGTTACAGTATCTATCCTTGAAGAGGAAATGCCGAGGGCCATGAGATAATTCTTTGTTGCAGAGGCCCTTCTCTCACCAAGGGCAAGATTGTACTGATTTGTTCCCCTTTCATCACAATGGCCTTCTATGAGAACCCTTGCCTTAGGATTATTCTTTAACCACTGGGCAAGCTTCTCAAGAACAGGTTTTGCATCATCCCTTATGTCATATTTATCAAAATCAAAATGGATATCAGGAAACTCTATCTTTTCAGTAACAGTGGGTGGCGTAAGTAACAGTTCTGGTTCCTCTTTCTTTGCAACTTTCTCAGTAACTGCTGGTGTCTCTGTAACAGGTTTCTCAGTAATAACCTCTGCCTTTGGTTGTATCACCTTCTCAGGTTCCTGCGGTTTTACCTCCTCCTGTTTGGTGGCGGAAGTAACTGTTGGGGCTTCTGCCTTTTCAGCCTGAACAACCTTTCTGGGTGCACAACCTCCAAGCATAAATATTACCTGTGCCATAAATAAGGCTGTGAAGAGAAAAGATATTACTGTCTTCATATCATACCTCCATTCTTATTTTATCCATACCGGGCTGAAACCATAGCCCTCTGTAAGGGCCTTTTGACCCGAACCATCAATGCGCATTATATATATCCTCCATAAGCCATCCCTGTTTGAAGAGAAGGTAATATATCTTCCATCTGGTGAAAAGGACGGCTCCTCATTATCTCCTCTGGATGTGAGTTGTTCAGGCTCTCCAATAATCTCGGCTTTTGCTGGGTCGAACCTCTGTAAAAAAATCTGGTTTCTTCCATTAACACTACCCACATAAACAAAGGCATCTCCTGCTGGAGACCACCTTGGAGATGTATTGTAATTCCCCTGAAAGGTCAACCTTTTAATATTATACCCTGAGAGCTCTGCAATGTAAATCTGTGGTGAACCACTCCTGTCCGAGACAAAAAGGAATTTAGTTTTATCAGGAGAAATCACAGGGTCTATCTCAATACCAAAACCTCCAATGACCTTCTTTAATCTTGAGGTCTCTGTATCAAGGATATAAATGTCCTGATTGTCAGCCTCTGTATAAGTTACAAGTAGATTTTTTCTGTCTATAAAGTCTCCAGCAATCGTTAGGCTCTGGGATTCCAAAACAGTCTTCTGGGTCATGGTATTAAAGTCAAGGGTCTTCAAGATCCATCTTCTTCCATCTCTCACTGTATAGGCAAGGAGCCTTTGCTCCTCAAACCACCTTGGCGAAAGGACTGTCTCACTGCTTATGCCGAGTCTCCTCTGCCTTGCACCATCCCAGTCTATTATAAAAAGGGACTTCTTTCCATCAATCTGCCCCACATAAAGTATCTTTGCCTCGAAGGGTGGATCTCTGTCAGTAAATCTCTTATATATATCCCTTGCAAGGACATGGGCAAGGGTTCTTATAAAGGCCAGATCACCTGAGTATTCCTTCTTGAATATCTGAAGTCCCCCATTTACATCATATATAACTGAAAGGGCCTTAACAGTATTCTGGCTCAAACTGTTACTTACGCCACTAAGCTGGAGCTTTATCTTTACCACAGCATCAGCACCAAGGGGTTTCCAGTTTTCTGGCTTAAAGGGGTTTGACGGTGGCTCAAGGAATAATTTTTCATCAATGGTAGAAAAAAGGCCAGTATAGGTAAGGTCATCTTTTATGACTGTAATAATCTCACGGGCATAAGATGGAAGGCTAGGGTTGGTGGGGGAAGTAACAGTTGCTGTCCTCTGACCAGAATCTTCTGTATATACCTGAAGTCCCAGGAGGAGAGGTTTTGGATTTGGAGATGTAATGTCAATATAGAGCCTTGCCAGGGCTGGTGGCGAAAGTAACAGTTCAAGAGAAGACAAAGAAAATATCAACAGGGATAAAAAAAGTTTCATTGCGTAAACCTCACCTCTATCTCTAATTCTTCTGGTGGTGGTGGTAGCGTAGATTTAAGAATAGCATTCCTGATGGAATAATCAAATAATCTATCACCAGAAGAATTAAACTCCTTTATCTTAACAGAACCATTCCTTTCAATTAATATGACAACAGAGCCCTTAAGACCTCGTCCTCTGCTCTCTGGATAGGTCCAGTTGGAATGAATTATATCAGTGACAATCTTTACATAACCAGAGGCCAGATTGAGGTCAGAAAGGAGGTCAGAGGTCTGAGGTCTGGGGTCAGATTTAAAGGAATATTTTTCCATAGACTCTGACCTCTGATTTCTGACTTCTGACATCTGACCTCTGATTTCTGCCCTGAGTCTTGCGATCTTTTCTATCCTTTTTTTTGCCTTTATGGCATGGAGGGCTTCCTCTATAATTTGCTCTTTTCTTGAAGGCTCTTTTTGTACTAATCCTGGTGGCGTATGTAACAGTTGAGGAGAAGGTGGCTCCTTTATTCCATTATCAGATGGGCTCTCAGTTTGTGAAGAAATATTCGGTTTGGTGGAGAAAGTAACAGTTGGCGAAGGTAATTCAGATTGAGTGCTAACTGTTGAGACAATCCTTACTGTCATATATTTTTCAAAGGTCTTTTTATGAGGGGTCTCAAAAAAAAGGAGCAGGGCTATGATTAATATATGGATAGACAGAGAAAGGGCTGCAGAACTGAGGTCCGAGGTTGGAGGTCGGATGTCAGATTTTAAGGAAAATTTTTCCATAGACTCTGATTTCTGATTTTCGACATCTGACCTCTGTTATTTTGGCTCTGTTACAAGACCGAGTTTCTCTATACCAGCGTCCTTTATCTCTGCCATCAATTCAGCAACAAATCCATAGGAGACAGACCTATCTGCCCTGAGAAAGACCTCTGGATTTTTTTTCGAAAGGGCTGAAAGCTTTTCTTTTAGTGTCTCCATATCTACAGGCACATCATTAAGATATATGTTTCCATCTGCCTTCATAGTTATAATAAGCCTCTCCTCTGGAGGCAGTTCCTTTGCCTTTGCCTTTGGAAGATTTACATCAATTCCCTGCTGCATAAGTGGTGCAGTGACCATAAATATCACAAGCAAAACGAGCATCACATCTACAAAAGGAGTGACATTTATCTCGGACATTACTTCCCTGTTCTTATTTCCGCTTATATATGGCATTTAATTCACTGTTTCTGTTGCTCTGATTTATAAAGCATATCGAATATCTCTTCTGAAAAGTCTTCCATCTCTATAGTGAGCCTCCTTGCTGTGCTGAGATAGTAGTTATAGGCAATGACAGCAGGAATAGCCACTGCAAGACCAAGGGCTGTTGCTATAAGGGCTTCTGCAATACCTGGCGCAACAACAGCAAGGCTTGCAGAACCCTGAGCACCTATGCCTATAAAGGAATGCATTATGCCCCATACTGTTCCAAAGAGTCCAATAAATGGAGAGGTAGAGCCAGCAGTAGCAAGGAAGTTGAGATACTGTTCAAGCCTTGCCACCTCAAGGGCCTCATATCTTTTAATCGTCCTTTCGAGCTCTGCCCTTGATGTATAACCTCTTTCATTAAAGACATTCCTGAAGACTCCTGCGATAGGGCTCACCCTTAGCCTTCTTGAGAGGGAGAAAAGTTCAAGGGGTTCATGCCTCTTCATAAAGGCCTTTATGAACTCTTCATTCTCCTGCTTTGCCCTTCTGAAATATTTGAATTTAAAAAAGATAATAAACCATGAGATTATGGAGAAGACAAAAAGTATGAGCATCACCACCTTCACAACAGTGGTTGCACCAAGGATTAATCCTATTACTGTATGTCTCATAATTAGCTATTCTACCATAATATTATCAATAAGTCTTGTTTGCCCTATCCTGAGGGCAATTGCTATTAGAACCCTCCCTTTTATCTCCGAGACCTCCTCAAGGCTCTCAGGGTCATAAATACCTGCATAATCAATTGAGCTGACAAGGGGCTCTGAGCCAAGGGCCTTCAGAGCATGCATTTTAAGGACCTCGGGATTTTTTTCTCCCTTCTTTATAAGACCCGCTACCTCCTGAAGGGTTCTATATATTACAAGGGCTGCCCTTCTTTCCTCTGGATTAAGATAGAGGTTTCTTGAGCTCATGGCAAGGCCATCAGGCTCTCTCACTGTAGGGCAGACTATGACCTCTATGTCCATATTAAGGTCATTAACGAGTCTTTTTATAATAACTGTTTGCTGATAATCCTTTGCCCCGAAATAGGCCCTTGAGGGCTTAACAATATTAAAAAGCTTTGTCACAACTGTAGCAACCCCGCGAAAGTGGCCTGGCCTGAAGGCACCACATAATTTCTCTGAAAGACCCTCAACCTCCACATAGGTCCTGAAGTCCGAAGGATACATTTCCCTCATATCAGGGAAAAAGAGTATATCTACACCCTCTTTCCTTAATTTTTCAGAATCACCTTCAAGGTCTCTTGGATATCTCTCAAAATCCTCTCCGGGTCCAAATTGCAATGGATTAACAAAGATACTCACCACAACTATATCATTATCCTTTTTTGCTGCCCTGAGGAGGCTCAGATGACCTTCGTGAAGGGCTCCCATAGTTGGCACAAAACCAATAGTCTTGCCTTCTCTAAGAAGGCCCATTGATGTGGCCTGCATCTCTTTAATGTTCTTTATTATCCTCATTTTCCGTCCTTATCAACTCCAGAAGTTCCTCCAGAAGGCGTTCTTCAGGCACCTCTTTTATGACCTTGCCCTTCTTAAAGAGGATGCCTTTACCCTTCCCACCTGCTATACCAAAGTCAGCCTCCCTTGCCTCTCCTGGACCATTCACAGGACATCCCATGACAGCAACCTTCAAGGGTTTTTTAACAGATGATAAGCTCTCTGATACTCTATTGCTGAGCTTTATAATATCCACCTGACACCTACCACAGGTCGGACAGGATATAAGGTCAACGCCAGAGCTTCGAACTCCAAGGGCTTTGAGAATTCCCCATGCCACTTTTACCTCCTCCACAGGAGGAGCTGTAAGGGAAACCCTTATGGTATCACCTATTCCTTCACTCAATAAAATACCTATTCCTATGGCACTCTTTATGATACCCTGAGGTGGAGGACCTGCCTCAGATATGCCAACATGGAGGGGATAATCAAATCTCTCAGAAAAGAGCCTGTAGGCAGCCACGGTATCCATTACGCTTGAAGACTTCAGGGATACCTTAATCTCTCTGTAGTCAAGGTCCTCAAGAAGCTCTATATTTCTCCTTGCACTCTCCACAAGGGCCTCTGGTGTTGGATGGCCATATCTTTCGAGGATATCCCTTTCAAGACTTCCTGCATTAACTCCTATCCTTATGGGAATCCTGCGCTCCCTTGCTGCCTCTACAACCTCCTTTATCTTCCATTTTGCACCAATATTGCCGGGATTTATCCTGAGGCCATCCACTCCCTGTCTGAGGGCCTCAAGGGCAAGCCTGTAGTCAAAGTGAATATCAGCTATAACAGGAACTGGACTTTCTGCCTTTATTTTACCAAGGCACTGAGCTGCCTCCATATCTGGCACAGCAACCCTTATTATTTCACATCCAGCCTCATGGAGCTCTTTAATCTGGGCCACTGTCTTTACCACATCCCTTGTATCTGTCTTTGTCATGGACTGGACCGGAGGAGGAGCCCCATCTCCTATGGGGACCTCACCAATATAGAGCCTTCTTGTCTTTCTTCTTTTCATCTTTTATTTTTATCCTCAACAAAGTGCGAGAGAGCTGATCGCTTCCTTTTTATATATTCCTGCCTGTACCTAATATGTTCTTCAAAACTGACAGAAAAATTATGGGTGCCGTCATTGTTTGAGACAAAGTAAAGATAAGGGACATCTGCTGGATTAAGGGCAGCAATGACAGACTTAAGACCAGGTGATGCTATTGGTCCTGGAGGAAGACCTCTGTGTATGTAAGTATTGTATCTTGTGTTCCTCAAGAGGTCCTTTCTCGTAACAAGCTTCTTAGTTCCTTTAAGGTCATATACTGCTGTAGGGTCTGCCTGAAGCCTCATACCTCTTCTCATTCTATTGTGATAAACAGCAGATATAAGAGGCCTTTCATAATCAACCTTTGCCTCCTTTTCAATAATAGATGCAAGGGTGAGCAATTGATTTTCTGAAAGACCTATCTCCTCTGCCCTTTCCACATAAGGGCTGAGAAATCGCCTCGTTGTATTAACCATAAATCTTATAATATCCACAGGATCAGTCCCTTTTGGAATCTTATAAGTGGTCGGAAAGAGATACCCCTCAAGAGAGGGTGCCTCAATAGAAAGTTCTTTGAGAAGCCCCCTGTCTCTGGCAAGGTCTAAAAATCTCTCTTTATCTATAATTCCTTTGTCTTCAAGGAGTTGAGCAATATCAGCAATAGTAGAGCCTTCTATTATGGTAATCTCATATTCTTCAATCTCTCCTCTGAGGAGCTTTTTAAAGAGCTCAAAGGGACTCACACTACCTATAAACTGGTAATAGCCATATCTGAGTCTTCTGTCGAGACCTGTTATCCTTCCAAGAATGATAAATAAACTCCTATCCCTTAAAAGTCTTTTTTCATAGAGCATCTCCACAGCAGCTCTGAAGGACATGCCTTTTGGGATTAATATCTCAAACCTCCCAGCGTTACTTGTGGCACCAGCAGGCTTTACTGGCACAAAGAATTGAAGGCTCACATAAAGGATAAAAATCAAAAAGGTCCCCGAGAGGACAAGATAAAGGTCTCTTCTCTTCATTTTTATATAATGACAGATTTTTAAAGGCTCGGGCAAGATTTGAACTACTTTTGAACAACTCTTGAACTACTTTTTTGGTTGCGAAAGTAACAGTTGCTGAAGCAGTAAGTTCTTATTGCTCTTTTTGTCTATCCTCTGGTAGGATATTTTTATGCAAAGCCATTCAGATTACGTCCCTTTACATCTTCATACTGAATACAGCCTTCTTGATGGAGCAATAAAAATAGATGAGCTCGTACGAGCTGCGGAGGCGTACAGGCTTCCAGCCCTTGCCATAACAGACCACGGTAATATCTTTGGTGCTATAGAGTTTTATCAGAAGGTCTCAAAGGCAGGGATTAAGCCTATCATAGGTTGTGAGGTCTATGTTGCACCTGAAAGCAGGTTTAATAAAAAGAGAGTGAGATCATTGGAGGCAAAAGTAACAGTTGGGGATGTAGTTGGTGGCGAAAGTAACAGTTGCGGTGAGGAATACGCCTATCATCTGATTCTTCTTGCAAGGGACATCTCCGGGTATAAAAATCTTATGCGTCTTATCACAAAGGCCCATCTTGAAGGCTTTTATTACAAACCAAGAATTGACGACGACCTTCTGGAGCAGTACTCCGGGGGCCTTATAGCCCTTTCTTCGTGTATGAAGGGAGAGATTCCATCCCTTTTGTTGAAGGGGGATATTGATTCAGCAAGAAGGAGGGCTATTTATTATAAAAATCTCTTTGGTCCTGAAAATTTTTATCTTGAATTACAGGCAAACGGTATTCCCGAGCAGCAGGAATTGAATAAAAAAATATATGAACTGGCAGAGGAGGTTCATCTTGGTGTAGTGGCTACAAATGATTGTCATTATCTCAGGCGAGAGGATGCAAGGGCCCATGAAATACTCCTCTGCATTCAGACTAATAAAACCATTAAAGATAAAGATAGGATGAGGTTCCAGACAGATGAGTTCTATTTTAAATCTCCTGAAGAGATGAAGCAAGAATTTGCCCATATACCAGAAGCTATCCATAATACAATAGTGATTGCTGAAAGGTGTAATCTTATCCTTGAAACTAATAAGGCCCTTCTTCCTGAGTTTATTACACCTGATAATAGCCAGCCTGATGAATTTCTTGAGAGAATCGCTGTGGACGGGCTTAAGAGAAGATTCAGTAATGCCCAAGTCCCTGAGGCTTATCGCTTGAGACTTAAAGAAGAGTTAAACATGATAAGAAAGATGGGTTATTCCTCTTATTTCCTCATTGTCTGGGATTTCATAAGATTTGCAAAAGAAAGGGGCATTCCTGTTGGACCAGGGAGAGGTTCTGCTGCTGGAAGTCTTGTTGCCTGGGCCCTCGGGATTACTGAGATAGATCCGATTAAATACAATCTCCTTTTTGAAAGGTTCCTCAATCCAGAGCGTGTAAGCATGCCTGATATAGATGTGGACTTTTGCAGAGACAGGCGTGAGGAGGTTATACAATATGTCCAGCAAAAATATGGTGCAGACCATGTTGCCCAGATCATAACCTTTGGAACCATGGCAGCGAGGGCAGTTGTGAGGGATGTAGGAAGGGTTCTTGGAATGCCCTATCAAGAGGTTGACAGGATTGCAAAATTGATACCAGTGAGTGTTACAAAAGAGATTAACCTTAAAAAGGCCATAGATATTACACCTCCTCTAAAAGAGGCTTATGAAGGGAATAGTCAGGTAAGGGAGCTCCTTGACATAGCCATGAGACTTGAAGGACTCTCGAGACATGCCTCTGTTCATGCAGCAGGTGTTGTTATAGCTCCAGAGCCTCTTACAGAATATACTGCCCTTTATAAGGGCTCTAAAGGTGACGAGACTATTACGACGCAATTTGACCTTGAATCTATTGAAAAGATAGGGTTAGTGAAATTCGATTTTCTGGGCCTTGATACCCTCACAATTATTGATAACACAGTAAAATATGTCAGGGAAAGGTCCTCTAAGGATTTCGATATAAATACAATACCCCTTGACGATGAGCTCACTTACAGACTCTTGAGCTCTGGCAGGACCATTGGTGTTTTTCAGCTTGAGAGTTCAGGGATGAGGGAGCTCCTTGTGAAAATGGAACCAGACAGGTTTGAGGACCTTGTAGCCCTTGTAGCCCTTTACAGGCCAGGCCCTCTTGGAAGTGGAATGGTAGATGATTTTATTAAAAGAAAAAAAGGACTCGTTCCTGTTAATTATGAACTCCCTGAGCTTAGAGATATTCTTGATGAGACCTATGGGGTAATCCTGTATCAGGAACAGGTTATGAGGATTTCAAATAAAATAGCAGGATTTACAATGGGGCAGGCCGACATTTTAAGAAGGGCTATATCTAAAAAAGATCCCTTACTCATGGAAGAGTTAAAGACAAAGTTTATCCATGGTGCCCTTGAGAGGGGCTATCCAGAGGAGACAGCAAAAAGACTTTTTGAACTCATTGAGTATTTCGGAAATTATGGATTTAACAAATCTCACTCAGCAGCCTATGCCCTTTTAGCCTATCAGACTGCCTATCTTAAGGCCCATTATCCTGTGGAATTCATGGCTGCTTCTTTAAGTGCTGAGATTGATAAGACCGATAAGGTTGTGAGATTGATAAATGAATGCAGGGAGATGGGGATTGAGGTGCTTCCACCTGATATAAATAAAAGTGATGAGGGTTTTACTATTGAATTGGCTGAGAAAAAGACGGGGGCGATAAGGTTCGGTTTGAAGGCTGTTAAAGGTGTTGGTGGAGCAGCCATAGAACTTATAAAAGAAGAAAGAAAAAAAGGAGACTTCAAGTCCTTTGAAGATTTTCTCAGGAGGCTCCTTTTTGATGGCCAGAAGAGATTAAACAAAAAAGTTGTAGAGGCCCTTATAAAGGCAGGTGCCTTTGATTCTCTCGGGATTTCAAGAAAGTCGGCATTCAAAGAACTTGAGTCTGCTCTGGAAGGAAGGTCTTCTCCTCAGAAACTATCGTATTGTCAGGCTAATATGTTTGATTTTCCATCCACAGTTACTTCGCCTCAAGGAACTTTTACTTTAGCCACCAGTGCAGATGGTCTCAAGGAAGATAATTCCTTAAATGAACCTTCGTTAACTTCAGTGGCGAAGGTAACAGTTGAGGATGAGTGGGATGAACTAACAAGGCTTTCGGCTGAGAGGGAGGTTCTCGGTTTTTATATCTCAGGCCATCCTGTTCAATCTGTGAGGTCTATTTTAAAGGCTTTTGGAGTGAGGTCTACTTCTGAGCTGTTCATTTCGCCACCGAAGTCAACTGTTCCTTTCGCCACCAATGAGGAAATGGTTGATGAAACAGTTACTGGAGATCTTCAACAACTACAAGAAACCGTTACTTTCTCCACCAATATTGGTGAAGATATAACAGTTTCTGATGGTGAAGTAACAGTTGCAGGACTGATTACTGAAATAAAGAAACACAGGACAAAAGGTAAAAATGAATTAATGGCTTTTATAACAGTGGAGGATGAGGAGGGAACCCTTGAGGCAGTCCTCTTCCCTGAACTTTACAAAAGCTCATTTAAGATTCTCGAGAAGGGTTCCCTGGTTATTCTCCGTGGCAAGGTTGATTCTTCTGAAAGGGGTATAAAGATAATCGCAGAAGAGATTTCAGACCTCGAGTCTTTTATTAAAAAAACTATATCAGGCACTACCAGAATTCAGTTAAAACTTAATAAAAAGAATTTTAACAAAGAAGCCCTTTACACCCTGAGGGCAATGCTTGGTGGAGAAAGTAACTTCTCAACTGTTACTTACACCAGTCCTGGTGGCGAAGTAACATTTGATAGAGATTTCTCTATACCTCTCTATGTAGAATTCAAGATGCCAGATTGTGTTATTACTTTACAGAGCAGATTTCGTCTGAGACCTGAGCTTGGTATATTTAAAAAGATTCAAGATTGTCTTGGCAAAAACTCTATGGAGGTAATTCGTTGAGTTATTACTTTGATTTCGAAAAACCAATACAGGAACTCGAAATGAAGATTGAAGAACTGAGGGTCTTTTCTGATGGAAGGGATATAGATTTATCAAAAGAACTTGCTGAACTTGAAAAGAAGGTTGAAAAGCTTAGAAAGGAGATATATTCTAATCTCACGCCATGGCAAAAGACCCTCCTCGCAAGACATCCTGAAAGACCCTATACCCTGGATTACCTATCCCTGATTGCAAAAGACTTTATTGAACTTCACGGAGACAGACTTTTCGGTGATGACCCAGCAATAATTGGAGGGCCCTGTTATATTGGTGAAAGGCCTGTTATGGTTATCGGTCACCAGAAAGGAAGGAGTACAAAGGAGAGGATTTTAAGAAATTTTGGTCAACCCCATCCCGAGGGCTACAGAAAGGCCTTGCGATTAATGAGGCTTGCTGAGAAGTTCAGGATGCCAGTGGTCACCTTTATTGACACTCCTGGTGCCTATCCTGGAATCGGGGCAGAGGAGAGAGGCCAGGCTGAGGCTATTGCTACGAACCTGATGGTTATGGCAAGACTAAAAGTACCTATAATTTCTATAGTTATAGGGGAAGGTGGAAGCGGTGGTGCCCTTGCCCTGAGCGTGGCTGACAGGATTTACATGCTCGAGAATGCCATCTATTCTGTGATATCTCCTGAGGGTTGTGCTGCCATTTTATGGAAAAAAGATGGCGAAGTCTCTCAGGAAGATTATGCGAAGGCTGCTGAAGCCCTTAAACTTACTGCCCAGGACTTGTTGAATTATAAGATAATCGATGGAATAATTCCTGAGCCCCTTGGGGGTGCCCATAGGGATGTCAAGGCTGTAGCAAATTCTATTACAAATACGGTCCTCTCAAGCATTGAAGAGCTTTCTCAAAAGCCCTTGAACAGGCTTCTCGAGGAAAGGTATAAAAAATTCAGGAAAATCGGGGTATTTGAGGGGCTTTAATGCCTCCTTTGTCCCAGTTGGTTGTAAAAGGAACTAATAAGCACAATTTATCAGTTAATTAAAAAAAAGAATTTGACTTAACCACTCAATAGTCTTATAGTAGATTGATTTTTAAGAACCTGCCCTGAGAAATGGATTGAGTATTTAAGTCTGGCAGGTGGTCTGGAATTTAAAATTTAACAACAGCTGGAGGAGAGAATGAGATTAGTCTTACTTGGTGCCCCTGGAGCAGGGAAAGGAACTCAGGCAAAGAAACTTATTGAAAGATATTCGATCCCTCAGATTTCCACAGGTGATATCCTCAGAAAGGCAGTTCAGGATGGTACACCCCTTGGCAAAGAGGCAAAATCCTATATGGACAGGGGAGAGCTTGTGCCAGACAATGTAGTAATAGGAATTATAAAAGAGCGACTCACCCAGGAGGATTGCAAAAAAGGCTATATCCTTGATGGTTTCCCAAGGAATGTTGCCCAGGCAAAGGCCCTCGACGAGATGCTCCTCTCATTGAATTCACCTCTTGATTATGCAATTAGTATTGATGTACCTTTTGATGAATTAATGAAAAGGCTTACTGGAAGAAGGACCTGTAGGAATTGCGGGCAGATGTATAATATCTATTTTACACCTCCAAAGAAGAATGGCGTCTGCGATAAATGCGGTGGTGAGCTCTATCAGAGGGATGATGACAAAGAAGAGACAATCCGTAAGAGGCTTGAGGTCTATGAGGCCCAGACAGCCCCTGTTATTGGATATTACAGAGAAAAAGGTATCCTCAAGTCTGTTCCTGGAACAGGCGAGATAGATGATATATTCAATAAAATAATTTCAATCTTAGAAAAAAGGGGGTAGTTACCTATGGCAAAGAAGAGAAGTTCGAAAAAGGTCTCTGCGGGCCGCGCCAGAAAAAAGGCAGTGGCAAAGGTTGACAATACGCTGTCTCCCCATGGTGGGAAACTCGTAAACAGGGTTGTTGAGGACAGGGAAAAGGCAAAAAAACTCGCCAGTAAGGCAAAGGTTGAACTCCCTATCAGGGATCAGCATGCAAGGGAGATAGTGAGCATGGCTTATGGATTTTTCTCTCCCCTTGATGGCTTTATGAAAAGGGCAGATGTAGCAAGCATCTGTAAGAAGATGACCCTTGCAAGTGGATATGTCTGGAGTATTCCTATAGTATTTGACCTTTCCGATGATGAGATAAGGTCAATGGGCATTAAGGAAGGAGATACCATACTGCTAAAGTATCAGAATCAGCCTTTTGCAACCCTTGAGGTTGAGGAGATCTATTCCTTTGACAAAAAACTCATGGCAGTAAGTGTCTATGGCACGGATGATGAGAAACATCCTGGTGTAAAGAGAACCTATCAATACAAGGATAAATTCCTCGGTGGCAGGATAACCCTTATCAACCCACCTGTAATAAATCCACCCTTTGACAAGTTCTGGTATCCACCAGCCAAATCAAGGGAGAAAATTAAGGAATTTGGCTGGAAGCGGGCAGTAGCACACCAGACAAGGAATGTGCCCCATACTGGTCATGAGTGGCTTATGAAGGGTGCATGGTTTGAGGCCCAGTCAGATGTAAACCCCAATGAGTGTGGTGTTCTTGTAAACTGCGTTGTTGGAGAAAAGCGTAAAGGAGACTATATTGATGAGGCTATAGTATTGAGCCACGCAGCCCTTGGAGAGAATGGATATTTCAAGCAGGGAACCCATATGGTCTCAATCCTCCTCTGGGACATGAGGTACGCAGGCCCAAAGGAGGCTATATTCCATGCAATAGTTAGAAAGAACATGGGATGCACCCATCACATGTTTGGTCGTGACCATGCAGGTGTTGGTGATTATTATGACAAATATGCTGCCCATGAGATATTCAAGAAGATACCTGACCTCGGAATAAAATCAGTCCTTACCCTTGAATGGTGGTATTGTCCTACCTGCGCTGAGGTAACCTATGAAGGGCTTTGCGGACACAAACCTCAGAAATTCAGTGGCAGTGTCTTAAGAAGTATCCTTCTTGATGGAGTAAAACCAACAAGACTTATAATGAGGCCAGAGGTATTTGATACAGTAATGATGGCTGCTGAAAAGTATGGCTTTGGAAATCCCTTTGTGGATGACAGATATCTTGCGGAAAGAAATCCCGTAATGACAGTCCCACCAATGGAGGTGTAAGATGGCAGAGACATTTCCAATCTATATCTGGATTAATGAAGAGAGATTTGAGAAACTTCAAAAGGCAGGTCTTGCAGACAAGGCAGTAGAGGCCTTTGCAGGACTTAAGAGGCTTGAGGTTCATGCAAATGAGGCGCAGAAGGACGAGCTTCTCAAGAAGTTTCCTGGTTCAAAGTGTGACCTTTCTACAACGAGAAGCATAGAGCTTCTTCCAAGGGCCTTTAAGGATAAGCTTTTCGAGAAAGTCCTTGAGCTTAAAAGGCTTGATCCTGAAGTCGTTGATGCAGCATTAAAAGACTAAGGCGCTTGGTGGCGTAAGTAACAGTTAGAGCATTAAAAGCCTCATTGAGGCTTTAGATTTATTGTAAGAAGGAGGATAGGGCATATGCCAAGTTATGTAATTACGGAAAAATGCGATGGCTGTAAGGCCCAGGATAAGACGGCATGCCAGTACATCTGCCCTCATGACCTGATGACCCTTGACAGGGAGAAGATGAAGGCCTACAATCAGGAGCCTGAGCAGTGCTGGGAATGCTACAACTGTGTGAAGATCTGTCCTCAGCAGGCAATCGAGGTGAGAGGTTATGCAGACTACATACCTCTTGGTGGCAGTGTTTATCCGATGAGGGGTTCAGACTCTATAATGTGGACAATCAAATTCAGAAACGGTGTAATTAAGAGGTTTAAGTTCCCCATAAGGCTTACACCAGAAGGTTCTATTGATCCCTATGCAGGACTTCCAGAGCCTGATTATTCAAAGATCAAACAGCCAGGCTTCTTCAATTATGAAGCCAAGAAGGCTTAAAAAATTAAAGGAGGTGTGACAATGGAAAAAGAAACCTGTACATTTTCGTACTGTCAGAAACCCCCGGTTGTTGAGGTAGAGACAGATTTTCTTATAATCGGTGGTGGAATGGCTGCCTGCGGTGCTGCTTTTGAGGCTGTGAAATGGGCGAATCCGAAGAAATTAAGGGTAACCATGGTTGACAAGGCAGCAACAGACCGTAGTGGTGCTGTTGCCATGGGTCTCAGTGCTATCAATACCTATATGGGCGGTAATAAGGTTGAGGATTATGTCAGGTATGTCCGTAATGACCTGATGGGCATAATAAGAGAAGACCTTGTATACGACCTCGGAAGGCATGTTGATGACTCTGTTCACCAGTTTGAGAAATGGGGTCTTCCAATATGGAAGAAGGGTGATGATGGATTCTCCCTTGATGGTTTCCAGGCAAGGGATGCCGGCAAGCCCCTCCTTGCTGATTGCAAGAGTGATGAAGAGAGGGAGAACCTCGTTGTCAGGTCTGGTAAGTGGCAGATCATGATTAATGGTGAATCCTACAAGGTTATAGTTGCTGAGGCAGCAAAGAAGGCCCTCGAGCTTAACAGGCAGGTAACGGGTGTGCCCCAGAACCACTTTGAGAGGGTCTTTATAGTGAAGCTCCTTATGGATAAGAATAAGGATAATACAGTTGCAGGTGCTATAGGATTCAGTGTTCGTGAGAATAAGGTTTATGTCTTCAAGGCAAAGGCAATATTGCTTGTCCCGGGTGGATGCGTGAATGTCTTCAGACCAAGGTCAGTTGGTGAGGGAATGGGAAGGACCTGGTTCCCTGTCTGGAACTCAGGCTCTGGATATGCCATGGGTGCCCTTGTTGGTGCAGAGCTTGTCCAGATGGAAAACAGGTTTGTCCCTGCCAGGTTTAAGGATGGTTATGGTCCTGTTGGTGCCTGGTTCCTCTTCTTTAAGGCAAAGGCAACAGATGCCTTGAGAGATGACTACTGCGCAAACCAGGAATATATTGCTGAGGCAAAGAAGAAATACGGCAAGTATGTTGATGCAATGGGTACTGCTATCAGGAACCACTTCATGATGGAGGCAATGATTCGTGGAAGGGGCCCAATCATGATGTGGACAAATGAGGCAATGGCAAACATAAGCAAGCTCATGATAGAGAAGCTTGGTGAAAAAGAGGGAATGAAGAAGGTCAAGCACCTTGAGGCAGAGGCATGGGAAGACTTCCTCGACATGACCATTGGTCAGGCAGGGATGTGGGCTGCAAACAACATTGAACCCGACAAGGTTCCATCAGAGATTATCCCTTCTGAGCCTTACTTCCTTGGCTCCCATGCTGGTTGTGCAGGATTCTGGGTAAGTGGTCCTGGTGATATACCAGGTGCACCCAGCCACTGGCACTGGGGCTACAACAGGATGTCAACAGTAAATGGCCTCTTCATGGCTGGTGATACCTGCGGTGCCTCAGGTCATAAATTCTCTTCTGGCTCCCATGCAGAAGGAAGGATTGCAGGAAAATGGGCAATCGCCTATATACTCGACCATATGGACTTCCAGCCAACACCAAGGGAGAACATAGACGAGCTCGTTGCAGAGATTTATCTGCCCTTTGAGGTCTATGAGAAGTACAAGACCTATACAACATCACCTCACCATATCAGCGTGAATCCTTACTTCATCAAGCCAGACCAGTTCCAGAAGAGGCTCATGAAGATAGCTGATGAGTACTTTGGTGGTGTGAATACCTGGTTCAAGACAAGTGCAACAATGATTCAGGAAGGTCTCAGGAGGCTCCAGCTCCTTAAAGAGGATGCAAACAGGCTTGCTGCATCAAACCTCCACGAGCTCCTCAGGTGCTGGGAGAACTACCACAGGGTTATCACAGCTGAGGCCCATGCAAGGTCGATCCTCTTCAGGGAGGAGTCCAGGTATCCTGGATATTACTACAGGGCAGATAAGGACTTTATTGATGACGAAAACTGGAAGTGCTTCACAATCGCAAAATATAATGCTGAAAAAGACGAGTGGACCTTCAGGAAAGAGCCCTATGTCCAGATCTTTCCGTAATTAAAGAGACCTTTAAGGAGGTCAGAAGGTGGAGGCTACCAATGGGTAGCCTCCATTTTCAGGCTTCCTTGAGGGACTTTCAGTGGCAGGTAGAAGAAAGTTGGTATAAAAGGAGGTTTAAATGCCAGAAGTCAAGACTATCCTTGTAATAGGAGGAGGATTCAGTGGCCTTACAGCAGGTATTGATGCTGCTGAGGCAGGCTATAATGTCGTAATAGTCGAGAGGAATCCTTACCTCGGCGGAAGAGTTGCTCAGCTCAATAAGTATTTTCCAAAACTCTGCCCTCCTCTTTGTGGTCTTGAGATAAATTACAGAAGGATAAAGACAAACCCGAACATTACCTTCTATACAATGGCAGAGGTAGAGAAGGTGTCTGGTGGTCCTGGAAATTACGATGTCGCAATAAAGCTCAAACCAAGATATGTAAATGAGAAATGCACAGGTTGTAATGCCTGTGCAGAGGCCTGCCCGGTTGAGAGACCTGATGAATTTAATTTTGGCCTTTCAAAGACAAAGGCTGCTTATCTACCCTTTGATCAGGCCTTTCCTCTTAGATATGTTATAGATGATAAATATTGCAAAGGTCCGACCTGTGGAAAATGTAAAGAGGCATGCAAGTATGATGCTATTGAGCTCGATATGAAACCCCAGACGATTAATCTTAAGGCTGGAGCGATTATTGTCACAACAGGCTGGAATCCCTATGATGCCACAAAGATTGACAACCTTGGATTTGGAAAGGTAAAGAATGTTATTACAAACATGATGATGGAGAGGCTTGCTGCCCAGAATGGGCCAACAGGTGGAAAGATCATCAGACCTTCTGATGGAAAGCCTGTGGAGACCATAGGATTTGTCCAGTGTGCAGGAAGCAGGGACGAGAATCACCTTGCCTTTTGTTCCTATATATGCTGTATGGCATCTATGAAACAGGCCCTTTATTTGTGGGAGCAAAATCCCAATGCAAAGGTCTATGTCTTTTACATTGACATAAGGACACCCGGCAGATATGAACAGTTCTTCTGGAAGGTAAAGGACAATCCAAATGTTACCCTTATAAAAGGAAAGGTGGCAAGGGTTGCACAGGCAGAAAACGATGATGTGATTGTTGAGGCAGAGGACATGCTTTCTGGAAAACTGATCAGGCAGAAGGTTGATATGCTTGTCCTTGCAACAGGAATGGAACCCTCGGCAAAGACAACGAAGCCACCTGTGCCAATAACATTTAATGAGCACGGTTTTGCTGTACCTGATAACAGTGGCGTTCTTTCTGCGGGATGTGCAAAGAATCCCTTTGATGTGGCAAAATCTGTTCAGGATGCCACAGGTACAGCATTAAGGGCAATACAGCGCATAGTAGGAGGTAAATAATGGAAAAGAAGATAGGTGTTTATATATGTGAGGGTTGCGGTATAGCTGATGCAATAAATGTAGAGGCCCTTGAGAAGGGTGTCAGGAACTTTCCAGTAAAAAGGCACAAGGCCCTTTGCAGTCCAGAGGGTGTTGAGGTTATAAGGAATGATATGAAGAATGACGGCATAAATACCTTAGTTATTGCTGCATGCTCGCCAAGGGTCAAATACGATGTCTTTGATTTTCCAGGTTCAATTGTGGAAAGGGTTAATATAAGGGAGCTTGTTGCCTGGACCCTTGAACCAAAGGATGAGCTTACACAGGCTGCTGCAGAGGATTACCTGAAGATGGGGATTGTGAAGGTTCAGAAGTCTGACCTTCCAGAGCCCTGGGTTCAGGAGACTGTAAAGACCATACTTGTAATTGGAGGTGGGGTTACAGGTCTCACCTCTGCCCTTGAGGCAGCAAAGGCTGGTTATAAGGTCTATCTTGTTGAAAAAGAGCCAGAGCTTGGTGGCTTTGCCAGAAGGCTCTATAAGCAGGTCTCGAGGACCTATCCATATAAACTTACTGAACCAACAGTAGGAGGCCTTATCAAAGAAGTTGAGTCCCACCCAAACATACAGGTTTTTAAGGCTTCAAAGGTTATAAAGACGGATGGTCAGCCAGGGATGTGGGATGTAACAATACAGACAAATGGAAAAGAGGAGACAATAAGAATAGGTGCTATTGTCCTTGCTGCAGGATGGAAGCCCTATGATGCGACAAAACTCGAACATCTTGGATATGGCAGGATCAGGGATGTTGTTACAAACATAGAATTTGAGGAGATGGCAAAAAAGGGGAGGCTTATAAGGCCTTCTGACGGTAAAGAGGTAAAGAGGGTCGTCTTTGTGCAGTGTGCTGGCAGCAGGGATCCAAATCACCTTCCCTATTGTTCAGCCTATTGCTGTGGTGCCTCTTTAAAACAGGCAAAGTATGTGCGAGAGCTAAGCGATGACAGTGTGGCAGTGATAGTTTATAAAGATATCAGGACACCTGGTCAATATGAGTTCTTCTATAAAGAAGTTCAAAATGACCCTGGAATAATGCTTACAAAGGGTGAAGTAACAGGCGTCTATGAAGAAAACGGCAAGCTCTATGTAGAGGCAGACCAGACACTCTTTATGGGTGATAAGATAAGGGTAGAGGCAGACCTTGTCGTCCTTGCCATTGGAATGGTGCCAGCCACAAGGGAGCCCCAGGAGTATCTTGAAGGTTTGAGGCTTGCCTCTGTACAGGGTTATGAGGCAAAGAAAGCCTATATAGAGCAAACACCAAAGCCTGAATTTATCCTGAACCTTAATTACAGGCAGGGCCCTGAGATACCGCCCTTTATAGAAAAGGGTAGTTACGGCTTTGCTGATTCTAATTTTATATGCTTCCAGTATGAGACCAGAAGGACAGGTATCTATGCAGCTGGCTGTGTGAGACAACCTATGACAATTGCAGAGGCACAGGATGACGGAGCAGGCGCAGCCCTCAAGGCAATACAGGCTGCAGAGCATGTGGCAAAAGGAATAGCAGTCCATCCGAGGGCCTGGGATATGACATATCCTGACCCATTGTTACTGAGATGCACTGCCTGTAAGAGGTGTACAGAGGAGTGCCCCTTTGGTGCTATTGATGAGGATGAAAAAGGTATTCCCTATTACAAGCCCAACAGGTGCAGGCGTTGTGCAACATGCCTTGGTGCCTGTCCAGAAAGGATTGTCTCCTTTAAGGATTACAGTGTTGACATGATATCAAGCATGATTAAATCAATTGATGTGCCAGAGGATGGTTTGATGATGCTTGCCTTTGTATGTGAGAATGATGCCTATCCTGCCTTTGATACTGCTGGAATTAATAGACTGAAACTTCCACCAAACCTGAGGGTTATACCTCTAAGATGTCTTGGCTCTATGAATCTTGTGTGGATTGCTGATGCCCTTTCAAGAGGTATTGATGGAGCAATCCTCTTTGGCTGTAAGTTTGGAGAGGATTATCAATGCCACTTTGTAAAAGGAAGTGAGCTTGCCAATTACAGGCTCGGAAAGGTCCAGGAGACCCTCGGAAGGCTTCAGCTCGAATCAGAGAGGGTGAGGATGGTTCAGCTTTCCATTGCAGATTATAATAAGCTTCCAGAGATAATAAATGAGTTTGTAGAAAAGATAAATGAGCTCGGTCCAAATCCATATAAGGGCTTTTAAGGAGGTGCAAAGGTGGCTCAGATTATAAAACCAGATCTGAATTTTGTAAAAGAGGTTATAAAGGCAGGTGGAAAGGACCTCAAGAAATGCTATCAGTGTTCTACCTGTACAGCTGTATGTAATGTTACTCAAGAAAACAGACCATTTCCGAGGAAGGAGATGCTTTATGCCCAGTGGGGATTAAAGGATAAACTCTTTTCCAATCCTGATATCTGGCTATGCCACCAGTGCAGTGACTGCACAGCCTATTGTCCAAGGGGTGCAAAGCCAGGGGAGGTTCTTGGAGCGATTAGAAAGCTTGCCATTAGAGAACACTCCTGGCCTGGATTTCTTGGTAAACTCGTTGGAAGCCCTCTTTATCTTGTCTTTCTCATCCTTGTGCCTGTGGTAATACTTCTTATTGGAGCTAATGGCAACCCCCTTAATCCTGATTCCATTCCAAGGGGTGAGGATGGAAGCATTGTTTACTCTAAGTTTATGCCTGTAAATACAGTGATTGACCCGATATTTATAGGAGCTGCCCTCTTTGCTGTAATTTCTTTTGTAATAGGGGTAAAGAAATACTGGAATACCCTTACGTCCTCAACTGTTACTTACGCCACCAAAGGACTTGAATCAAATCAATCTCTTTCCCAGACCATTTTGAATACTATTAAGGAGATCCTTTTACATAAACAGTTTACAAAGTGTAATGTCACAAAGACGAGGACCTATGCCCATCTCCTTACATTCTATGCCTTTGCAGGTCTTTTTATTACAACCTCCTGGGCTGTGGTATATCTTTATGGATACGAGATATTCGGGATTCAACCATTTAGTATATTCCACTTTGGTGAATCTCCCTATCCATTGTATGACCCTGTAAAGATCCTTGCTAATGTGAGTGCCCTTGCCCTTATCACTGGTATCACCCTTGTAGT
>Ga0272445_1000463_pt1 | contig 38316 bp, 34 predicted proteins | sample YNPCB0031_FD_194404 | JGI IMG/M metagenome (GOLD analysis project Ga0272445, IMG submission 194404) | Hot spring sediment microbial communities from Yellowstone National Park, WY, United States - YNP-CB-003-1 | ecosystem: Environmental > Aquatic > Thermal springs > Hot (42-90C) > Sediment... | reverse complement strand
TTCCCCCAACCATTGAATCGGTTATTCGCACACCCCAAGGCGCTGTTCAGCCAAACCAGGAGGTGAAGGTTTCAGCAAAAGTCACAGATGCGGATAGCGGAATTAAAAAAGTGGTTCTCCTATACACCTTGGATGGCGGCGCCTCCTGGATCAACCTTACAATGAACTTCAACATCACATCAGGTTTCTGGGAAGGCACTATTCCAGGGCAACCAGCCGGAACACAAATACAGTACAAGGTCGTGGCATACGACAACGCTGGAAACCACGCAGCCACACAAGCAACAACACTGCAAATACAGTCAAACCAAAATCCCCAAACACCAACACCACCACTAACACTAATCATAGCAATCATCATTCTAATCGCTATTCCCATAATAGGCTTAACCATTTTAAAACTGAAAAGAAAAGGCAACCTTTTCACATTAAAACTCAGCTGGAAGACGGTGGGCCCGGCCGGATTTGAACCGGCGACCAACAGGTTATGAGCCTGTCGCTCTAACCAGGCTGAGCTACGGGCCCGTTTACGGTTGATAGAAACTCCCTAGTATTATGAAAGTTTTACGGTTTGGGCCTGTTTTGGTTTTAGTAATCCTTTTAATGGACGGCGTTGTGAATGTTGCTGGAAGCTTTTCAAGAGTTAGGCCTTGAAAGGGCTGGTGCGCTGTGAGCGTTGAGGATAGACAGAAAGTCGAAAGTATGCTGGTTGAAATGATGAAGGAGGCTATTAGGGCTTTCCATAGGAGACTCCTTGTCGTTTACGGTGATGAAGCCTTAGACGTGGTGTCATACCTTGTATTGAAATACCACGCCTTGAGGGGTGAGGGAAACGATAGGATTCTTTTTGTGCATGATTATGAAGACGAAGCGGCGAAGTTGACCTTTAAAGGGTTGATGGATAAGCTTGGAGTGCTGGGTTATCATGTTGGTAGCCTTAAACGTTACACCTACGAGGACACTCATAGAATCATGGGGACCACTAACGACATCCTAATCCTCGACATGACGAGGGGGGCGAGGCCTAACGACCTTGGAAGGCTTGTTGAAACCGTGAAGGGTGGAGGGCTGGCGATCCTTCACAACCTTGACTTGAAGGCTGAAAAGCCTTGGAGTACAAGCACCCACAAGAAGCTTGTCTGTCCACCCTACACTGAGAGCGACTTGAAAAACAGGTTTGAAAAGTTTTTCGTGAAAAAAGTTCTCGAACACCCGTGCACATGGATCCTTGAAAACTGGAAAATTGTCAAGGGAGAACTCTTAAACCCACCAAAAACCGTTAGAGAAAAGCCAGCTCCGCCCAGAAGGAGCAAGATTCCCCAGCCAATTTTCAAGCTAGCTTTAACTAGGGAGCAAATGGAGGCCCTAGAAGCCTTCGAGTTTCTCAACATTAAAAAGAAGGGCTTAATCGTCCTCATATCCAACCGTGGAAGAGGGAAATCAGCCCTCCTTGGGCTTGGAGCCGCCGCCCTCCTCGCGTTAGGCTTTGAAAGGATCATTATCACAGCTCCGGCGTGTGAGGAGATTCAGACGGTTTTTGAAATGGCTGAACGAGCCCTTTCAGCTATTGGCGAAAAGGTTAGATGCGAACATGTTGAAGACTTGGTTTTCAAGCTATCATGTAGGAAGGGCGTTTTAGAGTTTATACCGCCATACCGAACCCTCAGCGAGGCCGCAGACGCCGTTCTAGTTGACGAGGCAGGCGGAATCCATGTTTCCCTGCTCTTTAGGATTGCTGAGAAGTTTCCGAAAACTGTTTTCGCATCCACGGTGCACGGCTACGAGGGCGCCGGTAGAGGATTTTCTCTAAGGTTTTTGAAGTCTATTGAGAAGCTTGGGGACGTTAAACCCTACATTATCGAACTTAAGGAGCCCATAAGGTATGCGCCTGAAGACCCCGTCGAGAAGTGGCTTTACGACGCCCTGCTTTTAAACGCTGAACCAGCTGAGCTTGAGGGCGAGCAAATCACCCTCGAAGAATGCGTGTACGAGGAGCCAAACCTAGACCTTTGGTTTGAAAAAGACGAGGAACATCTCCGCCAGTTTATAGGCATATACGTGCTCGCCCACTACAGGAACAGGCCGGACGACTTGCTTATCCTTGGAGACGCCCCCCACCATTCCGCTAGGGCTGTTTTATCGCGTTCAGGCAAAGTTCTGGTGGCTTTACAGGTCGACGAAGAAGGACAAATGAACGACGAGCTTGTTGAGCAAGTTTTGAAGGGTAAACCCCCCTCCGGCAACCTAATTCCTTCATGCATTGTTAAGTATAATCCGCAACACGTAGCCTTCTCGAAGCTCAGGGGTTTGAGGGTTGTGAGGATTGCCGTTCACCCCGAGCTCATGGGGAAAGGTTTAGGAAGCCTGGCACTCCGCAAGCTTTGCGAAGAAGCTGAGCGGGAGGGTTTTGACTGGGTTGGTGCAAGTTTTGGCGCTAACCCGGAGCTTGTGGATTTTTGGCTTAAGAACAGCTTCGTGCCCGTCCACATAAGCCCCATGCGGAACGTGGCCTCTGGAGAGTTCAGCGTCATCGTCGTCAAACCCCTGAACGAAAACGTGCACGGCGTGGTGAAGGAAGTTCACAGGGAGTTTAAGCTTAGGCTTTTAGAGGCTTTGCCCGACACATACTTCAACATTGAACCCCAAGTGGCGGCGAGACTGCTTAGGAAGCAAGACTGGACGAATCGCGAAACCTTTCCGCTTTCAAACTCCCAACGGGGCAGGCTTCTCCAATATTCTGAGGGAACCCTTGCCTACGAAGCCGCATGCGACGCTGTAAAACAGCTTCTAAAAACCCATTTCATGAGCTCCGGGGGGGCTCGGCTTGATTTAGATGTGAATGATGAAGCTAAGCTTATTGCGAGGTGCCTCCAAGCCCGCTCATGGGGTCACGTCGCAAGAGCCTTCAAAACCCAGTCGATTAACCTTAAGGCTGAAGTGCGCTCCAATATAGCGCGTATGGTTGCCTTCTACAACGTTTAAAAGTCCATTCATCAAAACGATTTTAAGGACACGTTGCACATTTTGAATTATGGAAAGCTTAGACGCAGAAAACCTCGAACTCAAAGTTTTCACGCTGCCAACATGTTCAAGCTGCCAAGTTGTCAAGCAGATCGCCTTAGAAGTCGCCCGAAAACTCGGCCTAACCTACCGCGAAATAAACATGAACACAAAGGAGGGACTGGAGGAGGGAGCCGCCCACCAAGTTATGAGTGTGCCTGGCATCGTTTTAGGCAGCGAAGTTATTGTTGTTGGACGCCTGCTTTCAAAGGAAAAACTTGAGGAGGAGGTGCGGAGAAGGCTGGAGAAGTGGCGCGCCAAAGCCTTGACGGAAAAAGTTTCATCGACGCCTTCTGAGGGCTGATTTGAATTGGCACAAGACTATGTTAAAAGGGCTTTAACAGTCTTCAATTACGTGGAAAAAATTAAGACAAGCCTAATAGTGGCTTCGAGCATGCTTGAGTTTTTGGGCGAAATCAATGAGGAAGCCGAACTGGCTGGTGCGGAGAAAATGTTCACAGCCTACCTTAACGCATTGATCTTAGAGGTTAACATTGCGGCTAACGCTTCAAAAGTTGAAGGGTTTGGGGATATTGCTGCAAACCTTCAAAAGGCGATTGAATATGTCAAACAACGCAACCTCGTCGCGGCTCAGAGGCTAATTTCAGAGGCTATTTCCACGGTGACAACCCACGGTAACAGGGCTGCGCAAATTTTAAAGGACGAAAACCTCATTTAGGCTGGAGCCTTCCCCGCGTTCACCCTCTCAAAGTGGAAAAGGTATTCTTGAGCGTAGCCGGCGAATTTTCCAAAGTAGCTTCGCCCGAAAAGGCTTAATTTTTCATATTCAGTCGTCGTCAGCGACTTTTTATGCGAAATTCGTCTAACAAATTCTCCTTCGAAATGGATTGCGTAGTGTTTTATGATTATGCGTTTCATCCAAACGTCCACTGGGAAGGCTTCAAGCCTTTCAAGGGAGAAAAGCAGAACGCAGTCTGCCACCTTGGGGCCGACACCTGGCAAGGCTAGCAATTTTTTCCTAGCTTCTTCAAAGGGCATAGCTTGCAGTTCTTCGATGCTGAACTCGCCGCTTGCGACCTTCTTGGCCGTCTCCGCCACATATTTGGCTCTGTAGCCCAAACCGCAACTAGCAATTTCTGCGGGGCTTGCTTTTGCAAGTCTTTGCGGTTCTGGGAATGTGTAAAAGACACGATAGTCGAAGACAGCTTTTTCCCCAAACTTTTTGGAAAGGTTGAATAGCATTCGTTTTATAGCTGGTATGCTCTTGTACGTGGCGCAAATGTAGGATACAAGACACTCCCATGGGTTTTGGCGCAGAATTCTTAAACCTTTAAGGGCGTTGACAGCCGCTTCCACGTGCTTGTCCTTTGTAATCTGTTTTAGGATTAGAGGCAGGTCGTCCCTAAGCCCAAAATACTTCTCCACGAAACTAGCGCTTATGTTCTCAAATTCCAGAGCGTTGCCGTTCTGCCGCACCTTGAAAGGCTTGTCCGCGACTATGCCATACCACCATACGCCGATTTTCTCCCACCGAAAGGCTTGTCCACAGCGGAGGGTTAAATCCAAATTAAAGGGTTGGCTTGGCTGTAAGACCATTTTCTCCATGAATACTTCACTCTTCATCAATAAACATGTCCGGAGTAGGTGTTTCAGGCGGTAAGCCCTTGCGTTGGCGAATCTGCCTAATGACTTCAACGGCTATGTTTTCTTGAACCTTTTCCCAGTGGCTGAAGGTGCACTGCCAAAAGGCGCGCCCAGAGGTGGCTGAACGCATTTCACCGGACAATCCGAAGGTTTCGGCGACCGGAATTAAACCCTTAATCATGGTTAAGAAGCCCTTCTGCTCTGAAGCCAAAATCTTACCCCGTTTCCGGGTTATTATTTCTATGCAGTCGCCCACCCATTGGGCTGGAACAGAAACTTCAATGCGGTAAACGGGTTCGAGAAGCACGGGTTTAGCCGTCAGAAAAGAGCCCAGTATGGCTCTGCGTATGGCGGGCATTATCTGGGCTGGACCGCGGTGCACTGGATCCTCGTGAAGTTGAGCATCCATAAGCTTAACCTTGACCCCACGGATTGGCTCCTCGCAGAGGGGTCCAGCTTTACAAGCCCATCTGAAGCCCGCGATTATCATTTCTTTGGCTTCCTGCAGGTACTGAACGCCTTTAGTCGTGTCTATGAAAATGTTGCGGTGTTCATCTATGGCCAAAACGTTTCTCGCTTCTTCGGCTGGCCAGCCGACGTCCTTGAAGAGTATGTTTCCGATCTGTTTTCGTCCCATATCCTCCGTTATTTCGCCCTTCTCTATAAGTGTCATAACCTTCTCCTCTAAAGGCTCAACTTGAACCCAGAATTTGTTGTGTTTGTTGGGGCTTTTAGCCATGGCTATTATGCCTTTCCCGGAGATGCTTTCGCGGTACACGACTATGGGTTTTGACGTGATTACCTCCAAGCCCCCGCTATAGTCCTGCAGAAACTTCACGGCGATTTCAAGGTGAAGCTCTCCCATGCCGCTGAGCAAGTATTCGCCAGTTTCCTTGTTTATAGTTGCCACAAGGTTTGGGTCTTCGATGGAAAGCCTGTTCATGGCGTCTACTAGACGGGGCAAGTCCTTCGGGTTTTTAGGCTCCACGGCGATTGTTATGACGGGCTCCGAAACGTATTTGATGCGTTCAAAGGGCACCATAAAGTCTCTGTAAGCTATATCCACAAGAGTTTCGCCGGCCCTGGCTAGGTCCAAACCTAGAAGGGCTGCAATGTTGCCTGCTGTTATTTTGTCCACAATCTCCCGGAAGGCTCCCATATACATGGACACTTGTTGAATGTGGTAGTCTTTGCGGGCGCCGACGAGGTAAACGTGGTCCCCCTCTTTAACAGTTCCGGAGAAAAGCCGTCCGGTTGCCACAAGGCCGACGTGGGGGTCCATTTGCACCATGGTTATACACATAACCGTCGGCCCGTTGTCGTCGCAGTTTAACATGGCTTGTCCAATCTCGGAGTTTAAGTCCCCCCTCCATATCCTTGGAACCCTATACCTTTGGGCTTCAATAGGGTTTGGAATGTTTTTCACAACCATATCCAAAATGGCGTTATGTAATGGAATAAGCTCCGCGAGCTTTTGATGCTCGCCCCTACCGTAAGCCTCAACTATGTCGCTGAACTTGACCCCCCTTTCCTGGGCAATCTTTAACGTGAAACCCCAGCGGTGGAGGGCTGAGCCGAAGGCCACGGTTTCCTTCTGCGGGTCAACCTTCCACTTGTCCTTGAACTCAGGCTCGGCGTAAACTTCGATGAGGCTGTTGAAGTCGCGGATTATCCGCAAAAACTTGTCTTGAACTTCTCTAGGCGAAAGTTTGAGTTCACGTATTAGCCGGTCCACCTTGTTTATGAAGAGGACTGGGCGAACCCTTTCCTCCAAAGCCTGCCTAGTCACGGTTTCAGTTTGCACCATGACTTCCTCAACGGCGTCCACAACCACCACTGCCCCGTCGATAGCCCTCAAAGCCCGCGTCACTTTCCCTGTGAAATCCACGTGCCCTGGTGTGTCGACCATGTTTACGACGTACGAAGTTCCATCGATTTCGTGTAAGAGGGAAATGTTTGCCGTTTTGATTGTGATCCCACGTTTCTGCTCCTCCTCCAAATAGTCTAGGGCTCGGGCTTCACCCGCAATCCTAGGCGAAAGCAAACCTGCCTCGGCTAGAAGGCTGTCCGTCATGGTTGTTTTACCGTGGTCTATATGGGCTATTATACCGATGTTGCGAATGTTCTCCTTCCTATGCATCAGTTTAAGGATCTCGCTGGTCTGCCTAAACCTCGGCACGGCTTAAAACCCACACAACAAGACAACTGCAGGCTAAGAGACAAGGCTTACGTTGCTTTAAAAGTATTGTGTGGCCTATACAAAAAGTTAATATTGCTCAGTTTTCATTTGCATGTAGCCTAAACCGGCAGTGAAACTGCAATGTCCCCGTGGGAAACTTGCAAGTCCATCCATCCACTAAAGGTTTTGTTTAGCGTGGGGTATGCTTAGTTATGGGGCGTTATAGGCAGATTGAGGAAATTGTGAAACTTATGACTCAAACAGAAAGGATAAGGAACACCAGCATCATTGCCCACGTGGACCATGGTAAAACAACCCTATCAGACAACCTACTAGCTGCAGCCGGCATCATAAGCGAGCAGGTGGCGGGCCAAAAGCTCTTCCTTGACTCTTGGGAGCTTGAACAAAAGAGGCAGATGACCGTCTTTGCCTCCAACATAAGCCTAGTTCACACCTATAAGGGGGTCGACTACCTCATTAACTTGATTGACACACCGGGCCACATTGACTTCAGCGGAAACGTGACAAGAAGCTTGAGGGCCGTCGACGGTGCCTTAGTAGTTGTGGACGCTGTTGAAGGCCCTATGACTCAGACTGAAACTGTTTTGATGCAAGCCCTCCGCGAAAGGGTTAAACCCATCCTCTTCATAAACAAAGTGGACCGACTGATACGCGAGTTGAAGCTTTCCCCAGAAGAGATCCAGAAGAGATTTGCTAGGATAATAACTCGGATAAACAACATCATAGAAAAGTATGCGCCTCCGGAGCACAAGAAGGACTGGCAAGTTAAGGTTGAAGATGGACGAGTGGCCTTCGGCTCAGCCCTCTACAAGTGGGGCTTAAACCTACCGTACATGAAGGCAAAAGGCATAACCTTCAAAGAAATTATTGAAGCCTACACCGGGGAGCCTGAGGACGTTGGAAAGAAAGTTGACGCTTTAAGCAAACGCATACCCCTCTACGAGCCTATTTTGGACATGTTCTGCGAGCACCTCCCAAGCCCGTTGGAGGCCCAGCCATATAGGCAGAGCCAAATCTGGCCAGGTGACGTGAACAGTCCCGTTGGGAAAGCCATGGCAAAGGTTGATCCCAACGGGCCGCTCCTCATGTGCGTAACGTTTATCGAGGTTGACCCACATAGCGGTGTTGTGGCAATAGGAAGGGTTTTCAGCGGCACAGTGGAGAGGGGCAAAACTGTCCGCCTAGTGACAAGCCGACAGAAAGGCACGATACAGCAGGTTTACATGAGCATGGCTGCAGACAGAGTCATCGTCGAGCGGATTCCAGCGGGCAACATCGCGGCGGTTTCTGGGCTGCCATCCATACACGTAGGCGAAACAATAGCCGAGGAGGGTGTTGAAACAGTTCCCTTTGAAGCTCTGAAGTACGTTTCGGATCCTGTGGTCACCGTTGCTATAGAACCCGAAAACGTTAAGGACCTCCCGCTTTTCGACAAAGTTATCCACAAAATTACGCTTGAAGACCCGAACCTCCACTTTAAGATAGACAAGGAAAGCGGTCAATACCTGCTCAGCGGCATGGGCGAACTCCACTTGGAAGTTACAGCCTACCGCATGCAGGAGGCCGGCTTGAAGGTTAAGATGAGCAAGCCCATAGTGATCTATAGGGAGACCATAACCCGCGACTACAAAGGTCCGCCGGTGATGGGTAAAAGCCCCAATAAACACAATAGGCTTTGGGTGACAGTTGAAAGGCTTTCAGAGGATGTTATAGAAGCCATCAGAACTGGAAAGATTAACGAGATGCAGAGCCGCGATGAACGCCAGAAAATCTTGATGAAGGAGTTCGGCTGGCCAGCTGAAGACGCCCGCAACGTAATCGCCATAGAAGGCACAAACATTCTGGTTAACAGGATAAAGGGGAGACAGTACGTTGAAGAGGTTTTAGACCACATGAAGTCAGGCTTCCGCGACGCCGTTAACACCGGAGTATTGGCCAAGGAACCTATGTACGGAATTAAAGTCAACCTTGAAGATGTCCTCATTCACGAGGACCCCGTGCACCGCGGCCCGGCCCAAATTCTACCAATGACTTGGCGTCCTATTTGGGGCGCTTTCCTCTTAAGCGAGCCGAAGCTATTGGAGCCCATTCTCAGCTTTGAATGCAAAGTGCCAAACGACTTCGTAAGTCCAGTTATTTCGCTTTTGCAGAAACGCCGCGGCAGAATCCTAGACATGGTGAACGAGGAGGACATGGTTGTAGTGAAGGCTGAATTGCCAGTGGCGGAATCCTTCGGGATAGCCGACGAACTCCGCTCCTCAACGCAGGGACGCGCCTTCTGGGCAACCCAGTTCAGCCGATGGGCGCCGGTGCCAGAAAACATGCAGGCAGAAGTTATTAGGCAGATCCGCGAACGTAAAGGCTTACCGCCGACGCCGCCGAGACCAGAGGAGTTCTGCGAAGAAGAATAGAATTTAGAATAATCTCCAGCATTTCGCCAGATCTTTTAATTCGTAAATCGTCAGCCTATACTGTGATTGTGATGGCTGCTGAAGTTGCAAAGGTTCCCGTTGGAAGCCTTGCGGATGAACCTTACGCAACCATAATCTGTTATCCGAGGCCCAGCAGGGTTGAGCTTAGGAAACGTTTGAAGGAACTTGAGGAACTGGGGGTTTCAGCCATTGAGTTCAGCGGAGAAAAACAGGTTTTGAACCTTCACATTTTGGGGAAGGGATGCGTAGGCCTTGTTGTGAAAGCCTATCAGGTGAGCGGTGAAGCTGTGGCCTTAAAGATTCGGCGGGTGGACGCTGATCGCTCTATGATGAGGCACGAAGCGGAAATGCTCAGAGTGGCCAATTCCATTAATGTTGGACCTAAGCTTTTGGGCGTTAGCAAAAACTTTCTCGTTATGCAGTTTGTGGAAGGCGACCTGCTTCCAAAATGGCTGGAAAATTGTCGAAGCCGAAAACGTGTAAAAAATGTTTTGAGGGAAGTTCTGGAACAATGCTGGCGTTTGGACGAGGCCGGCTTGGATCATGGCGAGTTGAGCCATGCCCCAAAGCACATTATTGTGGATATGGTGGACAGGCCTTTCATTGTGGATTTTGAAACCGCCAGTCTAAACCGCAAACCTTCTAACGTCACATCCATCACTCAATTCCTTTTTATAAGCGGTATGGTTGCTGAGAAAGTGAGGCAAAAAATTGGCGAGAAAGATAAAAACGCAATTATAGAGGCTTTGAGGCGTTATAAGGCTGAAGGAAGCCGCCGAAGCTTTGAGGAGATTTTGAAAGCTTGCGGCATCTAAACAATGTAGCTCACGTTAGCTTTAGCCCCACTGGTTTTTGTCCCCGTTTCACCATTAGCCAGCTCAGCCTTTAACTCATTCAAAAGCTGGGTTAAGTCCAGCCAAACCTCCACTTGAAGCTGCCTTGCAACGCGTCTCTTTTCATATAGAAGCGGGATAAAGTCTACAAATAGCCATCCATAGAACTCGGTCAATATGTTTCCCTCCTTTCTCCCAACAATATGGAGAGAAGATTTCACATATAACTGTTTATGGAAAAATGAAATAGAAGATAGTTCTAGCGCTTCAGGTAACCACGTCTTGGAGACGCTTTTTCACCAAGGCTTCTTTTATTTCTAAGGCTATTCTTCTGCCAGCATACATTCCCTCGCCGTATTTGAGGTAGGCATATGGCGAGGTTCCAATTCCAACGTTTGTTCCAGCCACAATCCGCGCCGAAATCTCGAAAGTGTAGATCTCCAAGTTGTCGGTGACGACGGTTTCAAGGCAGAACGGTCCAATTATGCCCGGTGGAGCCAGTTCCCTGGCGGTTTTCTGTACATTGTCGCCCATTCTTAGGAATTCTGGAAGAAGCGACTCTCGAAGGGTTAGCGGAATGTTGCCAACAATCGTGTATGTGGGGCTTATGTTTATTTCCAGTTGTTCGGAAGCCGGCAACCGTCCGATGGCGTCCACGGTTGATTCGTAGCGTTTATCCACCCCAAGAAACTCCACCTCGTCTCGTATTATGGACGAAAAATAGTGGGGATAAACGTTCACGCCTAAAACGTACTCCTGTAGATGTATGCGTTCCACGTCTTCTTTTTCAAGCAAGCCGCGGCGAACCATCTCTTCAACCCTTCTCTGGAAAGCCTCTGGGGAGTTCACCAAAAAATAGCCTCTCCCACCTCTAGCTCCGGGAAGCTTGGCAATGGCTAAGCCGCTTATCTCTTTTGGACTCTTGAAGGTTCTTGGAAGCCTAAGCCCAGCCCTTCGCAACCATTCCGCCTGTTTTTCGCGGTCCGCCTCCCACTGGAGGAGCTGGCGGTTTCCAAACATGGGTACGTAAAACTTGTCCATAAGCTCTTCAAGGCTCAGGTAAGCTGTGAAGGAGCCGTGCGGTACAATTATGGTGTTAAGCCTCCTAAGCTTTTCCTGCACCCTTTCGCTTAAAAGCTCCGTGAAGCTATCCACTACTATGAGGTTGTCAGCCAACGGAAACTTCTCATAAACAATTGTATCCCTTTCACGGCAGATACAGACTGTTTTGAAACCTTCTTCCTTGGCTCCTTTGAAGATGTTTAGAGCTGAATGTGAGCCTATGGTGCCTACAGCCAACCGGCTCAAATCGTATTTTCCGACAAGTTCTGCGATCTCCCCGCGGGTTATCATGTCACAATATCCTCAAGTCTTCCCTCTTTTATGGCGCGTTTTATTTCCATAGCAACCCTTCTGCCCGGTCCAACCTCCATGCCATACTTATACTTCATGTAGGGCGAGGTTGGTTCAACGCAGGGGCATCCTGGCACGCGGGGGCTTACGTCAAAAACGTAGAACTCTAAGTTTTTGGTTACGGCGCCTTGCAGTGCGAAAAGCCCAATTATGCCCGGCGGATATTCCTTCTTGCACACTTCGACGAACCGTTCTCCAGCGTCGAAGATTTTTTCAAGCTGGCTTTCCCTCATAGTCACGCCCATATGTCCAATCTCGATGTTTTGGGTGGATATTCCGAGCTCCAGTTGTTCTTGAGCTGGGAGGTCTAAGACGCCGTCCAGATCTGTCTGTATTCTGCGGTCAAAGCCTAGAAGGTCCAGTTCGTCGGTCAGGGGTGACCAAAAGAAGTTCGCGTTGAATTTGGCGCCTATCACGTACTCTTCTATGACCGCCTTTTCAAGGGCTTCGCGGCTTATTATGCCCTTTTTTATGCGTTCCTCAGCCTTTCGCCTAAACTCCTCTGGGGAAGACGCGTAAAAGAAGGCTCTTTCAATAGTCCTTTCCTTTTCCGGAACTTTCACTATAACTAGGCGGTCTATCTCATCTGGTGACTTGAAAATTTTAGGAGTTGGAATTCCCGCCTTTTCGAGGAGGTAATACTGGTTTCTTGGAACGTTGCGTTCCTCAGTTTTTAACATGAAACGGTTTCCCATGATGGGCACAGTGAACAGTTTCTCTATGTTTTCATAGCCTACATAGACAGAGAAGGAGCGGTTTGGCACGAAAATGGTGTTTAAGGCTCGAAGCTTTTCAAGGTTCCCTACCTGGACTACGTCGGCGAACCTGTCAAGCAGAAGAACGTGGTCGAAGAGGTTGCGGTAGTATTTCGTGTAGGTTTTCTCCCGCCCCTTCTGGCAGACAACAACGGTTTCGAATCCTTCCTGTTTGGCGCCATAGGCTATTTCTAGAGCCGAGTGGGAGCCTAAAACGCCTATTCTAATGTTACGTTCATCGTAGGACTCAACAATCTTACTGATAATCTTCCTGTTGATCAAGTTTTTCCGCCCATGTAGTTGTGGTATTTCCTCACTGTTTCAGCGAGGCTTGGCACGTCAAAAAGCTTACGGTTTGTTAGGGCGTTAGCTGCCGCCATATACATTTCACATATTAAAGCTTTTAATGCTGGGTCAAGCTTCGGTGGAGGTGTTTTCACCAGCGTTCGCCAGTCTTTTACGCCTTGCTCCACGGCTTTTCGTTTAGCCTCCTCCACCTCCTTTGCCCAGTCTGTCCGCCGGTAGTAGATGCGGGCTACTTCCTTACTAACGTGGAAGCCTTGATAGGTGAATCTGCATTCGTCCAGTGTGCCAACCACGTCTGCCACCATAAGCCTCCTCTTGTCGTCGAAGGCTAGCTCTATTTTGCCGTCCTCGTTGACCAAACCCGCCCTCGAAGCAATTTCGGTGATCACATCATTGACATTTTGGAGCACGCTTTTTATTTCCTCAAGTTCGCTGTCGGTTAACTTGACGAGTTTCTGGGCTTCCCGCCAAGTAATGTAGCGGTCGCTTTCTTCGAACTTCGTGCTAACGTCGAGGATTGGTTTAACAAGCTTTTCACCAGGCTTTGGATAATGGTCTAAGCCCAGGTCTTCAGGCGTCACCAAGCCCTGCTCGAGCCTTTTAAAAACCGAAGAGCCTTCTGGTAAGGCGTTTCGGTAAATGATTTCGAGGGGGATTAGGAAGTTCTTTAGTTTTTGCGTGTAAACGCTGTAGTCATATTTTAGTTTGCCGTCCTCCATGTAGGCTCTGGGCTTGTAAACGTTCACAAGATGGAACTCCATAACGTTTGTTGGTTCTTCAAGCTCGTCGAAACGGACAAGCCTGCCTCTTTTGTCCACAAGCCCGCGGTAGTGTGTTTTAATGCCCCGTTCCTCAAGCCTTTCGAAGCAGTATGCCCCCGTGAGGCAAAGGGCTGCGCCTTTTCCCTCGATGTGGTCTGGCATTTCACCCCAATCAAAAACGGAGTAGCGGTCTGAAAAGTGGAATCTGCCAATACCCATCCTAGTTTTTGTGGGCTTCTTCACCACTTCAAGGTCTTTAACGCTTCCCAAACGTATTCACCTTTAAGTTTTTGCTTTGCCCTTTCTTACAGAAGTATCGGCTTTTTCAATTTCCTCTTTCTTGGCTTTCTGGTAGGCTTTAACGCGTTCCTCAAGCTTTTTATCCATTAATGCTAGGATTTTAGCCGCGGCTATGGCGGCACCCTCCGGCTCAATGATCACAACGGAGCCTATGCCGCTTGGAACCCTGAGCGAGGAGTATATGTCTGCCCCAGCGAATTTGTCAGAGTAGGGCGGGCAAGCAATGACGGGTTTTGCGGTGTTGGCGTCTACGAAAGCGCTTAAAGCGTTGGATCGCCCAGCCACGGTTATGTAGACAACATTTTCCGTTTCATACTCCTCAATTATCCTGAGAACTTTTTCCGGGGTTTTGTGGGCTGAGGCCACGCGGAACTCGTAGGCTATGTTGAAGGCTTCCAAATGTTTGCCAATCTCCATTGCAAAATTCAAATCTTTCTCTGAACCCATTAAGACAACAACTTTGCCAACCATAAACCTTTCACGGAACAAGATTTACAACCCCCCTTATTAGCCTTGTTTATGGGAGAGACTCAACGGAACTGAAAATGGATAACAGATAAAAGGAGGATTTATTCATTAAAGATTTGTTGAAAAGCTGGTGGCTGCCGAAATTGAAGGTTAAGGTTGAGTACTTGGGGCATATTAGGGAAATAATCCGCAGTGGAAGAGAAGAAGAGCTTGAAGTCCCCGAGGGAGCCACTTTGGGCGACTTACTACTCATGCTGGCGGAAAAATACGGCGAGCCCTTCAGGAAAGCCGTTTATGAGCCAGGCGGCACCGACGTGAAACAGAGCTTCATAGTTACAGTTAATGGTTATTTGTTGAACCAGCTGGAAGGCGGAGTGCAGACAAGGCTCAACCACGGAGACCACGTCATCTTAATGTCCATTGTAAGTGGCGGTTGAACACGCTTTAAGAAACGGATTTATAGTCAGCCTTTTATCCAATAGACGTTTCTCGTTGAAAGAGGTGGAAAGTTGGATAGGGTAACCCTTCTAAAAAAGAAGGCTTTCGAGGAAAAAGGGTTTGACGGTTTTCTAGTGGCAAACGATGCAAACATGCTTTACTTCACCGGTTTTCCAGGCGCTGCATGTCTCCTTTTCCCAAGGGATGGCGAAAACACGCTTTATGTTTACGGCGTGAACTATGAGCAAGCGAAGGCTGAGGGGAGAGGCTTCCGTGTCGAGCTTGTTAAGCGCGACGAAAATCTGATGGCTAAGGTGGCGACTCACGTTAAGGATTACGGCATCAGAAAACTAGCCTTCGACGCGTTAAACATTGAAAGTTATAGAAGTTTAGCTAAAGGCTTGAGGGGTAAAACTAGGCTTAAGCCCTTGGGGAAGCTTGTATGGGAACTCCGCAAAGTGAAAGACGCGAACGAAATTGAGCTTATGCGCAGGGCTGGAGAGTTGACATGTGAGGGGATGAAAGCAGCCCAGGAGGTTTTGAGGACTGGAATGCGAGAGTATGAGGTTGCAGCCGAAATAGAATATGCCATGCGGAGGAAAGGTTCTTGGGGGACGGCCTTCGACACTATAGTGGCGTCGGGAACGCGTTCAGCCTTCCCTCATGGAGGATGCACAGATAGGGAGATCCGCCAGGGCGACCTAGTTGTAGTCGACATAGGGGCATCTTACCGCTTCTACCGTTCAGACATGACCAGAACCTTCGTGGCAGGAAAGCCTTCCGAGAAACAGGTGAGACTTTACGAGATTGTTAAAACGGCCCAGCAGAGGGCAATTCAAGCTGTCAAGGCGAAGGCTAAAGCAAGGGACATAGACGCAGTGGCGAGGAAAATCATTGAAGAAGCCGGTTATGGCGAAAACTTCGTCCACAGCCTTGGGCATGGAATAGGTTTGGAGGTTCATGAACCCCCAACCTTAAGCCCCCAGAGCAAAGATAGGCTGGCGGCTGGCAACGTTGTAACCGTTGAGCCTGGCATATACATCGTCGGCTTCGGCGGCATCCGCATCGAAGACACGGTTCTGGTTGGGGAGAAAGATGTGGAAAAGGTTACCTGCGGGTTTTACACCCTTGAGGTTTGCCAATAACGTTTGAGTTTAGGCACAGTTCACCTTATCTTCGAGGCGAATTCTTCTGAGATTCGCTTATACATCTCCATCTCTTTCTGGGATATGGGCTTAACCTTGCTCATGGCTTCTTCGAAGTGGCGCCTGCAAACCTTCACGTCCTTAACGTTTTTCTTGGCCTCCTCTGGGTTTTTATTTGCCATTACATGTTCTCTTATAGCAAGCATCACCGCCGTGTTGCACACGGCTGCCAAATCTGCCCCTGTGTAGCCTTCTGTTTGTTTGGCAATCTCGTCGATGCTCACGTCTTCCGCCAGAGGTTTCTTTCTCAAATGGATCTTGAGAATCTCCTTCCTAGCTTCAAGGTCTGGTGGCGGAACATACAAAAGTTTGTCAAACCTTCCAGGCCTCAATAGTGCAGGGTCAATTATGTCCGGCCTGTTGGTGGCCGCTATCACCACGACTCCTCGAAGCTCTTCAAGCCCATCCATTTCGGTCAATAGCTGGCTTATCACGCGTTCAGTCACGTGGGAGTCGCCGTAGCCTCCGCCCCGTATAGGCGCAATGGAGTCTATCTCATCGAAAAATATTATGCTCGGCGCGGCTTGTCTGGCTTTCCTGAAAACCTCTCTAACAGCCCTTTCAGACTCGCCAACCCATTTAGAGAGAAGCTCCGGACCTTTAATGCTTATGAAGTTGGCTTCGCTTTCCGTCGCAACAGCCTTAGCCAGCAGGGTTTTTCCGGTTCCAGGCGGGCCGTAGAGGAGTATGCCTTTAGGCGGTTTGGCGTCCAAATGCTCAAAAACTTCTGGGTATTTAAGGGGCCACTCCACAGCCTCTTGAAGTTCAAGTTTAACGTCCGCCAGTCCGCCTATATCCTCCCATTTAACGGTTGGCACTTCGACTAGGACCTCCCGCATGGCCGAAGGTTCCACGTCCTTCAGGGCTTCCATGAAATCGTTCATGGTCACCGTTATCTTGTTCAATATTTCAGCGGGAATAGTGTCCTTTTCAAAGTCTATCTCTGGAAGTATTCTGCGCAGAGCCCGCATGGCAGCCTCCTTGCATAGAGCTGCGAGGTCCGCGCCCACAAAGCCGTGGGTTACGCTGGCTATTTTCTCCAAGTCCACGTCTTCGGCCAGCGGCATGCCTCTGGTGTGGATCTGAAGTATTTCGAGGCGGCCCTGCTTGTTTGGCACGCCTATCTCGATTTCACGGTCAAACCTACCGGGTCTGCGGAGGGCTGGGTCTATGGCGTTAGGCCTGTTTGTGGCGCCTATGACGACAACTCTGCCCCGAGGTTTTAGGCCGTCCATTAATGCTAAGAGCTGCGACACAACCCTCTTCTCAACTTCGCCTGTAACCTCTTCCCTTTTAGGCGCTATGGCGTCTATTTCGTCGATAAAGATTATGCTCGGCGCATTCTCCTCTGCCTGTCTGAAGATTTCCCTTAGGCGTTCTTCGCTTTCCCCGTAAAACTTACTCATAATTTCGGGTCCGCTTATGCTGAAGAAGGCCGCATTAGTCTCGTTTGCCACGGCCTTAGCCAGCAAAGTCTTGCCGGTTCCTGGCGGACCGTAAAGTAAAACTCCCTTAGGCGCTTCAACTCCAAGCCTTTCAAAAAGCTCTGGATATTTTAGCGGAAGCTCAACCATCTCCCTAATTTTCCTAATCTCCTCCCTAAGCCCGCCTATATCCTCATAGGTTACTTTTGGAACCTCCCGCACAACGGCGGCGGGTTTCTCACCTATGGCAATCTCCGTGTCAGCGTCTATTATAACAGCGGGAGCAGGCGGCTGAACACTTGTGACCACCAAGTCCACTCTTCTACCCATAATCCCTATAGGGATGCAGTCGCCCCTAGTAACTACGCGTCCCTCTAAAATTTGGGCTAAATATTCTTCGGCGCCTTCAATGCGTAGGGGCTCTGTGGGCGCAAGCGTAATTTTTTTCGCCTTTCTAGCTTCAACCTTCCGCACCGTAACTTTCTCATCTATGCTGACGCCAGCGTTTTCACGAGTATAACCGTCTATGCGGATAATCCCTTTACCAGCATCCTCATTATATCCGGGCCAACAAATAGCCACAGTTTTACGTTTGCCACTAATTTCCACAACGTCCCCGGGAGTTAAACCAAGCCTCTCCATAACCTCAGGGTCAATCCTAGCAATACCCCTACCTACATCACGTCCACGGGCCTCGGCAACCCGTAGACTCACAACTCCAGAACCACTCATACATAAACCTCAAACACAAACAACTTTACACCCCCATATAAAAAACTTGAGGCACCCACTAACCGTTCTCGAAACGTAAATAAACCCTCAACCTCAAACCAAATAATTGGGGTAGTCGTCTAGCTTGGTCTAGGATACCAGCCTGGGGCGCTGGCGATCCTGGGTTCAAATCCCAGCTACCCCACCATCCCATCCATCTGTTTTATGATGATGAAAGGACAGGCATAGGAGACTTTGTGGATGTTTGGTTCATTGCGTTCAAGACCATCGTTTCCATAGTGTTTTTGATGCTATTAGGCCTGCGAGGAGTGGGATTAATGGAACGAGAGGCACGCATGTATTCAAATTATATACGGTTATAAAATTCAGGTTTTTCTAAAAATGAAAACTCTAAGTTTACAAACTGAATATTTGTCGTGAAAAATTTATTAATTGCTGACTACGATTCTAAAACTCTAAAGGGGGTTAAATGTTTGGCTGAAAAGTTGAGAAAGGCAGCGGTTATAGGCGCCGGCACAATGGGACATGGAATAACACAGCTTTTGGCAATGAATGGTTTAGAGGTTACAATGGTGGATGTTAGTGATGATTTCCTCCAAAAAGGTCTAGAGAAAATCAAGTGGAGCTTAGAAAAGTTTGTGGAGAAGAGGCGAATACGACAGGAGGACGCTCAGGCTGCCATTGCCAGAATACATACGTCGACAAGTTATGAGCAGGCGGCAAAAGATATAGACATCGCCATTGAGGCAGTTCCGGAAAACATGGAATTGAAAAAGCAGGTGTTCGCTAAACTTGATAGTTTTGCACCACCTCACGCAATACTAGCGTCCAACACTTCGACTCTAAGCATAACTGAAATGGGAAACGCCACAAAACGCCCAGACAAAGTCGCTGGAATGCATTTTTTCAATCCGCCACAGCTAATGGCCTTGGTAGAGGTAATCAAGGGAGATAAAACAAGTCAAGAGACAATAAACACGCTCATGGAATTAGCTAGAAAACTTGGAAAAACACCAGTATATGTTAAAAAGGACGTGCGTGGCTTCATAGTCAACAGAGTACTTGGCGCAGTTTTCAATGAGGCTTTCTGGACTCTTCATAGAGGGGAGGCAACAAAAGAAGGAATCGATGCTTCAGTAAAATACAGCGGCGGTTTCCCAATGGGCTGGTTTGAATTGGCCGACTATGTCGGGTTAGATATTGCATACGAAGTTGGAAAAATCCTGTACGAGGCATATGGAGAACGCTTCAAACCATGCCCAGATGTTATTGAACCATTAATAAAGGAGAAGAAGTTTGGGCAGAAAACCGGTGTAGGCTTTTATGACTGGACTAAGGGGCGACCAAGGATACCCTTTAACCTTATGGAAGAGTACGACGTTGACAGATCTTGGGCTGTTGCCGCAAACGAAGCTGCATGGTTAGTATACGATGATGCTGCAAGTCCAGCAGATATAGACACTGGAATGAAGCTTGGCACAGGATGGCCTTCAGGTCCATGCGAGTACGCAGACAGAGTAGGGTTGGATGTCATCCTCAACAAACTTAAGGAGTTATACGCCAAATACAACATGGAAATGTACAAGCCTTGTCCGCTGCTGGAGGAATATGTAAGTAAAGGTTGGTTGGGCAAAAAGACTGGAAGGGGGTTTTACTAGATGAAGTTTGAATTGACAGAAGAGCAAATAGGGATAAAGAACGCTGTTAGAGAGTTCTGCGAAAAAGAGTTCAAGCCTGAACTGGCTCTTGAGCTAGATCGCAAAGAAGAGTTTCCAATGGAGCTTTACAAGAAAGCTGCAAAGTTGGGCTTTACAAGCATGGCCTTCCCGCAAGAGTATGGTGGACAAGGCTATGGCCTTCTCGAAACATGCTTGGTTATAGAGGAAATGTGCAGGGCAGATTCATCGCTGGGCGTTGCCATTATGAGTGGAACATTTGGCAGCGAATTCATTCTCGCCCATGGTACTCCAGAGCAGAAAGAGAAGTACCTACCTCCAATTTGCAGAGGCGATTACATTTCAGCAGCAGCATTTACAGAACCCAACATCAGTGGTAGCGATATAACTCGCATGGAAACTACTGCAACAAAGTATGGGAATGAATGGTGGATAAACGGTACAAAAACTTTCATAACAAATGCTACTATAGCAGACTTCATAGTGGTTTTGACCCAGACAGACACAAAGGTTAGGCCTACATATAGAGGTGAGACATTATTCGTTGTTGATAAAGGAACACCGGGACTGGAGACGACAAAACTCCATAACAAGATGGGCATAAGATGTTCTGTAACAGGTGAAGTGAAGTTCGACAACGTTAAGGTTACAGATTGGAATATCGTAGGCGAGCTTAACAAGGGCTTTTATCACTCGATGGAATTTTTCGACAAGACGAGGGTTGGTGTGGCGGCTCAGGCAGTTGGCATGGCTCAGGGTGCCTGGGAAATAGCTTTTAAATACGCGAAACAGAGAGAAGCCTTCGGTCAGCCCATAATACAGCATGAGGCAATAGGATGCACATTGGCCGAGCTTGCAACAAAAATTGAAGCAGCAAGGCTTTTAACATATAAGGCTGCTTGGCTTGTGGATGTGGGAAAGATGGATCCGATGGCAACAGCTATGGCTAAACAATATGCTAGCCGTGTAGCAATGGAAGTAACAGATTTCGCCATCCAAACGCTTGGTGGATACGGCTACTTAGGCGAATATCGCGTTGAAAGATATCACAGAGACGCAAAAATAACGGAAATTTATGAAGGAACAAGCGAGATTCAAAAACTAACAGTCCTAAAGTATCTTCTGAGAAAGTTTTAAATCCAATGCCCAAAATATTAAGGTCTTCAAAATTGGATGTGAAAACATGAGTAAGGCGTATGAAACCCTCAAAATAGAAAGGGAGGATCGCATACTCTGGATAATTCTTAACAGGCCCCATAGACTTAACGCTCTCAACGATATTCTCATGCAAGAACTTGCAGATGCATTAGACACGGCGGAAAGGGATCCATCAATAAGATGCATTATAATAACCGGAGAAGGGGACAGGGCCTTTAGCGCCGGAGCAGATGTAACGGCTTTCCCGAAAGCAACGCCAGTTACAGCTGAAGAGTTCTCTAGACTTGGGCAAAGCGTCTTCAGTAAAATTGAACAACTTTCAAAACCAGTTATCGCAGCCATCAATGGATTTGCTTTAGGCGGAGGGTTAGAACTTGCCCTAGCATGCGACTTCAGAATAGCTGCTGAACATGCTGAACTTGGAAGTCCGGAAATAAATTTGGGACTTATACCTGGATGGGGTGGCACCCAGAGGCTAGTCAGGGTTGTAGGCCTAGCAAAAGCAAAAGAATTGGTCATGCTTGGAAACAGAATTAAGGCTGACGAGGCATTAAAAATAGGCTTGGTTAACAAGGTTGTCAGTTTTGACAAGCTAAAGGATGAAGCACGAGACCTTGCCAAAAAGCTAAGCGAGGGTCCGCCCATAGCACTTAAGTACGCTAAATACGCCGTGAACTTTGGAACACAGGTACCTCTTGAAGTTGGACTGCGTCTGGAAGCCGCATACATGGGATTAACTTTCTCCACTGAAGACCTGATGGAAGGCGTAGAAGCCTTCCTATCAAGACGAAAGGCAGAGTTCAAGGGAAAGTAAAAACCAATCCCCCTTTTATTTCATGCTCTCGATTTTTAAATTTTGATGTGGGGAGGTTACTATGCGAAGGGTGGCAGTAATAGGTGTTGGCAACAGCAAGTTTGGTAACAGGAACGATGTGAATGTTCAAGAGCTTGCATTTGAAGCGGTCAAGCAGTCTATCGAGGATGCAGGTATATCTCCAAAAGATATTGAATTTGTGGCCTTTGGATCTGCAGGAGCTGGAGCTTGGTATGAGGAAGCACTTCCGGCGGTTACTATATCTGAATACTGCGGCCTTACGGGTGCAGGACTGATTCGATGCGAAGCTGCATGCGCAAGTGGCAGCGCAGCCTTTTTCGCGGCCTACTCGGCCATCGCCAGCGGCCATGCTGAAATTACAGCCGCGATAGGCGTTGAAAAAATGAGGCAAATTGACACTCCCACAGCTATGGAGTTCATTGGGAGGAGCGGTTACTACTTGTGGGAGTTTCATAATTTTGGGCTAACGTTTCCAGCGTACTATGCCTTGCACGCCACAGCCCATATGGCCAAGTATGGAACAACAGAGGAAGATTTAGCGTTGGTCGCTGTTAAGAATCATAAATACGCATCGATGAATCCCGTTGCCCATTTCCAAAATAAAATAACGGTTGATGATGCCCTTTCATCCATGGTTATAGCGTGGCCTCTTAAACTATATGATTGTTGTCCAATAACAGATGGGGCAGCCTCTGTCATCCTTGCCTCGGAAGAGAAGGTAAAGGAATTAAAAATTGATACTCCAGTATGGGTTGCCGGTGTAGGGTACTCTTCAGGAACGGCAAATCTGAGCAAGAGGTTAGATTACGTTGGATTGGAGGCTGCTGTACACGCAGCTAGGATGGCATATAAAATGGCAAAAATAACTCCTGATCAGGTTGACTTTGCGAATGTTCACGACTGTTTCACAATCGCCGAAATAATGGCTTATGAAGATTTGGGATTCTGTAAAAAAGGTGAAGGTGCAAAGCTTATTCGTGAAGGGCAAACGGAGATAGGTGGTAAAATCCCAGTGAATGTTGATGGAGGCTTAAAAGCTAAAGGGCACCCTATAGGTGCAACTGGTTGCTCAATGATATATGAGCTGACGAAACAGCTAAGGGAGGAAGCCGTAGAAAGAAGCAGACAGGTTCCATTGAAAAACTACATTGGGCTTGCCCATAACGTTGGCGGAACAGGACATTACTGTTACGTAACAATTTTGAGGAGATGAAACATATGTCAGCCATGCCCACTATAAGATCGAGGGAAATGAAAATTGCACATGAGATACCAATAAGCAAAACCTTGCCTTTTTGGGAAGGATTAAAACAAGGAAAAATACTGGCAACGAAATGTAAAAAATGCGGCAAAATTCACTTCCCTCCAGCAGCTGATTGTTCAGAATGTCTATCATCCGACATAGAGTGGGTTGAGCTCAGCAACGAGGCAACTATCGAAACTTTCACACATGTTATTGTTAGACCAGCAACATTCCAACAGGAGAAACCTTACACGGTAGCCATCGGTAGACTAAAAGAGGGAGTGCGGGTGCTTGCATGGCTCACAAACTTTAAACCATCAGAAATCAAAGTAGGTATGAAAGCAAAACTTGTAGCTAAACAGACCCCTCAAGGGCAACTGACATACGAGTTCACGAGACCTGAGTAAAGTATTTTGCGTTACATTACCACTTTTTCTGTTTATAATTATCAACCTTCGGATAGTCATATCTTTATGCAATCAGAGTTCCTGTCTAAGTAATGGAGGTGTTAAGGTGCCAATCAAAACAGGGAAGGATTATATAGAAAGCCTTCACAATAGAAAAGTAAAGGTTTACCTTTTCGGAGAAGAAATATCAAACCCGGTGGAGCATCCAATTATTAGGCCATCGGTGAACGCTGCAGCGATGACTTATGACATTGCTCACGATCCAAATTATCACGACCTGGCTACGGCAAGATCCCATATAACCGGAGAAAAGATAAACAGATTTAACCATATACACCAGAGCACTGAGGACCTGATTAAAAAAGTTAAGCTTTTAAGGGTTTTAGGTCAAAAAACAGGGACGTGCTTTCAAAGATGCGTCGGATGGGATGCTATAAACACCCTTTCAAGTATAACATATGAGATTGATCAAAAGTTTGGAAAACAATACTATGAAAGGTTCATGAATTTCTTGAGATACGTCCAAGAAAATGATCTATTCTGCTGTGGGGCAATGACCGACCCGAAAGGAGACCGCAGCCTTTCACCAGGCCTACAACCAGACCCGGATCTATATCTAAGAATAGTTGAAAAAAGGGAGGATGGCATAGTTGTAAGAGGCGCAAAGGTTCATATTACCGGCGCTGTTAACAGTCACGAAATCATTGTAATGCCAACGAGAGCAATGACTGAGAAGGACAAAAGTTATGCCGTATCCTTTGCTGTTCCAAGCGACACGGAGGGAATAATATATGTTTACGGAAGGCAATCATGCGACACTAGAAAACTTGAGGAGGGAAAAATGGATTTAGGAAACGTAAAATATAGCGGACAAGAAGCCATGATAATTTTCGACGATGTCTTCGTTCCATGGGAAAGAGTTTTCATGGCTGAGGAATACGAGTTCACAGCAGCCCTCGTTGAAAGGTTTGCAGCGTATCACAGGCAAAGTTACGGTGGATGCAAGGCAGGCGTTGGGGACGTCCTTATTGGCGCGGCAGCCCTAATAGCTGAGTATAACGGTGTTGAAAAATCATCCCATATAAGGGACAAACTGGTCGAAATGAACCACTTAAATGAAACAATATACGCTTGCGGAGTAGCATGTTCAGCGGAGGGGTATAAAATGCCCTCAGGAACATACCAAGTCAATATACTTTTGGCGAATGTATGTAAACTTAATGTCACCAGATTTCCTTACGAAATAGCGAGGTTAGCTGAAGACATTGCGGGTGGATTAATAGCAACAGCTCCTTCGGAGAAAGACTTAAGACACCCTAAAATTGGGAAATATTTACAAAAATACCTTAAAGGCGTTGAGAAGGTTCCAACAGAACACAGATTAAGAATTTTCAGACTAATAGAGAACCTATGTATGGGTTTAGGCTCGGTGGGGTACCGGACTGAATCCATGCACGGGGCTGGCTCTCCTCAAGCGCAGAGAATCATGATAGAGAGAATCGTAGACATGACCCATAAGAAGAAACTCGCTAAGGTTCTCGCCGGAATAGAGGAAGCGACATAAAATACTTTCACTCTCTTGCTTGCACATTGTACTTTCCATATTTCCATAGGCATCCAAATGCTTTGACGCATCTTTCTATCGAGGAATACACCGGAATCCCTTCCTCCTCAAGTTGCGTGGACCATGAGTCAACGGTCTCTTTATATCCCAAAAGATAGGCTAAAATTGGTTTATGTTCAGTGTTTACTTCTTTTAAGTATGTTGCCGCCCTCTTAATTTCGAAATATGGGATTAACCTTGGGACGGCTACAAAAATCAGGATTACTCCATCAACATTTTTATCATTTAACGCAGCTTCAACAGCCATTTTTATGCTCTCCTCTGGTCCCACAGTTTCAAATAACGGCTCTATATCTATTGGATTATTAACAGTAGCCCAAGCGGGCATTTTTTCCTTTATTTTATCCAAGGTTTTGCTGGAAAGTGAAGCGAGTTCTAGGCCATATTCCGCACATTTGTCTGCAGCTATTACGCCTCCGCCTCCTGTGACTGTAACTATCGCAACCTTATTTCCCTTAGGCAATGGTTGCAGAGCAAAAGCCTTAGTCACGTCTAACAATTCATCCAAATCTCCTCCCACGCGTATAACGCCCGCTTGTTTGCAAACTGCATCGAAAATTTCGTCTTTTACGGCAAGGGAGCCAGTATGGGATAGTGAAGCCTTAACACCTGCAGGGCTTCTGCCGGATTTAAGTACTACTATAGGCTTGATTTTTGATACTTTTTTGAACGTTTCGAAAAGTCTTCTTCCATCCTTAACACCCTCCATGTATATGGCAACGACCTCGGTTTCTTCGTCGTCTGCAAGGTATTCAAGAACCTCTGCATCGTCTACGTCACACTTATTCCCTAGTCCTACAATCTTGCTTACGCCGAAGGGCTGCTTAGATATTATCCACCAAAACGCGGCTGCAGCAAAGAGACCCGTCTGAGCTATAAAAGCAACATTTCCCCTTTTGAATCGTGGCAGAGGCACAAAAGATGTTGTGAAATTGTTTGTAGCATTTAGTATACCAGTTGTATTCGGTCCCACAACTCGTATTCCAGCCTTCTTTGCAATTGCGACAACCTCATCTTCAAGCTTCTTCCCTGCTTCCCCTGCTTCACGGAAGCCGGATGAACAGATAACGACTCCCTTAACGCGTTTTTCTGCACAGTCCAGCATCACTTCGGGAACTTTAAAAGATGGAACAATAATTATTGCTAGGTCTACGTTCTCGTTTATGGCTTTGACGCTGGGGTACGCCTTTAACCCCAAAATTTCCTCAGCATTTGGGTTCACCGGATAAATCTTCCCGTTAAATCCCAAATCAATGAGGTTTTTTAATAGGGAATATCCGTATTTTGACGGATTGCGCGATGCCCCTATGACGGCAACGCTTTCAGGCTCAAAGAAACATTTTAACTCGTCGGTTTTCTTTGCTTGCATCAGCATCACTTCAGTTGGTTTAGAATACCTTCAGAAACACTGTTTTAATAGGTTTCGATGTCAGTGTCTTATTATTGATCGTATAATCCGTTTAAGGCTTTCACTTAAACAACGTGGTAGCGTAAATTATAGTACTCAATTGGAGGTTATTCGTATACTTTCTCTACCTCTTTATGCCATTCCATGGCATCCATTTCAACGTTTCTATCCGGCGAGGGCATATTCATCATTTTATAGACTTCATGTTGTATGAGCAGCTTCATTATTTCGTTGCTCCCCGTCCAGATTGGGGCTAGTCTCATGTCTCTTAGAAGTCTTTCTATGGGATATACCTGAGTATAACCTATACCGCCTAATATCTGCATCGCAGCGTTAACTGTTTCCCAGCCGACGTCCGTTGCAAAACATTTCGCTTCGCTGACTAAACGTCTCGGATCCACCGGCACTCCGTTATCAAAAGCGTCGGCAGCCTTCGCTGCTGTGTAGACAAGAGCCCTCGCTGCATCAAGCTTCATTACGCACTCAGCTATTTTGAAGCTTACAGCTTGAAAACTCCGTATTGGTAGTCCGAAAGCCTTTCTTTTAGTTGAGTACTTGATGGCTATTTCCAATGCTGCCCTTGCCGTCCCGATGGCTCCGGCTGCAGAGGTCAACCTTTCCGGAATCATCATTCTATTAAAAATTGCAGCCCCACCGTTTATCTCTCCAATTCTATAATCGTCCGGCACCTCGACATTTCTAAAGACTATCCTGGCGGTTCCCATGCCTCTAAATCCTAATAGGTTGTAAACTTCTTCAACCTTTACGCCCATGTCTTTCTCCACTATGAACGCAGTTAGAGCCTTATGTCCAGGGGCTTTGGGATCTGTTCTTGCATATATAAGATAGAAGTCCGCGGCTTTTCCACCCGCAATAAATCTTTTCTCGCCATTGATTATCCACTTATCCCCTTTCTTTTCGGCTTTCGTTGTCGTACCAAAGAAGTCGCTTCCACCTCTAGGTTCCGTTAGGCCTTCTGCTGAAACTTTTTCTCCCCTGATAATTGGTTTAAGGAATTTTTCCTTCTGCCACTCGTTTCCAAACCTGTTTAAGGCTTCACCCACTATGCTGACCATTGCATAGGCACATCCAAGCCCCATGCCTAAGACTCCTATTTCTTCCAAGGCCACCATTTCAGCCGTCCATGACAGCTCTCTACCGCCGTACTTTTTGGGGAAACGAAGCCCCAAAAGACCCCTTTCAGCGGCTTGATGCAGAAACTCAAATGGATAATCTATTTCGTTTCTATCCATCTTTCTTAGCAGTTCAGGGTTAACTTCTTTTACAAAATTCTTTACTTCCCTTCTAAGCTCCACTTCCTTTGGTGAGCTTAGGAAATCGTTCTCTATCATTTTTCCACCTCTCAGAGTCCTCTTTAGATTGCTGGTTGCAATAAATACTTTGTTCAAAATTCAAAATCTATTTGAGTCCACTTTTAATCCGAGGAGAGATTCTACAAGGTTTTTCCTTGACCATTCGCCACCACTCACTTCCTCCATTTGAAGGACTTTCTTCGGCGGGTTTGGAAATATTTGTTCAACAATCTGGTTAACACTCAATCCTTTCCGCCACAGCGTTTCCATTTCTCTTTTAAGCTCTAACGTGTTTTTCAGGGCCTTTTCTACTTCATTTTTATGCCAAATTCCGTGTCCACCGTAAGCATTGTCAAATTCAAACTTTAGAATTTTAATGATAGAATTTATTGTGTTTATCCAGTTCTCTTCTTTCAGGGCTATTATTGGGTTTATGTTTGTAACTAAGTCGCCTATGAAAAGTTCACGTCCAATTAGTATAGATATGTGGTCAAAACTGTGGCCTGGAGTATCGATTGTAGTAATCGTCAAATTTTCTATGTTCATATTGTTCTTGATGGGGATGGCCTTTACAGGTTTTGGTTGGCCCCAAACTATTTGACGGTAGGTCGGTATTTCTGGGGGGTTTGCAAGAATTCCTACGGCTTTTTCGGGTGCAAATACTTCGACGTTAAATTCACTTTTGAACAAGTGTGCTCCGCCGCTGTGGTCTTCGTGATAGTGGGTTAAAAGGATAGCTTTGACGTTTAACTCCATTTCTTCTAAGAATTTTGCTGATTCGTCTGCTGTGTGGGGACAGCCTGTGTCTATGATTATTCCTTTGTAATAGTAGAAGGTTGTCCAGTAATAAGGTTCCTTGTTGTATTTTTTGCCTACATTTACTGCGATAAAGTCTTCTCTGAGTTTTTTCCACTTAAGCATTATCTCGTATGCACCATGAAGGACTATGGAGAGATGGTTATTCTCTTTCGATAACTGTTGCTACTCCTTGTCCCCCACCTACGCAGGCTGTTGCCAGCCCGTAGCGTCCGCCTTCGATTTCAAGTATTCTTGCTAGGGTTCCTACAAGCCTTGCTCCAGTAGCTCCTAGAGGATGGCCTATGGCTATGGCTCCGCCCTTAACGTTCACTTTGTCTGGGTCGACACCAAGCTCTTTCATGCACCAAAGAGTAACTATGGCGAAGGCTTCGTTAATCTCCCAGTAATCAATGTCTTTGACATTGAGGCCTGCCCGTTTGAGTGCTATTCGGCTTGCAGGTACAGGTCCCTTTCCCATTACGGCTGGATGTACACCAGCCCAGCCCATGGATTTAATAGTTGCCAATGGTTCTAATCCCAATGATTTCGCTTTTTCTTCAGATGCCAGCATTACACATGAAGCGCCGGCATTTAATGGTGACGAGTTTCCGGCCGTTATGACTCCTCCCTCAATGAAAGCTGGAGGAAGGTTTCGAATTTTTTCCAATGTTGTGTCAGGTCTAACGCTTAAGTCTCTGTCTATGATCTCCGTTGTTCCATCGGGATTTGTAACGGATATTGGCAGTATCTCTCCGTTAAAGTAGCCTTCCTGCTGGGCTTTCGCAGCAAGCTGGTGGCTTCTTAAAGACCAGAGGTCCATATCTTCTTTGGTTATTCCGTACTTCTGATTCGCCTCTTTAAACAGCCTTTCAGCCGTAAATCCCATCACAAAGCCAACATCCATCTCGTACATCTTTCTATACTCCTCTTTTTCGACAAGCGTCATTGGTGGGTTGATGTATGGGTTATCGGCCATTGGAACGTGGGTCATGTGTTCCATGCCAGTGGCTATTACAATGTCGGCATTGCCCGTCATGATCTCCATAGTCCCTAAATGTATGGCTGTCATTGAAGAGCCGCACTGCCTGTCCACAAAGAACGCGGGCACTTCAACTGGCAGCTTAGCTAACATTACGATTGAACGCCCTCCATATGTCCACTGTTCCCAAACACCGAATGCGCTTGCAGCTATAACTTCAGAGATTTCCGAGGGATTGACACCCGTTCGTTCAATCACTTTTTGGATAAGCATTGCGACAACGTGGTCCATCCTCAGCGGATTAAACTTATCCCTTTCAGGTTCCCTTGGCCTAGACCTTGAGAATGGTGACCGCAAATAGTCCACTATTACAACTTTCCGCATTAACATCACCCTCTACTCAAGAGGTCAAATTTTGAGGCATTAAGGGCATTTAAGTTTTTCAATATCCACAATGGCAAATTTTTGGAAAAGGCTTAAATTTTCACATGCTGGTCTTATTAAAGAGGGTTTAAAATGGGAAGAGTGAAAGATGGCTACAGGGAATTCACGAAAATGGCGAATGAGAACGCTGAGGCAAAAAGCCTTATGGCTGGATGGAATAAAGTTATCCAATTCATAGTTGAGGGTGAAGGTGAATTCTATATAAAATTTGAAAACGGTGTGGCAACATTTCACGAAGGTAAACATGACAAACCAGATGTAACATTGAAGGGACCTGAAGAAGTCTTCTACAAAATGCTGACCCGAGAACTGGATCCAACGAGAGCCTATTTCGCCAAACAGTATACAATTGAAGGTTCTATGTCTGATGCAATGAAATTCTCACGGATTGGCGCCGCAGTGGCAAAAACTGTTAAAAGCTAACACTTTTTTCTTTTTATCGACTCTTGGGGGCTTACTTACTGGTAAGTTTTTAAATCATCATTGAAAAAACATTTTGCAGAGTAGCCCAGGCAGTTGGTGAACATGAAGCAAAACGCGTTTGAAAGACTTTCAAAGCATGAATTATTCCAAGTATTAAAAAACATGGTGCGAGTGTACAGTTCCGCTTGGTTTAAAAGTGAGTGGATAGCTGTTAAGAAGTTCGGCTTCAACTGTTTCCAAGATTCTGAGTTCGCTGAACTCTTTAAGGAGTTTGGTGCAAAGGAGGCTAAAATACTTGTAGAACTATCAATAGTCTCCGGGAAAAATGCTGACTCAATAATTAAAGCGTTAAACCTTTCACATTGGGCCCTCTTCGAAAACATAACCCTAGAAAAGTTGTCAGAGCACGCTATTAGGATGAGGACTATTAACTGCTCTAGACAGAGTTATACAATGAAGAAATTTGGGAAAGCGTATCCATGTAAGGTCGTGGGCTTCCCACACGAATCCCGCTTAGGATTCGTTAAAGCAATAAACCCATCTGCTGAAGTGCGGTGCGTCTTTTGCCCGCCAGATCCAAAACCCGGAAATATTCCGTTAGAAGTTTCATGTGAGTGGATAATAAATATTCGATAAAATGAATGCGATATGAAAAGGAGCTGTGAATATGATTATTGAATTGCTCGAACTGATTGTTATTGTTTTAATTATCATCGAAATTGTTGAGCTGTATTATCATGAGCGTGCAGTCAATCAACAAGAGAAAAACATTGCAAACATATTGACATAATGCAGCAGCATATGTCAACAATGGAACAGCATATTTTTAAAATGGAAGAGCATATTAAAGCTCTTGAGAAACTATTGTCGGGCGAGGAACATTGAGGGTTTTATTCATAAAAATTGCAAAGTGGTTGTGACTAAAATTATACATAAAAATAAAAATAAATAATTGTTATTCGCCTCTTTGTAACCAAGCTATGACTGTGATTAGCCATAGGTAGCCGAAAATTATTGCAGAGACTCCTGCAGCTAAACTGTAATTGAGCCCTAGGAGGATTGCCGGAATGTTTATGGTTAAGTATCCGAGGGTTATTGAGAAGATTATTAGCCGCGAAGCTTGAAGGCTAACTCTTAGTAGAGCTGTTCCTTCAAATGTTAGCATGATTCCAGTTATTGTTGTAAGTAATGCGGATAGTAATGGATCTAAGCTTACTGTTCCTGCTCCGACGGTAAAGGCTATTCCTTTTCCAGTTGCTAGACCGTACAAGCCTAGGGCGCTGAAAACAGTCCCTAGCAGTATGGATATGCCGACTCCAGCTTGGATCAGATTTAGATAGGTTGTTTTTGAAAGGCTGACTTTTTTGATTCTCTTAAACTTTGCTAGCTTTGCGCCCAAACCTTTTATAGCGCTTTTCAAATTTCACACGTTTCCTAAGCTCTGGAAAGGCTGTCTATTTTGCAAGCTTGAAGATTTCCTCTCTGAGCCTTCTGTGGTCAACTTTTCCAACGTCTGTCTTTGGAACTTCTCCCCTGAACTCTACGATTTTTGGAACTTTGTAGTGGGCCAGCCTTTCCTCACACCATTTGATGACCTCTTCTTCTGTGAGTTTCCCTCGGTAGTCTGGGTGTGGAACAACTATAGCTTTGATTTTCTGGCCTACCTCTGGATCTGGAACTCCTATGACCGCCGCCTCTTTTATCTTCGGATGTTGGTATAGAACCTCTTCAACTTCGTGTGCGTAGACTGATAGACCCTTGTATTTTATTAGGTCCTTTTTCCTTTCGACAAAGTAGAAGTATCCTTCCTCGTCCATTTTCACCATGTCGCCCGTTCTGAACCATCTCATCCCTCCTGCTTCGAAGAAGCACTTGGCATTCTCCTCTGGTTTGTTTAAATATTCCCTCATTATTTGTGGGCCGCTTAGGACGAGTTCACCCACCTCGCCTGGGGGCAGAAACTCGTTTTTGTCTGGGTCTGCTATGGCGGCATACGTGCCAGGCAGCGGGATGCCAAAGGATCCTGGCTTGTTTCGGCCTGGTGGGTTTGTATGGGATACTGCAGTGGTTTCTGTTAGGCCGTAACCCTCATGTATTTCGCGTCCTGTGAACTTCACCCACAATTTTCTTGTGGCTTCATGGAGGGTGTCAGCTCCGCAAAACAGGTATTTGATTTTCTTCCAGTTTATCCTCTTGGTCTTGGGGTGGTCTACTAGGTACTTGTAGAGGGTTGGGACGCCGTAGAAAAGCGTTACATTGTAGTCTTGGATTGCGTCAAGAATTTCGTCCAGATCCGGCTTTGCGAACAATATGCCTGTGCCTCCTCTAAAGGCTCCTGTTAACATTATGACGGATTGTCCGTAGATGTGGTAGAAGGGTAGGCATGCTATTGCGCATTCTTTTCCATCCTCTATGTTCGGAAACATGGCCTTCATCTGCTCTTGTAATGCAACTATGTTTCTATGGGTTAAGACTGCTCCTTTAGGATCGCCCGTTGTTCCGCCGGTGTAAGGCAGGACAGCTACGTCGTCTGGTGAAATTTCAACTTTCGGCGGGTTTGGCGGGTATTTTTCTAGGAGTTCTTTGAAGTATAGAAGTTCGCGTTCCTTTTTCACTTCCTCGGTTAGGGGTTTACCCGTTATCCTGGCGGCCAAGCTTTCGTGGCCGGGCAAGTATTCCGATATACTTGTTATTATGACATGTTTTAATGGGGCTTCTTCTAGAGCTTTTTCAACCTTCTCGTAGTGAAGGTCTAGGCATACAATTGCCTTTGCTCCGCTGTCTTTAAGCTGGTAGGCGATTTCTCTAGGAGTGTAAAGGGGGCTCACTGTGGTAGCTATTGCTCCAATTTTCAGGATGCCGAAGTATGAAATGATGAATTGCGGGCAGTTTGGCAGGTAGATGGCGACCACGTCGCCCTTTCTTATGCCCAAATCATGTAGGGCTGTTGCAAATCTTAGGAAGCTTTCATGTAGTTCTTTAAACTTTATTTTTCTCCCATAGAAAACTACTGCAACCTTGTCTGCCCATTTTTTATAGCTCTCTTCAACTTTTTCAATCACTGTCGTGTCTGGTACATTTATGTCTATAGGTGTTCCAGGTTGATACCATTTTGTCCACGGCCTTTTAAGATACTCTTGCAAAGCTTCGTCTGATTTGGACTTAACCATTTTATCCTCCTCTTAGATTTTGATTATTTGAATGCGTTTATATGCCTATATACATTTCTCTCAGGTCTTCATTTCTTAACAGTTCTTCCGGTGTTCCGTGGGCTGCTATTCTGCCGTGGGTTAGGACGTATCCTCTGGTGGCTAGGCTTAGGGCCATGCTTACGTCCTGTTCGACTAGAAGAATTGTTACTCCGGATTTCCATATCTCTTGTATGCTTTCGAAGACGGTTTGTTTTGCTATTGGCGAGAGGCCCAGTGACGGCTCGTCTATCATTAGCAGTTTTGGCCTTGCCATGAGGGCTCTTGCTATGGCAAGCATCTGTCCTTCCCCTCCGCTTAACGTTTGAGCCATTTGGTTTCGCCTTTCCTTAAGTACTGGGAATAGTTGGTAGACTCTTTCTAAATCCTTTTTAACCTCTTCCTTGTCCTTTCTTAGGTAGCTTCCCATTATGAGGTTTTCGTAAACTGTCATTTCTGAGAACAGTCTTCTCCTTTCCGGGCAGTGGACTATCCCCATCTTGACGATGCTCCAAGGCTTAAGTTTATCTATGCGTTTTCCTTCGAAAATTATTTCGCCCGTCAGATGGGCTTTTTCTCGTCTTACCCTTTGCAGCTCTCTTATTGTGCCTGAAATTGCCTTTAAAAGGGTTGTTTTCCCCGCACCGTTTGGCCCTACGACGGCTACGAATTCTTCTTTATCCACCTTTATGCTTACATTGTTTAGGGCCATTGCCCCGTCATAGTGGACTGTTAAGTTTTTGACCTCTAACATTAGATCGCCTTCCCCAAGTAGACCTCTACAACCTTCTTGTTTTTGGCTATTTCCTCCGGCGTCCCCTCAGCTATTATTTCTCCATTATGCATTACCAGAACCCTTTTTACAAGCTTCATGAGGGCGTGAAGCTTATGTTCAACTATCACCAATGTGTGGCCGTCTAGATGGATTCTTTGAAGCGACTTAATCATGTATTCGGTTTCAACAGGGTTCAAGCCGCCAAAAGGCTCGTCTAGAAGGACTATTTCAGGCTCTAATGCCATAGCCCTTGCAATTTCCAAGCGTTTTAAGTCTCCGTGGGACAGGTTTTCTGCCGGTTCAAGCGCCATGTCCGACAGGCCAACATCTTCAAGCATTTCCATGGCTTTTCTTTCAGCAGTTTTAATCCATTCTATTCTTCTTCTTCCACGATAAGACTGCAGGGCTACGAGAACGTTGGCTATTGTTGGCAGATGTCTGAAAGGCCTAACAATTTGAAATGTTCTAACTAGTCCTTTGTTTGCTATCTTGTTAGGTGGAAGCCCAGTTATGTCTTCACCCCTAAGCAAGATTTTCCCAGAATCCGGTTTTAAATAACCTGTAATCAGATTGAATAGTGTTGTTTTCCCAGCTCCATTAGGACCTATTATGCCTAATAATTCGCCCTCGTCGACGTGAAAACTTACATTGTTAACAGCTACAAGACCCCCAAAGCGTTTGGTGAGATTTTTAACCTCCAGCAGATGCATGATGCCACCTCAATTATCCCTTTTCTGCTTTCTCTTTGAGAATCTCTTCTACTTCTCTGGGTTCTTCCAGATCCTCGAGCCATTCCACAATTGCCCTCGCAATTCCTCGCGGCCATCTAACGATTAGCAGCACGATAATCGATATAAAGGCAACTAACGCTATGTGAGGTTGTAGATACACGTCAACCGTTATCCCGGTTGCTTTTAAACATTCAAACATTCTTGGAAATGCGAAATCTTGTAATAATCGATATAAGTATACTCCTACAATTGGTCCGTAAATCGTCCCTATCCCTCCTAAAATTGCGGCTATTATTGGAACTAGCGAGTTTTCCATAGGGAGTATAGCTGTGGGATCCATGAAGAAGCGGGGGTTAGCTGAGCCTGAAACCATGTGGGCGTAGAATGCTCCGGCAAGGCTTCCGAATAACCCGCTTATGGCCAGGGACATGAGCTTATATTTTGTGACGTTTATCCCGCAGGCTTTAGTTGCCAGTTCGTCATCTAAAATTGATACGAAAACCATCCCTGTTTTTGATGTTGCCAGTTTATAGATTATTATTGAGCAAATCGTTAACAGAGCTAGGGAGAGGTAGTAGTCTGCAATATACCTGTCGTATAATCTCAGGCCAGGAAAGACTCTCGGTAGGTCTGCAATGCCTCTCTCTCTTCCGAAGACATCTCCAAAGTAGTAAAGAAAGCCTGTAACTGATAGTGGGAGGGCCATAGTTAAGAGGGCTAGATATGGTCCTTTTAGTCTTAGGCATGGGAATCCAATAATTAATGCTATTCCTACACCGGCAAGCATGCCTAACGGTATCGTTATCCAGATTGGCCAGCCAAAGTATTTGTATAATATTGCTGTTCCATAGGCTCCAACCCCGTAGAAAAGCGCGTGACCTAGGCTTATTAGTCCAGTTCTGCCGACAAGCAAATCCCAGCTCACGGCTAAGATTGCCATTAAATTTGCAGATATCAGAACGCTAAGTATTTCTCGTAACGGGCGGCCATATGGGATTAAGTAGGGGAGCAGTGTGAACATCACAAGAATTAGAAATGCCAGCATTCGAGGGGGAATATCGTAGATACGGGTTGTAAATTCCGTGTATGCTTTACGAAAATTTTTAGTTATCGTGTTAAGTGGCATAATGCATTACTCCATTTCAATCTTTTTCCCAAACAATCCTTTCGGTCTAATGAGGAGTGCTATAATTATTACAATAAACGGAATCGACTGCTGTAAAACTCCACCACCCGGAAGTAGCTTTGTCGCAGCGTACTCTGCGATGCCAAATATTAGACCTCCAAATATGGAGCCTTTTATGCTTCCAAGTCCACCTAGGACTACAACGGTGAATGAGATTGCAAGCGCCTGCATCCACATTTGTGAGGCCACCCCCTGAGTCAATGCCGATGTGTATAGTATGCCCGCTAGACTGGCTAATCCTGCTGAAAGCAGCGATGTGAATGTGTACATTTTTTCTGTGCTCACTCCCATCAGCATGGCTGATTCTAAATCTTGGGAGAGGGCTTTCATAGCTCTCCCGGTTTTTGTTTTTGAAATGAAGATTGCTAGAACAGAAAATGCTATAAGGGATATTATGGCTGCAAGCACGTGTCCTGATGGCACATACGTATTTAGAACCCTAACCTGCCCAGATAAGAGCGGTTCTATCCTAAATTGGAAGGCTGCTGCGTATCCCATGGTTATGTAAATTAACTTTTGGAATATCACACACCCAATTATCGACGTAATCAGTACGCTAACTTCATCGCCCAATATGTGGTGAAGTGTTATTCTGTAAAAAATGCTTCCAATAACCCCGGTTATAATAATTGAGAGTATTGCGGCAGTTACAGGGGCCAGAAACGAAAACTCTTGGGGGATTATGTTTGAAAGGGGTTGTAGGAAGAGGCCGTAGAGATATGCGCCTACCACAAAGAAGGCTCCATGGGCTAGGTTTACAATTCCAGAAATTCCATAGGCAGTTGTGAAACCTAATGCTACAAGGGAGTAGATGAGTCCGTTTATTATGCCAAAGATCAATATAGCCTCTAGCATCCTTTTCTCCTTCTTTAAAGGATTTAAGGAAATATTTTGGGGAAGTTAATAAAATTTTCCTACATACAAATAAAAAGGGGATTAAGGCATCTTTAGAGGTATTTTACGGTCTTACTATTGCGGTGGCCACGGGGATACGAATTGGCCGAACCTCTTGGAGACTGCGGCAACGTCCTTAATGTCAATTTTGAAGTCGCATGTTACTTCGGCTTCTATATTCCAAGCGGGGTCGCCTGGAAGTGAGCCGAATGCTTTTGAAACTGCTGCGACGTCTTTGATGTCAATTTTTCCGTCGAAGTTTATATCCCACGTTCCTAGTGGATGTATCCATGGTGGAAACATTGACTTCTTCGAGAATGGCTGATCTACTGGGCTGACAACATACTTTACGAATCCATGGGTGTATGGTTTGGAGTTGGCTGGGTTGCCTGTGTTTATCCATTGGAACATTACGGCTCTTGTGTATCCTTGGGTCCATGTTGAGCCATATTCATTGCTGAAAACGTCATGTGTGGATGTGAATTTTGCTTTGCCGTTTAGGACTAATGTTTCCTGCCTTTCGAGCTGGGCGATTACAGCGTCTGGATCTAGGGTTCCCGCTGTTTCTAGGGCCTTTTTAAGGATTATGAAGCCGTTGTATGCGCCCCATGCTGTGTAGATGGGCCATGCGCTGAAGTTGCCTACGTAGTGGTCCCAGAAAGCTACGGCTTGAGGTGTTAATGGCGTTCTTGTTCCAGCGAAGTCCTCAAGGATCATGTATTCGCATGCTCCTCCGGTCAGCGTTGGGTAGTCGCCTCTCTGTCCGAAAACGTCAATTCCAACAAGCAGGAATTTGTATTGTCCTTGCGTCCATTGTTGTGCGAGGTATATGGCGTCAGGCAACGTGTAGGCAATAACCAGCACATTTACACCGGCGGATTTAGCGGAATCCAAGTATGGTACGAAGTTTGATGTGCCGCTTGGGCTTCTTCCACAGTAAACAGAGGTTACCACTCCAGACGGGAACAGTGTTGGCAAAACATTCATCACAAAGTAGCATATGCCCTGCGTCCATGCCAGGTCCTCTGTTAGGCAGCCAACCTTTACACTTCCATACATGGGTATCAACTTCTTTGGCAGTAGGTAGCCAGCCAAGTATCCGAACACAGTTTTGCCCAGCATTGTTGAGTTTATCGGGTTTATCCTGAAAAGCCACTTATATGCCGCATAATTTGTCCCAACTGTTTGGCTTATGAGTTCGTCTGTGGATGCACCATTGATGAGGAAAATAACCTTTTGGCTTGGATTTGCATCGTTCCAATCTTTGATGGCCTGGATGATTTTCCACGTAACCTCCGTTCT
>Ga0272445_1000461_pt1 | contig 38379 bp, 28 predicted proteins | sample YNPCB0031_FD_194404 | JGI IMG/M metagenome (GOLD analysis project Ga0272445, IMG submission 194404) | Hot spring sediment microbial communities from Yellowstone National Park, WY, United States - YNP-CB-003-1 | ecosystem: Environmental > Aquatic > Thermal springs > Hot (42-90C) > Sediment... | reverse complement strand
GAATATAATAATGGAAAAACTCATGAAAATAAAAAGTATAAGCCAAAAAGGAAGGAAAAATTTTACGGACAAAATTATGATCTATCCATTAAAGAATTTCACGGACACTCATTTTTGATCTAATAGGATTTTTACAGAAGCTTTTAAAAAATTCAATATATTCTCCCTATTTTATATAAATTACTTTTAAATTTTTTTCATAACCTTTTGTTTCAAATTTTATAAAATAAATTCCTTGAGGGATTTTTTCATTAAACACATGTATTCCTGAAATTGTTTTTTCATTTAAGTCAAAATAAATTTCTTTAATTTTTCTACCCGTTATGTTATAAATTTTAATTTTTGCTTTTTCAAAAGAAGGGATTATTAATTTTGATGGTTCAGATATTCTTACAGGAGTATGAAGAAGTGCTTGAGAAATATCTAAATAACCCCATCCATAAGTATTATTTGGATAAGGACCGCCTTGTGGAGGTTTATAAGCATAATCAAGAAGTAAATTGTATACTTGTGGAATTGTTAAATTTGAATTTTTTTGATAAAGAATAGCAATTCCTCCTGTAACATGGGGGCATGTAAAACTCATCCCACTCATTGTTTGATAGCCACCTCCGGGAACGGAAGAAGTAATATTCTGACTGGGTGCACAAATATCTGGTTTTATTCTATTCCAATCAGGTCTTAACCAATATTGGGGATCGTTCCATGGCGGTAAATCAGGAGCAGGTCCTTTTCCTGAATTAGGAGGGTCGCCAATTCCCATAACAATTGGAAAACTTGCTGGTGTTGACACTGTTTGAGAATCTGTTCCAACACGAGCGGCTGGAAAAACAGAAAGTATATTTGCATTTAATAAATTTAGACAATCATTCCAGAATTCAAGAGAAGTAGTGCTTGATTGCCCCCAGGAATTTGATAATGCAACTATTGGAACTCCCTCACCTTTCCATTCAAGAATTTTTTGAAAACCTGAATGAATCCAGGATGAATATCCTGAGCCTTGGTTATTGAAAACTTTGCATGCTACAAATTTTGCACCAGGTGCAACACCTATATCATATGAAAACGGACCTAATCCATCACCTCCTAAAATTGTTCCCATTGTATGTGTTCCATGTCCATTATCATCATAAGGAATTGTTTGACCATTAACAAGGTCATACCAGTAAGGAGAGAGCCATTTACCCGATAATGCAGGATGCGTTACATCAACTCCTGTATCCATATGTCCTATTATAACTCCTTCTCCTGTGTATCCAATCATCCAGCATGAATCTGCTTTTACCCTAATAATATTCCATGGGGGTGTTTCTATTTCATAAGAATTCTCTTTTTTTTCAATTTGAACTATAAAATCTTCAATTATGTATTCAACATCTTCTCTTTCAGAAATTTTTTCTATAACATCCTTTGTTGCTTTTAAATAAAATCCGTTGAAAATAAAGTAAGGATTTAAATCAGAAATTTTATAAGGAAAATTTTTCTTTAAATAGTTTATAATATCTTTTTGGGAGTTTTTGCAGAAATTTTTTAAATATTCCACATATTCTTTTGGATTCAAATTTTTAATTTTTTCAAAATCGGGTTTTTCTTTTAAATGAACAATTACTTCTATTTTTTCATCAGAACCTTTATTCCCCATAATTTTTTTAAGAGATGCCTTTATTTTTTCATTTCCTCCATTCAACATTATAATTAAAATTAATCCCTTTACCATTTCTCCCCCTTAAATTTTTTCATTTTCCTTTTCAAATTATTTTTTAATCTTTATAAAGTAAATTCCTGGTTTTAATTTTTTTTCTTTATCTGAAGACCATAATTTTCTTCCAATAATGTCATAAACATTTGTTTTATAAAAATTATTGTCTAAACAAATTAATTTACTGTATAAAAGAATTAACTTTTTTCTATCACTTTTATTTTCTTCTATTTTATAACTGCCACACTAAAATTAAAACTTATTCTTTCAAGATTAGGTAACTCTGCTGGATTTTTCCATGAAAGCGTTGCTTTATATTGAATGAATCTTTTATAAAGGACTTGTGTTGGTAATGAATCACCATTTGTTACTTCATACCAATCTGTCCAGTTTATTTTATCCATTGAGGAGCGAACATAAATATGGACTTTTGAATTTCCGGGTTCATTTGCTATCCAAGATACTTCCCCACCTATTATTAAATCTTGCATTATAAAAGTATCATGTCCTGTAGAACATGGTTTGCAAATTTTTGAATAATAAGAAGATTGCCTTGGTTCACGAAAAGTTCCATGATGGTCCTGATTTACCGGTAAACTATCATAATTAGTGAAATTTGGACCATAAAATACATATGAATATGAATCAGATACCCAATTATTAACAAACACATCTACATATCCGTCTTTATTGAAATCAGCTGCTATTCCACCTGACGCAATTAATGGTATTCCTATCAAAGAAGTATAAGATTCTGAAAAATATGGTGGATTACCTAAATTATAGTAAATTTTGGAATATTGTGGAGAAACTCTGAAGTATACTATATCTAACCAATCATCGTTATTAAAATCAGCAACTGCTGAACCACCATAAGATTGATCCGTATTTAAAATTAATTTATTTGTATCGCTATAACCGTAAGGAGAACCCCAATAAATAGAGGAATAAGTAACATCTGGGCGACGCCCTGTAGCAATTATATCAATATATCCATCCTTATTTAGGTCAGCAATAGAAAGTCCATGTGGTTCAGGACCGGAGGCAAAATCAAGAAAAAAAGGATGGAAATTTCTTGGGTTATCTTGATAATAAATTCCCACATCACACGGAGAATAACCCATTATTACTATTATATCTAACCATCCATTTTTATCTAAATCACATATTTCTATATTATGACAAAGGTTCGTTGTGGGAGTATTTATTATAGTCCTATTGGTAGTAGAATAAGTGATACCATGAGGTCCCCCTGGTGTGCCCCAGTAAATAAAAATAAGCCCATAATGAGTTCCTGCAGTAACAATATCAAGATATGTATCTTTATCTAAATCTGCAACATAAACTGTTTCAGAACTATCATTGGGTAATTTTGTAGTATCAATAGGAGAAGGTCCGGATGGACTTCCCCAATAAATACAAAATCTTCCCATTCTAAAACCTGAATGGATAAGTTCAGGATAACCGTCAAAATTTAAATCAGAAATGTCACAATTTCCACCACCAGTTATAGGATAAGTAATGCAATTGCCTCCTGAATAGCCAGATGGAGAACCAAGCCATAACCTTAAATATGGTCCGCCTCTATCTGGTGAAATTAAATCATACCATCCATCATTATTGACATCAAATCTTGTATGATATTCAATGCATCCTGAATCATTTGGATTTGTTTCAGATTGCAACCTTCTTGAAATATAAATTTCTGCATCATAAGTTCCTTTTTGAAAATCACTCCAATGAGTATCTGTCCAATCAATGCAAATCAACAATATTAAATACTTTAACATATCATTCCTCCTTTTAAGTTTTTTTATTTTAAAGGATTAAAGACAAAAAGTCAAATAACAATTTTTTTTAATCTTTATTTTACTTTATAATTTTATATATAAAAATGAAAATTGTATACATATCAACTGCTTTTCCAAGAAGTAGAGAAGACAGGATAAATCCGTGGCTTTTTGAAACAGTAAAAAGGTTAAAGGAAGAAAATTGTGAAATCATTGTATTTACCTCCTCTTATAAAGGAATAAAACAGAAAAATTTAGACGGAATAAAAATATACAGGTTTAGATATTTGCCAAAGAAAATTGAGATTCTTACCCATGATGTGGCAGTTCCAGAAAGGATTAAGATGGGATTAAAATATAAATTGATGGTTTTACCCTATATCATCTTTGGTTTTTTAAATTCAAAATGGTTTTCCTTAAAAGAAAAATTTGATATTATTCATGTCCACTGGCCATTTCCTCATATTATTTTTGGAATTGTTATGAAAATCATTAAAAGAAAACCTTTAATCTGCACTTTTCATGGTGGGGAAATTGTTTTTCTGGAAAATCTTCCAAATATTTTTAAAAAAATTTTTATATATTTTTTAAAATTCTGTGATTTTTTCACAGTAAATTCAAGTTTTACAAAAGATAAACTTCTCAAAATTTCAAAAGGGATTTTAAAAGGAAAAATTCAAATTATCCCTTTTGGAACTACTGTGGAAGATTTTCTTAATGGAAATTTTTTAAAAAAAGAAGATAAAAAAATAAGGATTCTTTTTGCAGGAAGGTTGATTGAAAGAAAGGGTGTTCATATACTTTTAAGGGCTTTTAAAAAAGTAGTTGAATGTTTTGAAAATGTAGAGTTAATAATTGCGGGTGATGGTCCATGGAGGAAAAAATTAGAAGATTTAACATTTGAACTTGGAATCAAGGAAAAGGTTATATTTAAAGGGCATTTAAATAAAAATGAACTGGAAGAAGAATATAAAAAGGCTGACATATTTGTTTTACCTTCAATTCATGATGAAAAAGGTGATACAGAAACACTTGGAGTTGTTTTGATAGAAGCAATGGAATTTAATGTTCCTGTTATTGCCACAAATGTGGGTGGTATTCCTGATATCGTTAAAGATGGCTATAATGGAATCCTGGTACCTGAAAAAGATATAAATGCTCTTTCAGATGCAATTATAAAACTTATTAAGGATAAGAAATTAAGAGAAAACCTTTCAAGAAATGCAAAGACATATATAAAAGAAAAATTTAGTTGGGATAAAATAATTAAAGATTTAAAAGAAATTTATTTAAATTTAGCAAAAAATTATGAGAAAAAAAGGGCTTATAATTGGGTTTGATGGTGCTCCTTTTAAAATGATTGATAAGTTTTTAAGAGAAAATAAATTACCTTTTTTCTCAAAAATTTATAAAGAGGGGGCATTTGGTATTCTTGAATCAATTATTCCCGCTTATACGATGATTGCATGGCCTTGCTTTTATACAGGCAAAAATCCTGCTAAAATTGGTCCATTTTTAATGAAATCAAAAGGATTTGACCCTGAAAGTTTTTCAAAATCATTTTTTGTTGATTCACGAGATATAAAAACATGGACACTTTGGGAATATCTTTCATATCTTGGTTATAAGGTTGGTGTGATGCATGTTCCTGTTACATATCCTCCTAAAAAAGTTAATGGATTTCTAATTACTGATTTTTTAACACCAAAAGAAGCAAAAAATTTTGCGTATCCTGAATATCTTCTTGAAAAATTGAAAAATTATAAAATTACTTCAAAAATGATAGGTGAAAGGTATGGACATCCTGATTCAAAAATTGATGTTTATAAATTAAAGGAAGATTTAATAAATATTTTAAAAGAGCATGGAGAAATGGCTTTAAAACTTATAGAAGAATTTAAACCAGACTTTTTTATTATAAATTTTAAAGAACTTGATGATTATATGCACTTTTTTTATGGAGAAGAAGGAGAAATACTTGAAATTTATAAAATTGCTGATTTTTATACAGAAAAAATTTACAATCTTTTAGCCCCCAATGTTTTTTGTATAATTTCAGACCATGGATTTCATAAAGTTCCAAGAACATATTTTTATATAAACAGTTTTCTTGAAAAAAAAGGATATCTAAAAAGAGCAAGTGGGATAAAAGGAAGGTCTTCAATTTTAATTTATGAAATTGGTGAAAAAGTATTAAGAATTATGCCATTTTTAAGAAATTTAATTCCTGAAAAAGCAAAGTATAAGGTTGCAAGGGAATATATAATTCACAGAATTGATTGGGAAAATTCAAAATGTTTTGCAAATTGGTATGCAGGTGTTTATTTTAATGAAAAGTTTTTTAAAAATGAAGAAGAAAAGAAAAAGTTTGCAGAGGAAATTAAAAGGGAATTTTTGAATTTAAAAGACAAAAAGGGAAGGAGAGTTTTCAAAATTGTTTATACAAAATATGAAATTTTTAATGGAGATTATTTTGATTTGATGCCAGAAGTCGTTTATACAACAGAGGAAGATTTTAGAATAAATCCAAATTTAAGAAACAAAATTTTTGATAAAAGAATTGATAGACCTGATTTAAAAGGGCATCATCATGCTGATATGGATGGAATATTTTTTATAAAGGGAGATAAAATTAAAAAGGGAATTTATGGTGAAAGAATTAAAATATATGATATTTTCCCAACCTTTCTTTATTTACTTGGAGAAAAAATAATTAAAGATGTGGATGGAAAAATTCCTGAAAATTTATTTGAGGAAAGACCTTCTCCAGAGTTTATAGAATTGGTTTATAGAGAAAAAGTAGAGAGAGAAATAGATGAAAAAGAAGCTGAAGAAATTAAAAAACATTTAAAAGGGCTGGGGTATATATGAAAAATAAATGGTGGGCAGTATTTTTAATATATTTTTTACTTTCTTTTATTTTCCTTTCAGATATTCTTTTTAAAAATGTGCTTTTATATGGAACTGATTGGCTTCTTGGGACTTATTCAACTAAAAAATGGATAAGTGAATTTATAAAAAACAATTTTAGAATTCCTTTATGGGATCCATTTTTAAGATGCGGATTGCCAACAGTTGCCTCCTTTTACATGGATGTTTTAACACCATTAAGTTTTTTAAGAATTTTTATTCCTGTTCATAAAGTTCAGGTTTTGGGATATATAATTTATTTTTCACTTGGAGGACTCGGGATTTATCTTTTTTTAAAAGAATTGAAATTAAAAGAAATAACTTCCTTTATTTCTGGTATATTTTATATGTTTTCAGGTGGAATAGCAACAACAATTTATGGAGGACATCTTGGAAGAAGTGTAAGTGCCTGTCTTTTTCCTTTTATGCTATTTTTTCTTACAAAAGGAATTAACAGGAACAAAATAATATATTTTTTAATTGCCGGTGGATTTGGGGGACTTGCATTTTTACAAGGACATTTTCAGCTAACATATTTTGCGTTTATTGCATCTTTCTTTTATTTTTACTTTTACCTTATCTTTATTAAAAAATCAAATATAAAAGAAATCATAAAATTTTCATTTTTTGCATTTTTCGGAATTCTTGTGTCTTTAATGATGTATTCCTTTTATATTTTGCCTGTTCTTGAAAATTTAAAACATGCAGCAAGAGGAGGGGAAAAGGGTTATGAATATAGCACTTCATGGTCACTTCCTCCTTTTGAAATATTAAATCTTCTTTATCCGCATTTTTCAGGTTATCTTGATACTTATTGGGGACCTTCTCCTTTTAGATTGCATCTTGAATATATGGGGATTGTTCCTTTAATTTTAGGAATTTCTTCATTTATATATTTTTTCAAAGATAGAAAAATAAAGTTTTTGATAATATGGTTTATAATTGTTATCCTTTATGTTTTTGGTGGTTATACACCTTTCTTTCATATATTTTATAATGTTCTTCCTGGCGTTAAAAAATTTAGGGCACCATCTTTAATTTTTTATCAAATTAATTTTATTTTAACAATTTCTTCTGCAATTTTCATTGATAGAATAAAAGAATTTAAGGAAAAGGATTTAAGGTTTTTTATAATTTTTTCGTGTGGATTGCTATTTTTATTTGCTTTCATTTTGCAAGTTTTTGAACAAAATTTTATAAATTTATTTGTAAGTTTTGTAAAGGGGCAAAAAGAAAATGCTGTTTATGAAAATTACAAATTTCTTGTTAAGGATGCCTGGATTTCTCTTTTAATATTTATAATCTTTTCAGGAATAATTTATGTTTTGAATGTTAAAAAGTTTAAAGAAATTTTTCTTTTATCCTTCCTTCCTTTTTTAATTTTTGATTTATGGAGAGTTGAAAGGGATTTTGTTAAAAGCATAGAACCACCTGAAACATATTTTGGAAAAGATGAAGTTATAAAATTTTTGGAAAAGGATAAAGAGATTTATAGAGTATTTCCTTTGAGATATAAAAGGTCTGATGAAGGAATACTAATGCTTTATGGAATTGAAAGTATTGGTGGTTATGTGGCAAACCCATTGCAAAGATATCAGGATTTTATAGGAGCAGAAAAATCAGTAATGTTTATTCCTATGAATCTTATAAATTATCCTCATCTTTTAAATCTTTTAAATGTGAAATATATAATTGATATACCGTTGCCGGAAAATATTGAAATTTATCCTGAACCTATAAAAAAACAAATCATTTTCTGGAAAGAATTTTATAAAAATTATGAAAAAGTTTTTTCTGGAACAAATTATGTAATTTATAAAAATAAAGAGGATAAGGGTAGAGTATATGTATATGGAAAATGGAAGGTTTTGAAAAAGGATGAAATTTTAAATAATCTTTTTATGGACAAAAAACTTGAATATTTATATATTGAGCAAGAAAAAATAAAAGGATTAAATCTGCCAGAACAAACTGATACATTAATCTTTTCATATGAAATTTTAAAATATGAGCCAGATAGATTTATTTTTAAATATGGACTTTCAAAAGATGCAATAGGGGTGATTTCTTTAAACTGGCATCCAAAATGGAAAGTAAAAATAGATGAAAAAGAAGTTAAAACTTTTCCTGTTAATCACACCTTAACAGGATTTATTTTACCTTCTGGAAATCATGTTGTAAAAATGAAATTCACATCAGCAGGACATAAAATCGGTCTTTTATTCAGTTTACTTGGATATTTAATCTTCATTCTTTCCCTTTTTGTTTTATTTTTCCTTGAGAAAAAGAGGAGAAAATGATTTTAAAATTTTATTTATTTATCTTGATATTTAACTTCCGATAATTTATCTTATGTTAACTTATTAAAAATAAAATTTTTGACTTGAAAAATTATGCTAAAAATCATTATTTTATTATCTCTCATTTCTATGAACTGGCTTTTTTTATTTTTTTTAAATTTCTATTTTGAAAAAGAATTTGTGGCAGGGACTGAAGATTTTTATAATTATTTTTCTTTAGATTTTTCTTTAAAAAGAGATTATTTTAAGGATGGTATCCCCTTTTTAATACCATTTAAAAATGAATTTGAACTTCTATTTAATAGTGCTCATAAAATTTCCCTTCTTTTTAAGGGTTATAAAATAACTTATCCTGATTCTCAAATAATTCTTTCTTTATATACTGAAAGGGATAAATATAAAAGTAGTTTGAATGGTTTTCTATTTCAAAGACCAGTTTTTAAAAAATTTATGAATGCAAGAATTTTTTATGACATTTATACTTCGGAACCAGGTTATCCAAAAATTTGTCAGCATCATTATTTCTTTCAAATTCAAAGAAAAAATAATTTTGATTTTCTTTATTATCATTCAGATTTTGATTTTCCAAATTATTATAATTTTACTCAAAAAGAAAAATATGAAATTTATAATATGAACTATTACTTTAAGAATATAAAATTTTCTTTTGATTATCAATATCTTGGAAATTTTTTAAATCATACCTCTATTTCTCAATTAAAATCAGAAATTACTTTAACTATGAATTATAAATCATTTATTTCCAATATAATTTTAAAAGATAAAATATTGAGATATTTTAAGGCAGAAGGAAGGAATAGGGTTGGTTTTTGTATAAATTCAAATTTTAAAAATTTAATATATGTTGATATTAATTATGAAAATGATAAAAAATTTCATAATGAATTTTCTTTTGAAGCAGGTTTAAATTTATTTTTTAAAAACTTTGTTTTTTTACCTTTTTATTTAACAGGTCTTTATTTTCCAAACCCATTATTTGAATCCTCTATTTTTCCCTTATATTCTGTTTCAAAATTAAAAAGGACAAGAAAAAATGTGTTTGGATTTTATATTTTTAGTAAAAATCTTGAAGATTTTGTTTTTTCTTATGAGTATGGAATTTTAAAAGATATTTATGTATTTAAAAATGGGAAATATGAATTGTTAAATCTTTCATCTAATTTTTTACAGGGAAATATTTTTAAAAAATTCAATAACTTATTTTTAAAATTTTCTACCATTTATGCACAAATTCCTGATTTTTACCCTTGTTTAAATTTCAAAACATCTTCTGGGCTTGAAAAAAAGATTAAGGAAGATGTAAAAATTTTATTTGAATATTCTTTATTTTTTACAGAAAAAAGAAATATGTCTTCTTCAGAATTAAAAATAAACTTTTCAGATGTCCTTTTTACCACATTTAGAATAAATAATGTTTTTTCCCAGAAATTTTATTTATACCCAAATTTTAATTTTGATACTACCCATTTAACAATCCTTATATCTGCAAATATATGGCATTGAAATGAAGAAAAAAATTTTTGAGTTTTTAACTCTTTCACCTTTTACAAAATTTAATGAAATAAGAGAAATTGTAAAAGAATGTTTATTAAATTATAGGATTCCAGAAGATAAAATTTATAATGTAGTGGTTATAGTTGATGAAATACTTTCAAATATTGTTGAACATTCTTATGGACTTAAAAAAGGACCTATTAAAATGAAAATAGAAAAAGATGAAAGAAATATAATTATAACTTTTGAAGACCAGGGAAAACCATTTATATATAAAAAAGGAAAAGAATCAGCTGATTTTGAAAAGGATGTGTTAAAAAGAGAAAGGGGACTTGGATTTTTAATTGTTCAAAAAATTGCAAATAAATTTGATTTTGAAAGAAAAGGGAGAAAAAATATTAAAAAATTTTTCTTAAAGATTGATTAACTTCCCCCTCCTTTATTTTTTTAATAATACCAGATTAAAGATAAAAGAAAATGATGATTACCAAGTGAGAAAGAAGTTATAGTTTCGTCAGGTTCATTTGCACTTAAAAACGAAAATCCTGAAAGGGCATCAAAATTTATTGAAAAATAATCAGAAATAAAATGCTCAAGACCGAATCCGAAAGGTATTTGTATTCCAAATGCAGAAGAATATGGGTCCTCATATGGTGGGGATTCAACCATTAACCCAATTCCTCCCTTTAAATAAACATTTGTTTTTTTATGCTCTCTGAAAAGAAAGCCCATTAATCCTTTTAATTGAATTAAACTTCCTGTTTCTGAACCTGCATTTGAAATTGAAACAAAATCAAATCCAATTAATGGTTCAAATACAACTTTTTCTGAAATCCCAAATTTTGTTATTACAAAATCAGGACCAAGAATTGAAGTAATTTCTTCATAACGAGGAGCCATCCACCCTATTCCCATTCCGAGAGACCCTTTTAGAGATTTTGCATTTACACTTCCTATTATTCCTATTACCACCATTATTGCAAAAGCTTTTTTCATTTTACCTCCCTAAATTTAAACGATATATTATAAAGGAAAAATGAATTGAATTCCAAAACACTTGACAAATTTTAAAAAATCCCGTATTATTTAAAATTATGCATTGCGTAAATTTAATGCGTAATTTTCCTTCCTCCCGGGAAGGAGGGGCATGGGGATAAAAAGAGTTAAGGTTTTCCTTGCTCTTTCCCATGCCCTCCTTTTTAATAAAAAGGAGGTTTTTCTATGATAAATTTTTTATTCTTGTTTATAATGCTTACAGGAAATGAAATTTTAAAAAGGGTTGAAGATACATATAATGCTCCGAAGGATAGGGTGTCTGAAGTTAAAATGCTACTTTTAGAATCAGGTGGTTCTCAAAAAGAAAGAGAAATGAAAATTTGGATGAAGGGAAAATATAAAAAATTGTTTGTATTTAAAAACCCTGCTGAAGTAAAAGATGTTGGATTTCTTGTTCTTTCTGATAATGAATTGTATCTTTATCTTCCTGCTTTTAAAAAAATAAGGAGAATTGCTTCTTCCTTAAAAAATGAATCCTTTATGGGAACAGATTTTTCTTATAATGACCTTGCAAAAAGTGAATTTACAAAAAATTATAATGCGGAAATAAAAAATGAAAATGAAAAACAATATATTCTTGAACTTTCTCCAAAGCCTGAATCTGATGTAGAATATTCAAAACTTATAATGTTTGTAAATAAGGATGTTTTTCTCCCTGATTCTGTTAAATTTTTTGATAAAGGGAAAAATCTTTTTAAAATAATGAGGAATAAAAAATTTAATAAAATAAAGGATTATTGGGTTATAGGAGAAATTGAAATGGAAAATGTTAAAGACAAACACAAAACAATTATGATAACTTTAAAAGAAGAACTTGACATAGGGCTTTCTGATGAAATATTTACTCAAAGAAATTTAAAAAGGGCTGAATAGGGGGGAAATCATGAAAAAAATTTTCCCGTTTTTTATTTTTACAGGTCTCCTCTACTCTTTTGAAATAAACGGTGAAGGAAATATAAACAATTTTTATTTTATAAAAGATAGCATAAAACTTGCTCCTTATAATTTTCATGAGCTTGAACTCAATATTAAAAATGGGAATGAAAAATATGAATTTTACTCTTCTTTCGTTTTAAGAGTTTTTGAAGAAAAAGGGGCAAATTTAGAAGAACTATCACTCCCCTCTTTTAAATTGAGAACACATCTATGGGAATATTACTTAAACATTTATGATTTTCTATTTAAAAATGTTGATTTTAAAGTTGGAAAACAGAGGATTGCATGGGGAAAAGCAGATAAGTTAAATGTAACTGATGTTTTAAATCCCTTTGATTTTCAAAATCCTTTTGATCTTGGTAAAAAATTTCCTTCTTTTTCTTTTCTTTTTGACATTTATTTACCAAGGGAAACAAATTTTGAAATTGTATTTATTCCCGGTTTTTCTCCTCCCCTTTTCCCTGAAAAATTCAATTTATTTGAAATCTTAAATTTTTATTCCCCTCTTTTAAAAAATATAGAAGATACAATAATTTATCCCCAAAACAAAAATTTTAAAAATTCAATGTATGCCTTTAAAATAAATAGTAAAATTTTAAAATTTGATTTTTCTTTTTCTTACTTTTACGGGTTTGATAATTTACCAATTTTTAAAAATTTAATTATGAAAAATGATACAATTAGAAAAATTGAATATTTTTTCCCTAAAATGCATATGATAGGTTCTGATTTTTCAGGTGAATTAAAAGGAATTGGAATTTGGGGGGAATTTGGTTATTTTATACCAAAAGATACTGTTATATTTTCCTTAATTCCTTATGAAGCCGATACAATTTTATCTTCTCCATATCTTAAATATGTAATTGGTTTTGATTACAATTTTAAAAATGGACCATATGTAAATTTTCAATTTGATCATGGTTTTCTCTTTGAAAGATATTCCCCTTCAATTCCGCATTCCCTTCATGATTATTATGTTTTAAGAATTGAGAAAAAATTTTTAAGGGAAAAATTTAAAATAAGTATATCAGGAATTGGCGAAATTTTAAACCTTAAAAAATTAAAGAATAGTTACGGTTATTCTCTAATTCCTGAATTTTCTTATAAAATCCATGATAATTTAGAAATGAAAATTGGTTTAATAAATATTGGTGGAAAAGGGAAGACCTTTTTCAATTCTTTGAAAAATTTGGATCAATTTTATTTAAATTTAAAAGTGAGTTTCTAAAATGAAAAGGATAATTAAAAAATATTCAAACAGAAAACTTTATGATACAGAAGCGTCAAAGATGATTACGCTATCAGAACTTGCAAATTATATAAGAGAAGGGATTGATTTTCAGGTTATTGATAATGAAAGTGGCGATGATATTACAGATTTAACACTTGTTCAAATCCTGATGGAAATTGTTAAAGATAAAAAGGAATTTTCATCTGTTCCCTACATATTAAGAGAAATTATAAAGTCTGGTAAATCAACGGCTCTGGAATTTATAAAAAATTCTTTAATTGCTTCAATAAATGCAATTTCCTTAACTGAGAAAAAGGCAAAGGAAATTGTTAGAAATCTTATAGATGAAAAGAAAATAAGCGAAAAAGATGGAGAAGAATTAAAAAATTTATTGATTGAAACAGCAAAGGAAAGGGAAAAAATTCTTGAACAAAAAATAAAAAATATTCTTGATGATGTTTTAAACAAAATTGGAATTACAACAAAAGAAGAGCTTGAAAAACATCTAAAGGAAAATATTAGAAAACTTCTTTTTGAAATGGGAATTTCAGAAGAGATGATAAGGAGTTTTGAAGAAGTGAAAAAGGATTTAAAGGAAATAAAAAATTCAATAAATGAAATATTAAAAAGAATTAAGTAATGAAAAAAATTTTGTTTTTTTATATTCCTTTCATTTTTTTAATTTCTGTTTTTCTCTCGTTTGGAATTTTAAAATTGAAAATTCAAGGAGATATATTTAAGGCACTTCCTTCGCAAGACCCTTATGTAAAGCTTTTTGATAGGATAGGTGAAGAATTTAAGGGGAATATGATAGGAATGGTTATTTTAGAAGGAAAACCTGATATATTTAATGAAAAGACCTTTAAAAAGATTGCTGAACTTACAGAAGAATATAAAAAGATAAAGGGTGTTTCAAGTTGCTTAAGTTTAACTGATATAATGGACATAAGAAAGATAGAAGAAGGAATAGAAATAACAAAGTTAGTTCCTGCAAATTATATTCCAAAAAATAAAAGAGAATTTGATAGTTTAAGAAGTTATATAATGTCAAAGAAAAGGTTTAAAGGAGTAATAGTTTCAGAAAATGGTAAATATGCATCAATTATTATAAGATTTTCACAAAATGAAGATAGAGAAAAAGTTGCAAAGGAGATAAAAAGGTTAACTGAAATTAAAAAGGGAGATTTTAAAGTTTATTATAGTGGACTTCCTTTTACAATCCTTTCTGTTAGTGAGACAATAAGAAAAGAAATCTTAAAATTAACTCCTTTTGCCTTCTTAATTCTTTTCTTAATTCTATTTTTAAGTTTTGGGGATTTTAAAGCAGTTTTTCTTATATTTATTCCTCCAGCCCTTTCCCTTTTATGGATACTTGGAATTATGGGTTTTTTAAATGTTCCATTATCAATAGTTTCAAATATTCTTCCTGTTGTAATTCCTGTTGTTGGTAGTGCTTATGGAATCCATCTCTTAAATAGTTATTTTAAATATGGAAAAAATATAAAAGAAGCCTTTAATCAAATATGGATACCAATCTTTATGTCTGGAATTACAACATTTGCAGGTTTTTTATCCCTTATATTTACACAGCTGGATGTTATAAAAAAATTTGGAATTTTTACCTCAATTGGTGTTCTTTTTTGTTTATTTTTTACACTTACTTTCCTTCCAATTTTACTCTCTTTTTTTAAAATTAAAAAAATAAAAGAAGAAATTGATTTTCCTCCAGTTCCATTTATGAGAAAAATTTCTGAAATTGTAATAAAGGATAAGTTTTTAACAATTTCAATTAGTTTGTTAATTTTTTTAATTAGTTTAATATTTATTTTTAAAATAAAAAGGGAAGTAAATATGATTTCTTATTTTTCAAAAAAAGATCCTGTAAGGATAACAACAGAACTTGTTATGAAAGAATTTGGTGGGAGTATGCCTTCTTATATATTATTTGAAGTAGAAGATTTTAAAGACCCAACTGTTTTAAAAATGATGAAATACATTGAAGATGAGATTGAGAAATATCCATATTTAAAACATCCCCAATCAATTTCCGATTTTATTGGCGAAATGAATGAACTTTTAACAGGTTTTAATTCCATACCGGATTCAAAAGAAAAGGTTGAGAATCTTTATTTTTTAATTGATGGAAAGCCGGAAATTGAAATGGTTGTTTCAAAAGATTATAAAAAGGCATTGATTCAAATGGTTTCAGGAATTGGTGAAACAAAAATAGATAGAGAAATATCTTTAAAAATTGAAGAAATATTAAATAAAATAAGTAAAAAATATATAACTATTGATGTTGATTCTTTACCAGTTGAATTTAGAGAAAAAATAATCAATGACTATGTTGATTTTTATACAAAAATTATAAAAAATTCAATAAATTCAAATGATACATCAAAAATAAAGAATGTTCTTTTGTCATTTTTTAGAGACAATCTATATGAGAATAAAAAGAAAGAAATTGCCCTTAAAGAACTTGATAAATATTTTGGAAGTGAAGAAGCAATTTTTAAAATAAAGGATGAAAAAAAGAAAAAAATTATTATAAATGAAATTATAAATTCCTCAAATATTGAAAATGTTCTTCATAAATATTTTAGAAATTCAAAAAATGAAGATGTTGAAATTTTAAAAGAAGAAATAGAAGAAATAATTTATGAGGCAAAAAGAAAGGGATTTGTTGAAGAATTTAGTAAGGATTTTCAAGACAAGGAAAAATTGAAAAATTATCTTTATGAATTTACAGGCAAAAAAATTATAATCCCTTATAAGGAAGATTTAAATTTTGGTAAAATTTTAGAAATGAATATTTATTATTCAGGAATCCCTATTATATATAGAAGAATTGATGATAATCTGTTAAAAAGCCAAATTCAAAGTTTATTGATGGTTATAATTTTGGTTTTTATATTTGTAACGATTGAATGGAGATCAATAATAGGTGGAATTTTTTCAATGATTCCAATTTTATTCACAACCATTTTTTATTTTGGAATTCTTGGATTTTTCCATATTCCTCTTGATGCTGCAAATGTTTTAATAGCACCAATTATTATGGGAATTGGCATTGATTATACAATTCATGTTCTATCTAAAATTAAAAAAGAAATTAAATTTTTAGAGTATGAGGAGGCCTTCAAAAAAATGTTTTTAGAAACAGGAAAGGCAGTTATAGTAAATGCACTTTCAGTTGCATTTGGTTTTCTTGTTTTAATATTTGGAAATTTTATACCTATAAAAAGATTTGGTATTTTAATATTTATTACAATGATTATTTCCTCAATTTCTGCCTTATTTTTATTACCAAAATTTCTATTTTTAATTAAACCAAAATTCATTAAAAAATAGTTGTTTTAAATTAAAATTTAATTAATTTAAAAGTTCTTCCTTTTTGTTCGACAAAATAAATATTTGAAGGTAAATTTTTTAAAATTTGTTTATTTTTAATTTTGAAAGTTTTTCCTTCTACATCATAAATATAAAGAAAATTTTCAAAATTTAAATTTTTCCAGAAAATATTTTTATTAAATGAAAAATTTCCATTATTAAATTCATTTTCCTCAATATCATTTCCAGTTGGATTTTTCTTATAATAGATTTCCCAATTACCATCTCTATCATCAGTCCATATAAGATGAACTTTTGTTCCTGATGCAAATAAAAATGAATTTTGAGAAACATTAGAATTATTCGTTAAACGAATATCCTGCCCCCATGTATTTCCTCCGTCAATAGAATTTTTATAATAAATCTCTCTATTTCCATCCCTTGAATCAGTCCATGTAACATGAACATTTGAACGAGAAACAAATATAGAGGGATAAAAGGATTCCTGAGGATTATTTGTTAATCTTAAATCATTACTCCATGTATTCCCTCCATCATTTGACCTTTTATAATAAATTTCATAATTTCCGTCTCTATCATCAACCCATACAATATGAATATTTGAAGAAAAACCGTAAATGGAAGGATATAATGAACTTGAAGGATTTGAAGTAAGTCTAAAATCATTACTCCATGTATTTCCTCCATCATTTGATCTTTTATAATAAATTTCCCAATTCCCATCTCTATTATCCTGCCATACAACATGAATGTTTGAACCATCACTCCATATAGATGGATTTGTTGAAGTATTTGGATTATTTGTTAATCTAAAATCATTACTCCATGTATTTCCTCCATCATTTGACTTTTTATAATAAATTTCTTCATTTCCATCTCTTTCATCAACCCATATAACATGAATATTTGAAGAAGAAACAGAAATGCAGGGAGAATAGGAATAAGATGGATTATTTGTTAATCTTTTATCAATTAACCACGAATTCCCACCATCAGATGAATTTTTATAATAGATTTCCCAGTTTCCATCTCTTGTATCAAGCCATACTAAATGAATGTTTGAACCAAAGCCAGAAATTGAAGGTTGCATAGAAAGATTTGGGTCATTTGTTAAACGAATATCCTGACTCCATGAATTTCCTCCATCAAAAGAACGCTTATAATATATTTCATAATTTCCGTCTCTGTTTTCTTCCCATACTATATGTATTGTGTCTTTACTTGCAAAAATTGCTCTTTGGTTATTTATGGGTAATCTTGAGGAGTTTGGATCGTTTGTTAACCTTATATCAGCTCCCCATTGCATAAATAAAAAAACAATTAAAAATTTCATAAAACCTCCTTCATTTTCCCTTCTTTTGTGAAAATTATAAAGGTTTTTATATTTTCAATTCCAAAATAATTTTTAACTGCTTCTTTATAAATTTTTAATCTCTTTATTTCTTCTTCAAAAATTTCTCTTCCTTCTGTTTTATAATCATAAATTTCTGCATAATTTTCTTTTATTATTAATCTATCTATTCTTCCTTTTTTAATCTCTCCATTTTCCTCATAAACAAATTCAAATTCTGAAAATGAATTTTCTTTTGGCAAAACTATATTTTCAAAAATTTTATTTTCCTTTAATTTTTCAAAGTGATAATATATTTCCTTTAAAAATTTTTCTCTTATTTCTTTCTTCAATCCCTTTTCAAACAATAAATTTTTTACAAATATTTCTAAATTTTCTTCCTTTAAAATTCCTTTTGAAAAAGCATCAAGAATTCTATGCATTATTTCACCAAAAATTATTGAATAATAAACATCTAAGGAAATATAAGTTTCTTTTTCAGGTAAATATATTTTTCTTTCAAAATCAATCCTTTCCCTTTTAATTTTTCCCTCTTTTTTAATTTCAACTTCTCCAATATCCTCTACTTTTAAAATTTTTAAATTTTCAAATTTTTCAGAAGTTTCATAATTATCTCCTGATTTTTTTATCTTTGCATTATAAAGAAGATATTGAAACGCATTCTTATAAGGTGAAATTTTATTTTTAAAATTAAATTTACCTGAAATGATAAGTCCATCTCTTGCTCTTGTTAATGCCACATACAAAATCCTTTTATTTTCCTCTTCTAATTCTTTAAGGAATTCTTTATAAAATTCAAACTCTTTTTTATCTTTTGAATAAATTTTAAATTTATAACCCTTTTCATCTTCTAAAAATGCGAAAGGTTCTCTTGTTTCCACCTTAATTTCATCACATTCAGGAATTATTACAATAGGAAATTCAAGTCCCTTTGATTTATGAATTGTTAATATTCTCACAGCATTCATTTCTTCTGAAAATATGTTTGCCTTCCCTTCACTTTCAATTTCTCTCCTTTTCCTTATATAAGATAAAATTTCAGAAAGATTACCACCTCTTTTTTCAATCTCAAAAATTATTTTAAAAAACTTAAAAACATTCTTTACCTTCTGAATATCATTAGCAATATATTTAAAGAATTCTTTTTTTATTAAATAATCTATAAGAGAAAATGTTAAACCCTTCTCATATATTTCTTTTTTCAATTCCTCAAATTCTTTTTTTAATTTTTTATCAATTCCTTTAAATAATATTTCATTATCTTTTAAAGAAAACAAAGGACTTTTTAAAATCAAATAAAGACCGAGATTATAATCTGGTTCAAACAGAAATTCAACAAAATTTGAAAGCAATTCAATTTCTGGTTCTTTCCAGAAACCTATTCCCCCTATAATAGTGTAAGGGATTTTTTCTTCTCTAAATATTTTTTCATAAATTGAAAGATTTGTTCTTTTTCTAAGAAGAACAGCAATATCTCTATATTCACATTTTTTCTTTTTCTCATTTCCTTTTTCAAAAACAAGTTCTTTCCCTATAAGATTTTTTATTCTCCTTGCAATTGCTCTTATCTCCTTTTCTTTTTCATTTTCCTCATTTATTATAATTTCAACAAACCCTTTTTCCTCATTATTTCTTTTCTTTAAAAATGGGCGGTAATTTTTCTCATTTGAAAATATTTTATTAACAAAATCTATTATACTTTTTAAACTTCTATAATTCTCTTCTAAAACTTCTTCCTTTGCCCTTTCACCAAGCCATGTTAAAATACTTCTTTTAGCACCTTCAAAGGTCTTTACATTAGCATTCCTAAACATATATATTGATTGCATTGGATCACCAACTATAAATAAACTTGCCTTTTCACCTTTTTCAAATTTTGCTCCCATACCACTTTTCCACTCCTCTATCAATTTTTCTATTATTCTCCATTGTAAAAAATTTGTATCCTGGAATTCATCAATCAAAATATGATTCGTTTTTTCATCAAATGCTTCAAGAACATTATAAATTTCTTCAATTATTCCTTCATTTAAAATTCTATAAGCATAAAATTCCATATCAGCAAAATCAACTTTTGCCTCATAAGATTTTATTCTGAAATAATAATCAAGAATTTCTTTAAAGAAATTAGAGATATGAAAAGTAAAGAAATAATAGATGAAAGAATAAAGTTCAAGATTTGATTTTTTATCTTCTCTCTCTAATTTTTTTGAAATTTTAAAAATTTCCTCTATATCTTTTGTTTCATATTTTGAGAAATCTCCAGAATCATAAGGAATAAATTTTTTTATATCTTCTTCTTCTTTTTTATAAAAAATATTATCAATTAAAGGTCTTTTTCTTAATAATGTTTTTAAAAATCCTAACGCCCTTTCCCATTTATAGAAGGCAAATACTTTTAAAATCCTTTCATATTTTTCTTTCCCTTTAAATATTTTTTCAATTATGAATTCATCAATTTTCTCATCAAAATAAATTTCTGCTGATGATTCATCAAGAATTTCAAAACCAAAAGGAATCCCTATTTCATTTGCAAATCTTTTTAAAAAAGTGTTACAGAAAGAATGAATTGTTGATATTCTTAACATCATAAATTCCTCTTCATATTTTTTATAAATTTCAGGATAATCTCTTTTTGCCATTTGAATTATCCTCATTTTCATTTCGCCTGCTGCTTTTTCAGTAAAGGTTATTGCGAGTATTTTAAGTGGATTAATTCCTTCTCTTTTTACTATTTCTAAAAATCTTTTTGAAAGAAAGTATGTTTTTCCAGAACCAGCAGGAGCAGAAAGTATAATCCAGTAATCAGGTGATAAAATTATGTCTTTTTTATCCATAATGGACAAAAATTTTTAAAATTGCAATTTTTACATTCATCCTTATACGGCTTTGGTTCAAAATCTCCATTTTCTATCCCATAAATTATATCATCAATTTCTTTATCTTCCATTTTAAGTTCTTCCTCCCATTTTGACTTTGCAGAATTTTCTTCAAAACTATAAATTAAAATCTTTGTTTTAGCATCTTTTTCAATTATTCCTGTTTCTTTCGCTAACCTAAGATAAATATATAATTGAAATTCATCTGAATAAGTTTTACTTCCTGTTTTATAATCTATAATTTCATAAATGTTTTCTTTTAAGGAATAATCTATTCTATCAATTTTTCCAAGTATGGTAAAATTCTTTCTTTTTGCTTTTACTTCGTATTCAAGATATAAAGGTAAAAAATTATTTTCTTTTCTTTTCCTTTCTTTTTCCTTTATAAATTCCTCTAAATATTCTATATAATATTTAAAATAAATTTTGAAAGCAGGAGGTATTCTAAAATCCTTTATAACCTGTTTTAAAACAAATTCGTATTTTTCTTCAAATCTATTAAAATCATAATTTGTCTTTTTAAATTCATTTATAAATCTTTGCATAAAATTATGGATTATTCTACCTATTATTACTCCTTTAATTGTTGGAGTAGGTTCCTCTATCTCAGTGCATTCAATTATGTTTTCAAGGTAAAATTTAAAAGGGCATTTTTTATAACTAACTAATTGAGTTACATTAATTTTTCTTTTTGGGAAAAATCTTTCAATATTCTTTTTAAATTTCTTTTTATTTAATTCAAAACATCCAAAATTTTCAAGTAAATCAAATCCCATCCTCTCCCCTATTTCAATTTGTCTTTCAGGTTCTCCTATAAAATATTTTTTTATTTCTTCAAATCCCTCTTTAACATTTTCTAAATTTTCTATAAAAGGAGAAGGGAGCAAAACCCTTTCATCATCTTCACATGGATAAGTAAATATTATTTCATCAAAGTTATTCTTTATTCTTTCAAAATTTATTTTATCCCTTCTTATTATTTCTTTTCTATCAGGTATATTTAAAGCCCTTTTTATTTTATCAGGAATTAAAAAATGTGTTTCTATAATCTTTGGGAAATCACCATCGTTCATTCCCCCAAAAAATATTGTTTCATTTTCAATACCTAAAAGTTCAAAAAGACCTATTATTTTAACTCCATTTTTTTCCTTTAAACTCTTTTCTATTCCCTCATCCTCAAAAATTTTTAAAAGTAAATTTTTAAATTCATAAATTGTTATTTCACCAATAAATTCAGAGAATTCTAAAATTTCATCAATTTTATTTAAAATATGGATTTTAATATCATTTAAATCCTCAAAATAACCAAATTTATTAAGAATATTTTTTATCCATTCCACCCATTCATCAATTTTGTTTTTTTCATCCAAGTCAATATCTTTAAGAACTTCAAATATTTCTTTTAAACATTCCTTTAAAATTTCAATTTCTTTTTCATCAATCTCCTTTTCATATTCTCTTTCCTCTTTTAATTCTTTAATGATTTCAATCATCTTTTCCCAATACTCTCTTCCTATAAGGCAATTTGCAATTCTTGCATATTTTGGTATTATTTCTTTAAAAATTTTAAATTTTCCCTTTTTTAAAATTAAAGGAGAAGTTACAAAATTTATAAAGGAATTGTATGAAAATTTTCTTATATATACATCAAGAATAGAAAAAATAACTTTTGTTTCCTGAAAACTTAAAAGGTCTTTTGGTAAGGTCAAATGATAAGGGACACCATAAAGATAAAAAGTCCTTTCAATAAAAGGGGAATATTCTTTTAAGTTTGGGAAAGATATTATAAAATCAGAAAAATTTTTATTATTCTTTACCTTTTCATAAATTATTTTTTTACATATTTCTTCTACTTCCTCATCTCTTGAAGCAAATTTATAAAAATATACCTCTTTCCTCCTTTTTTCACCCCCTTTGATTTCAACAAATTCAAACCCCTTTTCTTTGTAAAATTCAATTGTCCTTTCAAGAATTTCTCCTTCTTTTTCTTTTTCTAAATTATAATTTTCAAAGCTTACAAAAACATTTTTTGAAATATCTATAATTTTTTCAAAAAATCTTTTTTCAATTTCTGTAAAATCTAAAAAAGAATCAATTACGATGTAATCAAACTCAAAATTATCAATATAATTTATTGCCTCTTTTAAAATAAGTTTATCAATTATAAAATTTTTATTTTCTAAAAAGGATTCAAACTCATCAAAAAAATAAAAAGAAACACTTATTTTTTTCTCAACATGGGGATAATTCTCAAGAAAATCATTAATTTCTTTTAATTTTAAAATTTCAGAAAAATTTTTAAAAGAAGCATAATTTTTTATAAGTAAATAGGTTTCAAACAATTTTTTTGAAAATGCTTCAAGTCCATGAATTTCTTTTTTTTCATCTTTTTTATAAAAAATTTCTAAAAGTTCTTTATTTTTTTTAAGTAATGAATGAAAAATAACATAACCTTGAGTATGTGAAATTATCTGTTTTTTTATTAATGGCTTTATAAATTTATCACAAAAACTTAAAGGAGTATGAATTTCAGGAAGAAATAAATAATTTTTATTATAAAAATTTAAAATTTTCTCCTCAAGAAAAATTTTTTTATAAATTGTTGGAACAAAATGAATGAATTTATTTGATTTTAAATAAAAATCTTTCAATTTCTCAAGTAAAATATAATATTTATTTTTGATATCGGGCTCAAAAAGATAAACCACTTTCATAATTAGTTTTATATTTTAAGGGATAAATTATTTATATGCAATTACTTCTATTTCAATTAAAGCCCCTTTTGGAAGTTCATTTACAGAAATTGTGCTTCTTGCAGGAAAAGGTTCCTTAAAATAGGAGGAATATATTTCATTAACCTTTTGAAAATCCTCCATATTTTTTAGAAAAATTGTTACTTTTAAAACATTTTCCATTGAAAGGTTATGACTTTCAAGTATATTTTTAATATTTTCAAGAACTTGCTTTGTCTGCTCCTCTATCCCTTCTTTTAAATTTCCTGTTTCAGGGTCTATTCCTATTTGTCCTGAAAGAAATATCAAATTCCCATATTCAATTCCTTGTGAATAAGGACCAATTGGTAGAGGTGCCTTATTCGTTAAGAGACTCTTCTTTTTCCTCTTTCTTTTTTCTTCCCCTTTTTGTTTTTGCCTCTTCCTTTTCAATTTTCTCCTTTGCTCTTTCATATTTCCTCCTAAATTTTTCAACCCTTCCCATCGTATCAATTATTTTTTCCTTTCCCGTATAAAAAGGGTGGCACCTTGCACATATTTCAACTCTTATTTCCTTTTTTATTGATTTTGTTTTAACTTCATTCCCACATGCACATTTTATAACTGCATCCACATATTCAGGATGAATTTTCGGTTTCATAATCCCTCCATAAGTATTTAATTATAATCATTTTCTCTTTAAAGATGCAAATATTCCAATAAAACATAGAATTGAAAATGTTAAAAATGAGATTTTTAGGGTTTTTAAAAACAAATGGAAATTTTCGGGAATTATTTTCTTATTTCCCATGCAAAAACTCAAAATTGTTCCTATTAAAGCCATACTGAACATTTGTCCTAAAACCCTCATTGTTGCAAGCATTCCAGCAGCAATTCCATAAAATTTTTTTGGCGCTGAACTCATAACTGCATTTGTATTTGGAGAAGCAAAAAATCCAAGTCCAATTCCAAGAAAAATTAGGTTAATTAAAATAAAGGGGATTTTTGTTTGAGTATCCAGAAAAACAAAAATAAAAAGGGAGATAAAGGTTATAAGCATGCCAAAAGAAGCAACAACCCCTGGATTTATTTTATCAGAAATTCTCCCTGAAAAAGGAGAGATAGTTGCCATTAAAACTGGCTGTGCTAAAAGAATTATTCCAGTTTCTCTTGGATTTATTCCTTTAATATATTGAAGGTAAAGGCTTAAAAGAAAACCTACTCCTGCAGTTGAAGCATAATTTATAAAAGTTGCAAGATTTGAAAATGAAAAAACACGATTTTTTCTCAATAGTTCTATATTTAAAATTGGAGAATTTACATTATTTTCAAAATTTATAAATAAAATTATTCCAAAAATACCAATTAAAAAAAATATAAATCCTTTTTTTGTTTGTAAGGAGGTTAAACCATAAGTTAAAAATAATAAAGAAGCACCATATATTAAAGCACCCTTTAAATCAAATTTTTCCTTTTCGCCTTTTAATTCAACTTTTAAACTTATTGCAAGATAGATTGCAATTATAAAAGAAAATATGGAATTAAAAATAAATATACTTCTCCATCCAAATTCTTTTGTTAAAATACCTCCGAGAAAAGGACCTAAAGAAAGTCCTGTATAAACAGATGCTGAATTTATTCCAAGTGCTTTTCCTCTTTCACCAGGTGGAAAAATGTCAGTTAATATTGCTATTCCCATTCCAAATATCATTGAAGCACCAATTCCTTGTATTATTCTAAAAAAAATTATTAAAAAAGGATTTGAAGAAAAGGATAAAAGTAAAGATGATACTGAATATGTTAATAGTCCTGATAAGAATATTTTTTTTCTTCCATAAATATCAGCAATTTTCCCAAATGGTAAGAGAAATATTGAAAGAGAAAGCAAATAGGAAGTTGCAATCCATGTGAGCATTACTCCTCCAATATTTAACTCTTTCCCCATAAGAGGTAATGCAATATTTATTGATGAACCCATAAAAGGAGTAATAAAAGAAGACATACACGCAATTATCAAAATTGAAATTTTATCTTTCATTTTTAACTTAAAAAACTTTATAATTTTATAACATTTAATTATAAAATGGCAAAAATAATTACTTTTTTAAGCATAATATTTGGAAGTTTTCTACTGGGATTTTTATTTGAAAAAATAATTCTTTCAGGTTTGAGAAAAATTGCTGAAAGAACAAAATGGGAAGGAGATGAAATAATCCTTAAATGTTTACAGAAATGGATTTTATTTTGGTTTATCCTTATAGGTTTTCATATTTCCTTATTCATCTTAAATTTAAAACCAAATATATTTAATATTGTCCACAAATTTTTCATATCAATTTATATAATTTCAATTACAATTGTAATAGCAAACATATCAGGAGAATTTTTGAATTTATATAGTAAAAAGACAAAAGAGGTTTTACCTTCGGTATCAATATTAAACAATATTGTAAAAATTTCAATTATAATAATTGGTTTATTAATCCTTTTAAATTCTCTTGGAATTTCAATCACTCCTATTTTAACAGCACTTGGAATAGGAGGTCTTGCAGTAGCACTTGCACTTCAGGATACATTATCAAATTTGTTTGCAGGTTTCCATATTATTGTTTCAAGACAAATAAAACCAGGTAATTATATAAAACTTTCAACAGGTGAAGAAGGTTATGTTGTTGATATAAACTGGAGAAATACACTTATTAAAGAACTTTCAAATAATATGATAATAATACCAAACTCAAAATTGGCTTCAGCAATTGTTACAAATTATTCTCTTCCTGAAAATGAAATATTTATTTACATAGATGTTAAAATAAGTTATTATGAAGACCTTGAAAAGGTAGAAAAAATTACTATCCAGGTAGCAAAGGAAGTGATGAAGGAAGTTAAGGGGGGAGACCCTGAATTTGAACCTTTTATAAGATATAAGGAATTCGGTGAATATTCTATAAATTTAATAGTTGTCTTAAAGGCAAAAGAATTTGTTAATCAATATCTTTTAAAGCATGAATTTATTAAAAGATTGAGCAAAAAGTATAAGGAAGAAGGAATAAAATTTCCATATCCTAAAAGAGAAATTTATATTGAAAAAGAATTTGAATAACTAACACATTTATTAAAGTCGTCCTCATAAAATTTTCTTATTTTTTCAAGTTCTTCTTTTTCAGGAAAATTTAATGTTTTTGAAATCAAAAAATCTGGAATGTATTTCCCAATATATAAAATTGAATACCTTATAGGATAAACATAAAAATATTTTTTAAAAAATCCTCTCGGTCTTAAATCTATTCTTTTCGTCAATTTATAAAGTAAATTCAATTCTTTTTCCCCATAAGAAGAGTGTCTTTTTTTAAAAGAAATCGTTGATTTGTCATAACTTGTTCCAATAAACTTTGCAATCTTATCTAAAAATTTTTCAGGATTTTGTTTAAATTCATCATAAATTAAAACAAGTGGTTTTTCTTTAAATTTTTTTTCAACAAGTTCTATTTTTTTATAAAAATATAAATCCTCTATTTTAAAATAACCTGTATTTTCAAAATTAAAAAGCTCATTAAATTTCATCCTCCTTCCATTTTTTATCATCCTTTTAAACTGTGAATAAAGCCATTCATCCTGCCTTCTTACCACCATTATAACCTTTGTAAATGGAAAGTCATTTGCAAACCATTCTATCATTTCCTCAAATCTTTCATCGCATTCTCTTGAAACAAGAAATTTACCATACCCCTTTTTCTTTATTATCTCTTTTGATTTTTCAAATTTTGTCATTGGAATATAATTTATTCCTTTTAATTTAGGGAAAAAATCAATTTGAAGATATTTTGTTCCTGTCTTCCCCAGCCCTACATGAAAATAAACCTCAACCATTTAGTTTAAAATTTTATACAATTTTTTTTCATAAATTCAATAATAATTTTTTTAAAAAATCTGGTTCAAGTTGGTTTGCTTTTTCAAAATAAATCTTTGATTTTTTAAAATCTTTTTTCTTCAAATAAATAATAGTAAGATAGGAATATGCTACCCCACCTTCATATCCCATCTGAATTGCTTTTTTAAATAATTTTTCAGATTCGTCCAAAAAATTTAAATGAAAGAATATGATACCTTTTTGAAGGATAATCTCGGGTTTTGAAGAAAAGAGAAAAAATGCCTTTTTATTCATTTTGTATGCATCCATTATTTTCCCTGAATTTATAAGAGAAAAAACAAAATATAAATAAATTTCTTCGGCAAGTGGTTCTTTTTCAAGATATTTTTCAAAATAAAAATTTGCAGAATCGTATTTGGAAAGTTTAAAATAAGATATGGCTTTAAAATTATAAAAAGAAATTTCTTCTGGAATATATTTTATTGCTTCTTTAAATTTTTTTTGGGAAAAATAAAAATTAAAAATAGAAATTTTTTTTGTATAATCTTCCTTTTTAAAACAAAAAGGCAATATAAGGGAAATTATTAAGACAAAGTATAACAAAGATGGGTAATTCCTAAAAGGAAAAAAGAATTTAAATAAAATTAAAGAAAGGATGAAAAAGATTAAAGAAATTAAAAGGAAATGAAAAAATGGATAAAAAATAAAGGGTAAAAAGTAAAAGGAAAACGAGAAAAGGAGCCATAATTTTTTATTTTCTTTTTCAATTAAATAAATCAAAAGTGAAAAAATTAAAAGAAAAAGGCAAAATTCCATTTTAAATAAAAGAAAAGATTTTGTATGAGAAATAATTGAGGAAGAAGAAAAAGCCGAAATTAAAGGGGAAAAAATAATATAAAATTTTATATTTATTTCTTTTGAAATGTAAATTAAGAAAACAATTAAAAGAATTAAATAAAAACTTACATAACCAAAGGTCATTGAAAAAAATAAAAGCAAAACTGAGGAAATAAAAAATTTTTGTAATTCCTCTTCATAAAGAAATTTTTTTGAAAGGGAAATATAAAGTGAAATAAACAAAAAACCTGGGAAGATAAAATAATCAAATTTATTTGTAAAAATAGAAATGTATAAATCCTTCAAAAAATAATTAAATACTAAAATTCCTGAAAAAAGAGGGGTTGAAAAAATTATAAAATCTCTCAAAAATTCATATTCTATTAGAAATTTAAAACTCCCTTTTTCTAAAATATATATTAGGAAAAGGTTTATTTGAAGAATAACGAAAAATAAAAGGGAAAATTTCTGAGTATCTGATACAAATATCCCACCTGTTTTGAAAATTTCTGAAAAATTGCTTCCTAAAAGATAAGATATTATAAATGGAATTAAACCGGTGAAAAATGTCCATAGATAAAGGATTATCGGGAAAAAAATTGCTTTGAAAACATTTTTTGTTTTCCAAAATATAATTATTCCTCCACCTATTGCACCGCATAAAAAAACTATTTTTTGACCAAAAGATATATTTAAAGATTTAGCAAATGGATTAAAACCTGTTAAAAAATTTTGAAGAGGTTTTTCAAAAATGTAACTCAATTTAAATCCTTTCCCTTTTGAAATTATAAAATCTATGATAGGAACGAGTAATATTAAAAAAGAACCAAGTAAAATAAAAAATAAAACTTCTTTTGGTTTTTCATTAACGAAAATAGAGAAAATGATTAAAATTCCTGTAAATAAAAGAAGATAATATATGAAAAAATGGGAAAAATTCATCTGCAAAGAAAAAAAAGGAGAAGGATGAAAACCTATTTCTTTTGAAATTTCTAAAATACCTTCAAGAAAATTTCTAAAAAATACAACACCTAAAAAAATAAGAAAAGATTTTAAATAATTTAAATTTTTTATCTTAACAATATAACCCTACAATTCCCTTTTTCGTCTTTAAGAATATAAACACCACTCTTATTAAATTTATCGGTTTTCCTTCCGATAATGTCATATATTTTTGAATCTGACAGAATTTTTTCTGGAATAGATTTAATTGGATTTCTCGTAACAAAACCCTTTTTAAACTCCACTTTATCCACATATATTTTTTCCCTTATATTCACAAAATGCTGTGCCCTATAAAGAAGATATATCATACATGGTCTTGTTTGATGAATCTGCTGAATGATTATATTTGTGTCATTTACAGCCTGCCAGAAACTGCTTCCAACTTCAAAAGTATATGCAAAGCATTTCGGTTTTTCATTTTGTTCCCCATACATCCAGTCATCAGATGTTCCATTTGCAGTATATCCAACTGTTGCAGATGAATTACCGTATGGCCATCCATTCCAATTGTTCATCGTATCTGCCATTGCAAGATAAGTTGTTTTATCAGGCTCAGGTGGATAATCATTTATATATCCCCATGGCGTAACTATTACATTTGAATAACTATGAAAATTGATTGCAACTTGCGGTTTTGCAGAATCACACAATTCTCTTATTGCCTGTATTTCTGGTTCAGAAAATGCTGATGGCCCTCTATAATCTTCATCAGGAGGATTGGGTGAAGAACCCCAATTATCATATCCCCACATATATCCATAATTTCTATTTAAATCAACCCCGTCATAATTTGAATTAAAATAACCATTTCCATCATTATCCCTTTGATTTTTTCTCCACATCCCCTGTGGGTCTTGTTCATTATAAACATAACCATCAGGATTTACAACAGGAACAATCCATATTTCCCTTTCATTTACAAGAAAAGTAGCAGTATCACCTGCTCCTCCTGGATGATTATAATTCTGACAAAGCCATCTTATAAAATCCATGCATATTGAACATCCAATGGGTTCCCTTGCATGATGAACACCTGTAAAAAGTCCTGTTGGTTCATTTTCATTTACATGGGGATTATCTGAAATTTTCATTGCTAAAATTGGTTTATTATACCATGAAAATCCTATTGTATCAAGTTTTGTTATATTGGGATATTGTGCAGCAATTTGCATTATTTCATTTTTCATCTCATTATAAGTATAATATTCTCCAAAATCAATGAAAATTCTCGCATTTTCTTTCATGTATTTTTCTACATCAGGTATTTGAATTTCAATTTTAAGTCCTATATTTTTAAATTCTTGATATTCTTTGTCATCAATTAAAACATCAAACCATTTCTGTGGTGCATTTCCTGCAAGAATATCAGGGTGCTTTTCAAGTATCTTCAATCTTTGTCCTTCATTTTGATAATATATCCTTGCAAGCATCACCTTTGGATTTGCACTTCCTATTATTATACTTAAAATTAAACTCACCATAACCACCTCCTATTCTAATGGAATTAAATCCACATAAATTTTATCAATTTTTTTCTCATTTAAACTATAAATAAATTCAATCATAATTCCTGCATAAATCTTTGGTCTAAAAAATCTTGAAAAATATCTAATTATCAAATTATTTCTTTCTTTATCTAACATTGCCATTTGAAAACTAAAAGGAGGATAATTTATTTCAAAATATGTTTTAACAATCTTATCAAAAATAATTTTATCTTCTATCTCCTTCCTTAAATTACTTACTATTTCTTTATATTCTCCATCTTCTTCTATCTTAATTGAATGATAAGGATACCTCCCTTTGATTATAAATTCCTTATCCTCTCTATAAATTTTATCCTTCCAACTAATTACACATCCTGAAAGAAATATTATAAAATAGAGAATTAAATTTTTTAAAAACATAATTATATTATAAAGGAAAAAAAACTTTTTGTCAATAAAAATAAATTTAAAATAAAAAACTTTAAGGCAGGAAAGGTTTAACTTATTTTTTAAATTATTTTATTAAAGGTCTAAAATCTTTTACTATCCCATTCAAAACATTTCCAATTCTTTAAAAACATTAAAATTGCTTCGGTACCCAAACCACTCAAAGAAAATATTATTAAAGGGATTGATTTTTCTTAAATGAGAGTTTTTCAATCCAAATTTTTTCAACTTGCCACGATAAAAAACTTTAGTGAGTATTCCTTCAAAGTCGCTCAAAACAAAAAATTTCTCGAGTCCATCTTTTTTTATTGCCTTAATTTTCTTTTTTAACAAAGAAAGTTTTCTCCATTTTTCAATTTTTAATAACCTTTGGCCCTTCAAAATTAAAAAATCATTTTCTTGGCTGATTTTAATTTAATTTTTCCCAAAAGTCAATTTTTTTCAATTAATTTTTCCACTTTTCTTTTTGCCTTTTCTAAAAGTTGTTTTGCCTTCTTTCTGGCTCCGTAGGATTAAACAATATTCTAACATTCTGCAGAATGTTGGAATGTTTTGTCCCTCATTTTCGCTCTTCCAACTCTTGATAAACTTCATTTGCGCAATCCTTCACTTTCTCTATTAAATTTTTAATTTCTTTTTTCATGATTTTATTTTTCAATTAATTCCCTATCCTAAACCGTGTTTCGCCGTGTTTCATAACTCAACTTTTCTTTTTGCTTCTTCTAAAAGTTGTTTTGTCTTTTTCTGAATTTGCGAGATTAAACGATATCCTACCATGCTGCAGAATGTTGAAATGTTTGGTATAAAAGTTTGTTGATTTAATTAATTTTTGTTTTTTATCTCAAAAATTTTATTTCTTTCCTTAGAACCTTTAATTAACTTTATTTTTGATTCATCAACTTTAAAATAATTAGCAAGAACTTTTATCACCGCCCTATTTGCTCTTCCCTTCTTCGCTTTTTCCTTCACCCTCACCTCAAACTCACCATCTTTTTTCTTAACAATTTCATCTTTTTTACAACCCGCAAAACTTTAACTTTTAGGAGCATAAATTATTAAATTTTCAAGTAATTTATCAAAATTATCGAACCAGTAATTTTTATAGGGATGAGATTTTAGACTATCGACATCCTTTGTATTTAAAAAGCAATAAACATAACAAGTGAAATTTTTATATTTGAATTCTTTAGGTCTGTCATTCTCTTCAAAAATCCTTTTATACCAATAAATCTTATTTTCATAGTCAGTAAATTTATAAGATTTTGGATCAACAAAAACTATAAAATAATCGTTTCCTTTTCTAAGCCAAAAGATAAAATCAGGCCTAAATCTCTTTAAAGAATTTTCTTCATAATCATAATAAGGAATATAAACTTCATCTAAGCTCTCATCAATTTTACTAAACATCCACCAATCAAAATCTTTAAACTTATTATTTGGTTTAGAAAGATATTCTTCTAATTTCCCAATAAAATTAACTTCGCTTTCTGTTTTTATAATGTGTTTAATATAATCAATTTTTTCATCTTTGCTTACAATTAAAGGCAAATAATAATGATCTGAAATGTATTTAAATTCCAAATTTTCAAATGGTAAAGTGGTTTTTATTTGTTTTACTGCTTCTAAAATTTTATTAAATCCTTCAAATTTTGCTTCCTCAATAACAACTCTTTCAAAATGCCTGATTTCATCTTTAAGTTCGGAAAATTCTTTAAATTCTTCAAACTTTGCTCCCCAAAATCTAAATAGATCATTTAAAATAGTAGAAATGTTTTTCCTTTCAACATCAGAATTTTTATAATATCTCCCTCCGCTCAAATCCTTTTGCTCTAACAAAGAATTTCTAAAAAATTTAACAAGCTTTGGCTCTACATCATAACTAACTGCTAAAATTCTGTCATCTTCAACAAAATCATTAAATTCTTTTAATAAATTAAAATCTGTTTCAGAAATACCAAATTTTATCTTTTCTTCAAAAACTCTTTTTTCAGATTCTTCATATTTAGGAATAAGTAATGGGTTATTTTGAATTCTTTCAACATTTTTAAACAAGCTAACCTGTTTTCCTCTAAATTCTCGTTTTTTAAATTCTCCAACTTCTTTAATGATTGTTTCAATCACATCTTTATTTGTCCCAAAAACAAAAAGCGTTTCTATTGGCTCAACAAATTTTTTAATTTTCTCAAAAACATCTTCACCTATTTTATATTTAATATTCAATGCTCTTTTCCTTTCATTTTTAATCGGCTCAATTCTTACTCCTCTTCCAATTGATTGTAAAACAAATTTTTTAGCATCTTTCCCTACACCAATATTTATAAACATTATCACATTTGGCCTATTAGAATCCCAACCTTCATAAAATGCTCTTGATCCTAAAAGAATATTTATTGGCGAATCTTCAGAATTAATTTTTTCGAAAAATTTTTCTTCTTCAAAAGTATGATTAACAGAAAATTCACTCAATTTTTCTTTAAGCCAAGTTGGCATACCTCCTGTCTTCATCAAAGCAAAATGAACATCAGAAGTAATTAATTTAAAAGCAACCTCACCTTTTACTGATGGATTATAAGAAATTTCAATATCGCCAGAGGTTTTAGAATTAAAAACATAAAAAAGAATATCTTCATAAGTAATTTCACTAATTTTCTCAAAATCAATATTTAAATTATCATTTTCTGGTATATCTAAATTTATCTTCTCCTCAAAATCTTTTTTAATCTCTTCTTTACATTCATTAATTAATTCTTTTTTAAAATCTCCTTTTGCTATCTTTCTTAAATGATCAAAAAATATCTTTAAATCAGACATAAGCATTTCAAAATTTTTATTTTTAGTCTTTTTATTTTTCTTTATATTAACGGTATTTACAAGCACCATCATTAAAGGATTATGATAAAAATTATTATTAACTTTTCTAATTTCCTCCAAATTTTTCTTTATATAAGTGAGTAAAATACTTGCTTTCAAAATAACTTTTAATTTATCTTTTTCTTTAAGTTCATCCCTAAAAGCTTTTGCTTCATATTCTGAAATATAAATTTTCTTGCCATAGCCATTTTCAATAAAAGTAGAAAGATTATATTCAAAACAAGTAGTTACTAAATCTCTTATATCATCAAAAGTTGCTGAAAAATTAAAAAGAAATCCATTTTTAGAAAGAATAGAAAAAATGTGTTGTCTTTTTGATTCTTCTTTATCTCCTTTATGTGCTTCATCTAAAATAATATACCATTTACCATCATTAAAATAATTTCTAAAATCTAAAATTTTCTCTTTTTCTTCATCGCTAAATAAATCTGATCTGTAATAAAAAACAAAATTTTCTTTAAACAAACTATTTCTTTTTACTTTTTCATAATCCTTCAAATCATAAACTAAAATTTTATTTTCCCTACCCTCATTATATTCTTCTAAATGCTTTTTAAACTGCTCAATCAAATCGTCTCTATAAGTCAAAAACAAAATATCATAATCTGGAATTTCGCCTCTTTTTATAAGCTCTTTCAAAAGTTCAATTAACTTTACAATCACCAAAGTTTTACCAGATCCTGTTGCCATCCAAAATCCTGCTCTGTTTATAAAATGCTTAAAACTAATCTTTTGATTTTCTAACGGAAAATAATCAAAAATAAATCTATGCTTTGCTTCTTCTCTGTAAGGATGATCTACTTCATTTTCAAAAAGTCCATAATCTAAATATTCCCTAAATAATTTTTCTTTTCTTTTATCATTAACACTCAAATCCTCATCTTTTCTAAAATCAAAATATTTCTCATAATAAAACCACAAAACTTTTAAAACATTTTCCAAAGCAGTTTTCTGAAAATCATAAAGCTTTTTGCTTTTAGAAAAACTCTCAAAATCAAACCCCCTCCAATTATGACCTAATTCTTCTAAATCTATGTTTTCTGCTATTTCTCTAAGAATTAATTTCATTTTAATTTTTACCTAATATAAAATCGCGTAAAAATATTAATTTTTCATTTTTTCTTTCTATTAATTGTTGCAATAATTGCTGAAATTTTCCAGGATTTAACTTCGCTTCATTACGAAATCGATAGAGATCGTCTGAAAATCCAAAATCCTTAAGATTTATGTCTTTTTCTTCTTTAGAAATTCTAAAAATCCAATCTTCTAACTGTGGGCATATCCTTATTAGCTTATTTTTGTTTCTATCTTCGTAAAGTGCTAATAAATATTTTGATTTTATAAAATCAAAATTATCAACTTTATCGAAATTTTTAATTCGTGGATCTTGTAAAGCATCGGGGTCTTCGTCTACAATACCTATATGCTGCTTACCACGCTCTAATTTTTCCAACACCTTACTCCTTCCTCCACAATGTTCTACCTCATCCGAGGGTCTTTTAATCAGAACATAAACTAAATAAACATCCGGTTTGCATTCCACATAAATCATTTTTGAATAATCTGATCAATGTTAAAAAATACATCTTTACCTTCTTTCAAAATTTTTTCTTTTTCCAACTCATCCAATTCTTTCAATTTAGTCTGGTAATCCTCAAGATAAGTAATAAAAATAGCAACATCGTCCTTAGGAGCTTTTTCCAGTATTGAAATAAGAAAATAAGGATTATGCGTAGTTATGAAATATTGATTATTAGAGTTATCTAAAGCAATAATTTCTGCTAATATCTTTGTGTAATAAGGAAAAGCATGAGCTTCAGGTTCTTCAAAAAGCAAAACAGAATTTTTGTTGCTTTCTATAGCAGTTAGATAAAATATTATTCTTTGAAAGGTATCAGAAAGAGAAGAATAAGGAAATAAAACAGGTCTTGGTGTATCTATCTTTAAAATTTTTAATTTATATTCTTTCTCTTCTAGCACTATTTTAAGTTTGTATTCACTAAGAAATTCATCTACTAAATCATAAATATTTGTATTAGTCTTTAAAATTTCTAATAAATTTTCACCATCAGGTGGCAAAAGAAATGAAAATTCTTTTTTAGGAAACTGCTCTAATATTCTAAATCTATAAAATTTAATGTCAGGAAGCGGCGATTGAGGAGCTGACCTATAAGAAATTTCACCCCTTGGATTCAAAAAACAATGAAAACGAGGCAAAGAATCTCCTGGTCTTTCACATTTAATAATTACATAATCTCCTTCGCTCCATCCCCGCCAACTAAGATCATCTGCTTTTACTTCTATTCTCTGAGAGGTTTGATTATCGAAAAATAAATCCACAGGACTTTCTATTCTTGTAATAAATTTAAAGTCCCAAACATGTGAGTAAGGCAAAGAAAATATGCCTAAAGCTTCAAGTAGATTAGACTTTCCTGTATTAGGCTTACCAATAAATAAGTTTATCCTTTTAGCGCTAAATTCCAGCTCTTTTATTGACTTAAAATTTTTAATTGTAATTTGTTGTATCATAATTATATTTTAAACCATTTAATGATTTCTCTAAAATCTCATACGCTTTTTTAATTATTTTTTCTCGCTGCGTGGGCATGGTTATGTAAATAGCTCTCTTAAGCTTTTTTGAAATTGTTCATCTTCTTTTAATAATTCAACATTGCCATAAGTTGATGGAATGTAGTCAAAAATTTTACATAACCCATTTATTCCTAAATGGCCACCAATTACTCCTTTCTTTAATATCTTTTCTTTTAAAAAATTAGCTTTTTCTTTACTTTTATTTTTAACTGCTTCTTCTAAAATTTTTGCAAGAGCATCGGCAAGTTTTATACCCATCTCTTTATCGTTTTTTTCAATTACAATCTCAGTATTATAACCATATTTCTTACTTGTTTCCTCAAATACTTCTATATACTCTTTTTCTATAAATTGAGGTTTATCAATTATAAAAGTAAAGCGATTATCCTTATCACATAAATATTTAATAGCATTATCTATATGGTAATTTTCATATACATTAAGAAATAAAATATAATTAACAGCATCTTTCACTTTTTTAGGTATTTTTTTCTCGTATTGTTTTACCAAATAATTTTCTAGTTGCGTAAGAGCCAGCAAAACCCTGTCTCTCACATTAAATTTTCGTGAATAAAACTCTTTAAGTCGTGTGAGAGTAAAGAAAAAATAAATATTATTTTCTTCGGTAAGAATTAATTCGGTAATTCCTTTTTCATTTTTTATTAAACATTTTTCGCTGGGATAGGGTAATTTTTCTTTATCAAATATTCCTTTTAATATATAGTACCTATTTTCAGGAATTTTAATCCAACTTCTTATATAGTAAGAATTTTCTTCTTGGTTATGCCAATAGCCACATTCATCTGAAAATATAAAATATTTATCCATTTTCACCACCAAATTAAATTTTTAATTGACCTGTAATGTAAATTTTTAACATCTACCTTTTCTCCATCTTCAAATTCTACTTCATCTTCGTTAACTCTTTTTATCCATTTTCCTTTTAAATTCGATAAAGTCTCAGCAATGTCAATTTGTTTTTCAGGATAGATTTTTGTTAAATCTACTTTCACTTTATTATTTTCATAATCTAATTCTATGGATTCTAACATTTTTGGATCTGTTGAGAAGATATAATTGAAATCTTTGTCAAATAGAGTTTTTTGTTCTTTTGGTTCAAGATATTTTGCTTTTCTTAAAATTTCTTCATATTGTTCAAGTTCATAATATTTGAAAAATCCGCCAGCATTGTTTTCATTATATTTTTCTTTTACATCTTTTTCTTTTGAGATTCCTGATTTATCATAAGCTAAAACCTTTTTCATCCTTGGTAAAACTATTGTGTAAAAATGTTCTCCCATTTCAATTCCGATCCATTTTCTTTTAAGCTTATGAGCAGTTGCTGTGGTTGTTCCGCTTCCTAAAAAGAAATCCATCACTAGATCGCCTTCGTTGGAGGTAGATTCTATGACGCGTTTGAGGAGAATTTGAGAATTTTCCGTTTGAAATTTAATTCCCCAAAAATTAGATTGAGAATAACTCATTATGTCTGTCCAATTAGTTGTCAAACTTTCTTCATCATAAAACACTTGAACTTTAA
>Ga0272445_1000460_pt1 | contig 38396 bp, 29 predicted proteins | sample YNPCB0031_FD_194404 | JGI IMG/M metagenome (GOLD analysis project Ga0272445, IMG submission 194404) | Hot spring sediment microbial communities from Yellowstone National Park, WY, United States - YNP-CB-003-1 | ecosystem: Environmental > Aquatic > Thermal springs > Hot (42-90C) > Sediment... | reverse complement strand
AAAATAATACACAGGATAACTATAAAAAATTGAAAAAGTGATTAGAATAGCTTTTTTCAAAGCCCTTATCAAATAAATATGGATGAGTTCAAAAATAAAGATATAGAAAAAGAGAAGGAGAAGAAACTTACACCAGCTATGAAACAATACCTTGAGATAAAATCTGAATATCCTGATTGTATTTTACTTTTCAGAATGGGAGACTTTTACGAGCTTTTCTACGAGGACGCAATAGTTGCTTCAAAGGTTCTTGATATAGTATTGACTTCAAGAGATAAAGAAATACCTATGGCAGGATTTCCTCATCACGCAATAGAATCTTATGTTATACGCCTTATAAAAGAAGGTTTCAAGGTAGCAATATGTGAGCAACTTGAAGACCCGTCAAAAGCAAAAGGGATTGTAAAAAGAGGAGTAGTAAGAGTCATAACTCCGGGACTTGTCACAGAATTAAGTTTTGTATCTCCGGAGGAAAACAATTTCATCGCAGTATTGAAAGGAAACTCAGTAGTTTGGGCTGATATAACGACAGGAGAAGTAAAAGCCAAAATTTTTAAAGATGAATTTGAATTATCAGAAGCTCTAAAAAAAATCTCTCCAAAAGAGATATTGAGCGATAAAAACTACTTCCCCGAGTATAAATTCTCACAAGTTGAGTTTGTAAGCTCTGATGAAGCTGAAATAATAATCAAAGAACACTATGGAGAAGCTGATTTCATCTCATCAGAAAGCATAAAGATTTCACTTGCAACTTTAATAAAGTATATAAAGGAAAACATAAAAGACATAGAAATAAAACTTGAAAAACCTGATGTTGAAAAAGAAGAAGATCTCATGCAAATTGATTCAAGAACTCTTGAAAATATTGAAGTTTTTAAAACATACGAAGGAAAGAAAGGAAGCTTGATTTGGGTTCTTGATAAAGCACGAACTCCTATGGGCAAAAGAAAACTAAAAAATATCCTTCTTGCTCCACTTAAAGATAAAGAGAAAATAAACGAAAGAATTTCAGCAGTAGAAGAACTAATTTCAGATAAAACTTGGGAAAACCTTGACATCTCAGGAATATCAGATGTTGAAAGATTGACAATAAGGGTTATGAGAAAAATTGCTAATCCAAAAGAAATCATATCTTTGAAAGAATCAGCAAAAAAAATAAATGAGATAAAAAATTATCTGAAAAAATTTTCATCAAAAGTTTTGAAAAAGATTGAAAGCGAAATTCCAGATCTTTACGAATTTATCCAAATAGTAGAGAAATATATTGTAGAACCTCCGCCTCTCAAAGCACAAGATGGAGCAATAAAAAAAGGAGTATCAGAAGAACTTGATAGAATAAGAGAAATAAAAGAAAATTCAGAAAAGATACTAAAAGAATATGAAGAAAAAGAAAAGTCAAGAGCAGGCATTCCTTTGAAGATAGGCTATAACCAAGTTTTTGGGTACTATATTGAGGTAACAAAAACTTATGCAAACCGAGTTCCTGAACACTTCAAAAGGAAACAAACACTCGCAAATGTAGAAAGATTCACAACAGATGAATTAGAAAAAATAGGCATGGAGATTGAGACAGCATCGGAAAGAGAAAAAAGACTTAACGAAGAGATATTTTCCGAATTTCTTGAAAAAATTCAAATTTTCACTCAGAATTTACTGAAAGCTTCAAGAAGCATAGGCTTTTTAGATGTTCTAATTGCCCTCGCTCAAACAGCGTATGAATACGATTGGGTAAAACCTCAAATAGAAGATTCAAAAATTCTATACATAAAAGATGGAAAACACCCTGCCCTTTCAATTTTACTCAAAGAAGAAAAATTCATCCCAAATTCTGTTGAGCTTAACGAAGATGAATCCATGTGGATAATAACCGGACCAAACATGGCTGGAAAATCTGTATTTTTGAAGCAATGTGCTCTGATCTCATTTCTCGCACACATAGGCTCTTATGTGCCCGCAAAGGAAGCAAAAATAGGAATAATGGACAGAATCTTTTTCAGAACCGGAGCGTCAGATGATATAGCAAGAGGAAGGAGTACATTCTTTGTTGAAATGGAGGAACTTGCATCAATTCTAAAAAACATGACGGAAAAATCTTTTGTTCTTTTAGATGAAGTTGGGAGAGGAACATCTACTTTTGATGGAGTAAGTATAGCGTGGGCAACCGCAGAATACATAAACAAAAGAAAAGTAAGATGCCTTTTCGCAACCCATTTTCACGAACTCTCTTTCCTTGAACACAATCTCAAAGGAATAAGAAATATGCACTTTTCAGCAGAAAGAATCGGAGGTAATCTGGTCTTTATAAGGAAAATAAAAAGGGGAGCAGCTGGCAGATCTTGGGGGATAGATGTCGCAAAACTTGCAGGAATACCACAGGAAATAATTGAAAAAGCAGAAAAAATTCTTTTAGCTCTGGAAGAAGGTAGAATTGGAGATGTGATAAAAAAAGTATCAGGCATGCCTTTGCAATTGAGCATTTTTTCCGCATCTCAACTGAAAAAAGACCCATTAAGAGAAGAGCTTAAAAGAATAGACATAAATTCAATAACTCCTGTTGAAGCGCTGTCAATTCTTTCAGAACTCAAAAAAATGGCAGAAAACTGAAAATAAACCAAAATTCCAAATCAAGCCGAAAGCAAAAAAGAAAAACTTTTTGTCTCCGGTCATCTCTTTGAAGCAACTGGGATTTTAAAATCTAAATAAATAATGCAGAGCAAATCAGAATGAAGAAAATAAAAAAGCAGAAACAGAGAAAGAAAGCAAAATATAGACTCAAAAAAGAGCTGAAAAGGTTTGACCTGGTTTTAAAAGAAATTTTCTCACGGGCGATAGGGAAAATTATCTCCATAGCAACAGGTGAGAAAATAAAGGAAAAACTTGAAGATATAAATCGGGAGGTAAAGCTCCTCAAATCTCTCAGACCTGATATGCTTTTTAAAGCCGGTGATAAAATCTTCCATATTGAAATCCAAGCTCAACAAGACAAAACTTTACCTAAAAGAATGTTGTTGTATTCTGTTGGGATTGAAGAGAAATTTGGTAAAGAACCTGTGCAGATTGTTTTATTTGTGGGAAAAGGAAACCCTCCTCCCTCTGTGTTTAGGACTGAATTCAAATTTCTCAAATTCAAAGTTGTTGATTTGAAGAAAATAGACCCTGATGAGTTTTTAAAAAGAGATAAGCCAGAGGAAGTAGTCTTGGGAGTTTTAGCTGGAAAATACAGAGAAAAACCAGAAGTATTCAAAAAAGTGATAAGAAAGATTTCAAAAATTGTCAAAAACAAAAAAGAACTTTTAAAATATATGGAAGATATAAGTTTTTTAGGTAGTTTATTTGATGTTGAGATAAAAATAGAACCTATGCCAATACAAATAGACATAAGAAAAACACTTTTTTATAAATGGGGGAAAGAGGAAGGAGAGAAAGAAGGCGAACAGAGGGGAATTGTAAAGGGGCTAAAACAGGGCAAGCAGGAAGGTCTTAAAGAAGGGATTTTGGGTATCATTCAAGTAAAGTTTGGTTCTTCAAAAGCAAAGCTAATCAAAAGCCTTTTAGATAGGGTAAATGATATAAACCGCTTGGAGAAAATAAAAAAAGAAGTAATAAAAGCAAAAACCTGGGACGATTTTATTAAAGTGTTCAAAAACCCAAATTCAAAAAACAAAAACTCGAAGGCAAAATAACAAAAATAAAGAAATAGTATTTATCATTCACTTATCTTTTGAAGTTCAAGAAATCAAACGATGAAAATATCAAAAGAGAAATTTGAAAAAAATATATCTGAAATTTTAAGAAGACACTTATGTCTTAACATAAAAAAGACCGCAGATATAGTTGTAGCAATTCCAACTCTCGCAGATGAAGAGATATTTCACACTCTGGAATCTTCATCAAAATGCAAATTACCAAATTCAAAAAGGGTTCTCGCTATTGTACTTATAAACGAGTCAGAGAAAGCGGATGAGAAAGTGAGAACAAAAAACAAAGAAATATTTGATAAAATAAAGCACACAAACTTTGAGATAGAAACCGAGGTAAGGTATATAAAAGGAATACCAGAAAAATTAGCAGGAGTAGGCTTTGCAAGAAGAGTTCTTATGGATGAAGCAATTTGCCTGTTCAAAAAAGAATATGAAGAAAAATTTAAAGGGAGAAAAGATATAGCAGAATTTATGTCAGAAAAATTCATTTTTTCTCTTGATTCTGACTGCACAGTATCGGAAAATTACTTTTCCGCCGTTGAAATTTTAGAAAGTAAGAACGCAGACTTAGGTGTCTTATCATTCGCTCACAGATTTTCAGAAGAAAAAGAAATAAAAAAAGCAGGTATTTTGTGGGAAATATTTTTAAGATACTGGAGAAATTCTTTGAGAGTATTTTCTTACAAAAATGCATTCTATCCAATAGGCTCTCTTTTTCTGTTCAGAGCAACTCCATACATAGTTTCTATGGGAATGAACATAAGGCAAGCAGGAGAAGATTTCTATTTTCTTCAAAAAATAATCCCATTAGCAAGAGTTGTTGATGTACCTGTATATGTTTTCCCGAAGGCAGAACCATCTCAACGCACACCTTTTGGAACGGGAAAAGAAATTCATCTATATATATCAGGAAAAAGAGAAAGGCTTGAAAAAGTTTGGAATTTCAAATCATTTGAACAAATAGGTGAAATAATGAGGAACATAGATGACATATTTTCTGGTGAAATGAAAATTGAAACTTTTAATGTTTTTCTTGATGAAAACCAAAAATACAAAGAGCAACTTGAAAGAATAAAAATCCAGTCAAAAACGAAAGAAGATTTCAGAGAAAAATTTCAAGAATGGTTCAATCCGTTCAAAGTTTTCAAATTCCTGCGATTTACAGAAAAAATATTCCCCAAATCCCCCATAAATCAAGAAGTCGAAAAGCTTATAGATAAGATAAGAAAAGATTTTAAACTTCCATCTGAAACGATAAATTTGAAACCTGAAAGGTCAGATTTAACACGAAGTAATGAAAACGAAATCTCAATTCTTGAAAGTCAGCTTGAATTTTTGAGAAGCTTTGATGAATATCTTGCAAAAAACTAAAAAATCCCGGTGCTGCCAAATCCACCCTCACCTCTTTTGGTATCAGACAACAAATCCACAACTTCCACCTTAACTCTTTCAAATTTTGATATAACCAATTGAGCTATCTTCATCCCTTTTTCCACCTTAAAATTTTGATCTGATACATTAAAAAGTATAACCTTAACTTCTCCTCTGTAATCTGGATCAATCGTTCCAGGAGTATTGAGAACCGTTATACCTTTGAGAGCAAGCCCTGACCTTGGTCTCACCTGTGCTTCAAAACCATCCGGCAACTCAATAGAGATTCCTGTTCCAACAAGTTTCCACTGACCGGCTGGGATCTCAACTTCTTCTGCGGAAAAAAGATCTAATCCCGCTGAACCATCAGTGGAATAAACCGGCAACTTTACATCTTCTTTCAGTTTCTTTACCTTCAAAACCATCTTTACCTAATCTAAAACTATAAAAACTATAATAGGAAATGATAAACAATAGAAAAATTTTCAATTAAAAACTAAAAGATTTTGATAAAGATAAACTTTCCTTCTATGGAAAAGATATTTTTTGTGGCTCTTTACCTCTTGATAGCTCTTGCAGTAGGATTAGGGATAGTAATTTTACATCTTTTACTTTCTGAAAAACCAAAGACTTCAACAAAAGAAAAATATCTGCCGTTTGAAAGTGGTATGGTTCCATTCCACGATGCAAGGGGAAGATTACCTGTCAAATTTTATATTTTCGCTCTCGCATTCCTAATTTTTGATATAGAGGTTGCTTTACTTTTCCCCTATGTCCCCCTTGTAAGAGATCTCGGAAAATTTGGGCTTGCAGAAATACTCTTTTTCTTCACAATTTTATTTCTCGCTTATATATATATAAGACAAACCGCATTGAGAGAATGGAAATAAATAACAAAAACAAAGTAGAAAAGCTGTGCTGAAAAAGAAAACTTTATCATCAGATGTTGTTTTAGTTGATGGTTCATCACAATTTTTTCGGGCTTTTTTTCAGCTCAGAACACTTATAAACTCAAAAGGTTTTCCAACAGGAGCTATATATGGCTTTACAAACATAATCAGAAAAATAATCAAAGAATTTTCTCCTCGCTATGTGGCAATAGCATGGGACTCGCACAGGAAAATAAGAGCTGAAAAGTTCAAAGATTACAAAGCTACAAGGAGAGAAACTCCAGATGACCTCAAAGTCCAAATCCCTTACATAAAAAAGATAATAGATGCTTACGGTTTTGCAAACTTTGAAATAGAAGGTCTTGAAGCAGATGATATAATAGCAACCTTAAAAAATAAAATACAACAGCAAAATCCAGACCTGAAAATCATAATCATAACATCAGACAAAGATATGATGCAAATAGTAGATGAGAAAACTTATGTTTATGATCCACGAGCAGAAGAAAACGGAGATCCTCTTTTTACTCCGGAGAAGGTAAAGGAAAAATTTGGAGTAAGACCCGAACAAATTCCTGATTATCTTGCATTAGTGGGGGATCAGATAGATAACATTCCCGGAATAAAAGGCATAGGACCAGAGGGGGCAAAAAAGCTCCTTGAAAAATTCAATTCAGTTGAGCAAATTTTTGAAAAACTAGGAGAAGTAGATTTAAAATGGCGAAGATTACTTTTTGGAGAGAGACAGAATGCTCTTTTATACAAAGAATTAGCAAAACTCAAAATAGTAGATATTGAAATTGATATTGAATCTTTAAAACCAAGACCACCAAAAATAGAAACATTAATTGAAATTTTCAAGGAACTTGAATTCTCATCTTACTTGAAAGAGTTAGCACAGGAGTTCCCAGCTTTATTTGATAAGTTTGACAAGAGCAAATATTTTCTTGTTGATTCAGAACAAAAGTTCAAAGAACTTATTGATAAGATAGAAAAAGAAAAATTTTTCGCTTTTGATACAGAAACCTCTTCTCTGGACATTGAAGAAGCAAAAATCTTTGGAATATCCTTTGCATTCAAAGATTCAACATCATACTATATTGACCTTACAGAGAACACAGAAAAAATCCTTGAAGCTCTAAAAAAATACCTTGAAGATGAAAACTACAAAAAAGTCGGTCAGAACATAAAGTTCGACATAAGAATACTAAAAAAATACGGAATAGAGGTGAAAGGTATAGATGGTGATTCAATGATAGCAGCTTGGATGCTCAATCCTGACAGAACAAAAATAGGTCTTGATGAACTATCACTAATATATCTTGGACACAAAACAACTTCTTACAAAGAACTTACAGCAGATGGGAAAATTCGCTTTCAAAATGTAAGCAAAGAAAAAGCAAAAGACTATTGCTGTGAAGACTCTATGGTTGCCCTTAATCTTCATGAGAAACTTTTTGAGTTGATGAGAGAGAAAGAATTGGTAGAACCATACAAAAATATTGAACTGAAAATAATTCCTATCCTCGCAGATATGGAAAGCGCAGGAGTAAAAGTAGATAGAGAGTTTTTCGCAAAGTTCGGAGAAGAAGTAAAAAGTCAGATAGATCAAATATCAAAGAGAATTTATGAGATAGCCGGAACAAGATTTAATATAGATTCAACACAGCAGTTAGGTTACATTCTCTTTGAAAAGCTCAAAATAGAACTTGAAGAAATAAAGAGGACAAAAAAAACGAAAGCATACTCAACAGATAATGAAGTCTTGCAAGAAATAGCCGCAGCAGGATATGAAATAGGAGAATTGCTCTTAAAATACAGAGCATTAAAAAAATTGTTATCAACATACATATTACCAATACCTCAACTTGTAAGCAGAAAAACTGGGAGGATTCATACATCATTCAACCAGACAAAAACGGCTACTGGCAGACTTTCCTCATCTGACCCTAATTTACAAAATATACCAGCAAAAGGAGAAGAGGGAAGCAAAATAAGAGAAGGTTTTATTGCAGATGAGGGAAATGTTTTTGTATCAGCAGACTACTCGCAAATTGAGTTGAGGGTTCTTGCTCACATCACGCAAGACCCAGAACTCATAAGAGCATTCAAAGAAGGGGAAGATATACACTCCGATGTTGCGTCTTTTTTATTTCAGGTCCCAAAATCAGAAGTCACAAAAGATATGAGAAGGATTGCAAAAATTGTAAATTTCGGAATAATTTACGGAATAAGCGCTCACGGACTTAAAACTCAGGCAAAACTCCCATCAAGACATGATGCTCAAAAACTCATAGATTCTTACCTTCAAAGGTTCAAAGTAGTAAAAGAGTGGAGAGAAAATATAATAAAAGAAACAGAAAAAAAAGGTTTCGTAAGAACGATTTTCGGAAGATTAAGATATATCCCTGAGCTCAAATCAGAAGACAAAAATATAAGAGCAGAAGGAGAAAGAAGAGCTATAAACACTCCAATACAAGGTTCAGCAGCTGATATAATGAAAATAGCTATGATATCAGTATGGAATAGACTGAAAAAAGAGGTTCCAGAAGCAAAAATTATAATGCAAGTTCATGATGAGCTCATAGTTGAATGTCCAGAAGAAAAATCTGATAAGGTAAAAGAAATTCTTGAGGAAGAAATGAGACTTGAAGAAAAACTGAAATTTTCTGTTCCTCTGAAAGTGAGTGTCAAGATAGGCAAAAAGTGGTCAGAACTTGATTAGGAAAAAATTGAGAAAAACCAAAATATCAAACAAATTATTAAAGATTCTTTATGGCTGAATTCCTTCAAGGAGAGCTAATAGAAAGAGTTGATTTCTCAGAAGAACTTGGAATGTTCAAATTCCGTATAATAGATGGTGAGATCCCTTCTTTCACACCGGGGCAATACGCAACTTTGGGACTTGAAGGAGATGATGGTAAAATAATATGGAGACCGTATTCAATTGTTTCTTCTCCATACGAAAAATTTTTAGAGTTTTATATTGAGCTCGTTCCTCATGGCAAACTTACTCCAAGAATATGGAGATTGAAAGTAGGAGATAAAATCTGGATAAGACCAAGAATAGTCGGTAAGTTCACATTAAACAAAGAAACGAAAAAACATCTTATGGTATGTACTGTGACAGGATTAGCTCCTTTTTTGAGTATGGTAAGAACACAAAAATATGAACTTGAAATGGGTAAATTAGATTCTCCTCACAAATTCCTCATTCTGCACGGGGGTTCAAAATCTTGGGAACTTGGGATATACAAAGAGGAACTTACAGAGCTTTCAAAAAAAGTAGATTGGCTAATTTATATTCCAACCGTTTCGAGACCTTGGGAAGACCAAAATTGGAAAGGAGAGACAGGAAGAGTGGATGAACTTGTGAGAAAATATGCAGACAACAACAACTTTACCTACGAGGATACCACAGGATATGCCTGCGGGAATCCAGATATGATAAAGCATGTGAAAGAAATACTGAAAAGAGCAAAATTTCCTGAAAACCGAATAAAAGATGAAAAGTATTATTGATATTTAAGAGCTAATTTTACCAAAATGAAAGTCCTTGTAACAGGAGGGGCAGGTTTCATAGGCTCCAATTTAGTTCATTATCTTGTTAAAAATTATCCTTCCTGGAAAGTAATAGTTTTAGATGCACTAACTTACGCTGGAAATCCTGAAAACCTTCTACCAGTAAAAGACAAAATAGAATTCATAAAAGGAGATATATGTGATGAACAGGTAGTGGATGACATAATGAAAAGAGGGATAGATATTGTCTTTCATCTTGCAGCAGAATCTCATGTAGATAGATCAATTTATGAGCCTCCAAAATTTTTGAGAACAAATGTTTTCGGAACTTATAACTTGCTTGAAATCGCAAGAAAAAGAGGAGTAGGAGTATTTGTTCATGTATCAACAGATGAAGTTTACGGTTCAATAAAAAGAGGGTTTTTTACGGAGAAATCTCCGATGACTCCGTCTTCACCCTACTCTGCATCAAAAGCAGGTGGAGACCTTATAGCACAAGCCTATTGGAGAATGTTCGGAGTTCCTGTTATAATTGTAAGACCATCAAACAATTATGGTCCGTACCAGTATCCTGAAAAATTTATTCCTCTTTGCATAACGAATGCCCTTGAAGATAAACCAATTCCAATTTACGGTAAGGGATTGAATGTAAGGGACTGGCTGTATGTAGAAGATTGTGCGGAAGGATTAGTTTTGTGTGCTATAAGAGGTAAAAAAGGTCAAATCTATAACATGGGAGCAGACCAAGAGAAAAGGAATATAGATGTGGCAAAAACAATTTTGAAAAAACTTGGAAAACCTCTCAAACTGATCGCATTTGTAAAAGATAGACCAGCTCACGATTTTAGATATGCGATGAAATCAGAAAAAATAAAAAGAGAAGTAAAATTTAAACCTAAAACAAAGTTCAACGAAGGGATAGAAAAAACAATAAAATGGTACATAGAAAACCAAAACATCTGGCGAAAGATAAAGAATTCACCAGAATTTGAGGAACATAAAAAAAGAATATACGGGGATCTATTCTAACATTAACCAATATCACAATTTAAATTGCAATTTAACTACGACCTGCCTTATTTACACACTCGCAAGTTCTCTATCAACTATTTCCTCTGTAATAGGCTGAACTTCCGTCTCTATACCAGTATCTCTATAAAGTGGGAAATTAGTACCAGCAGGAATAAGTTTTCCAACTATTATGTTTTCTTTCAGACCTTTGAGAAAATCTATTTTTGATTCAAGTGCAGCCTGAACGAGAACTTTGGGAGTTTCTTGGAACGATGCAGCAGCAATCCAAGAATCGGAATAAAGAGCAGCTCTGGTAACCCCAAGCAACAGATATTCGTATGTAGCAGGTTTTTTGCCCTGAGATCTAAGATCTTTATTCACCTTCTCTACTGCGAATTTGTCAACAACTTCACCGGGAATAAATTGGCTATCTCCCGGATCTTTGATCTTAACACGCCTTAACATCTGCCGAATTATTATTTCAAAATGTTTGTCGTTAATATCTATACCTTGCGAAGAATAGACTTTTTGTATTTCGTTCAGCAGGAAGTATCCGACATACTCTGGACCTCTTATTCGCAGAAGTGTTTTTGGGTTAGGAGTTCCATCCGTTAGCGCTTCACCGGCACTGACCACATCTCCAACTATGACTATAACATGTCTTTTCTTTGGTATCTTGTATTCCCTTTCAACTCTTCCAGCTTTTATTACAACTCTCTTTCTACCATCTTTGAGGTCTTCTATTTTTTCTACCTTACCAGATATTTCAGATACTACCGCTTCATCTTTCGGCTTCCTTACCTCAAAGAATTCTTCTGCTTTCGGAAGACCCGTTGTTATATCTTTCGTTTTTGCATACCCAGTTTCAACCCTGGCTATTTCTTCTCCTGCTCTCACATAAGCTCCATCTTCAACAGAAATGGTAGCTTTAACGGGCAAAGGATAAACAACCTCATCTCCTTTCTCCGTTTCAATAACAATAGATGGTCTCAGTTTATGAGCGGCTTCACCTATTGGCTCTATAACAGTTCTTACAACCTGACCAGTAGCTTCCTCTGTTTTCTCTATCTCAGTAACTCCCGGGATCAAATCTTTGTATCTTACTTTTCCTGAAACATGTGTGAGAATAATGTTAGCAAATGGGTTCCAAACAGCAACTCTTTGCCCCTTTTTAACTTTATCCTGATTTCTGACCAAAACAGAAGCTCCATACCTTAGCTCATATCTTTCCAAAACTCTCCCTTTATCTGATAGAATATCCAAGTATCCAACCCTTGAGACAACCCTCAAAACTTTCTTACCATCTATAAGTTCATCTTTGGAAACTCCCAGCTTTTCCATCTCTTCTTTTGATATAGAAACCTCTATTGTTTTCGCCTCCACCTTTACCACTCCGTTATGCTGAGCCACTATATCTCCCCTTTCTGCAATAGCTCCGACTCCACCATAGTGGAATGTTCTCATAGTGAGCTGTGTTCCCGGCTCACCTATACTTTCAGCCGCTATTACCCCAACTGCTTCACCTAATGTGACCGGCTTCCAAGCGGAAAGATCCCACCCATAGCACTTAACACATACTCCTTCTTCTGCCTCGCATGTGAGAACGCTCCTTATTCTTACTGATTCTATTCCGAGTTCTTCTATAAGTTTAGCTTTTTCCCTTGTAATAAATTCACCAGACTTAACTATGACTTCGCCTGTATCAGGTGATACTATATCTTCTGCTGCGACCCTTCCAAAAATCCTTTGAGAAATAGAGCGTAAGATTTCTCCACCATGAGTAAGAGCTGACATAGTTATAGATTTTCTTGTGCCGCAATCTTCTATTTTAACAACTATATCTTGTGCGACATCCACCAGTTTTCTTGTAAGGTATCCTGCTTTTGCGGTTTTTAAAGCAGTATCAGCAAGCCCCTTCCTTCCACCGTGGGTTGAAATAAAGTACTCAAAAGGAGTTAAACCCTCCCTGAGATTATGCTTTATTGGGAATTCTATAAGCTCACCTGTTGGCTTTGCGACTATTCCTCTCATACCTGCAAGCTGTTTTATCTGCTCATACGAACCACGAGAACCAGAATGCACCATAAGAAAAACAGGATTTTTACTCATAGTCTTCACACGTGTTCCATTTATTTGAACTTCTTCGGTTGCTAACTTTTCTTTCACGAGCTGTCCAACTTTTTCCGTATAATCAATCCATACCTGCGTTATCCTATTGTATCTCTCCCCCCATGTTATAAGTCTTTTTGAATATTTATATTCTATATCTTTAACTATGCTTTCAGCTTCTTCTATAAGCTTTTGCTTCTCTTGAGGTATTATAAAATGTTCCGGTGAGAGAGTGAAACCAGATCTTGTAAGCATCTCAAAACCTATTTCCTTCATCCTATCAAGGAATATAACAGTTTCTTTCTCCCCAGCTATCTGACGAGATAGAATAACAAGATCAATTAATTCTTTTTTCCCAAGCGGCTTGTTCACAAACTTAAAACATAACTTTTTAGGTAAGACATCCTGATAGAAAATAACTCTTCCCGGTGTTGTGTCATAAATTTCTTCTCTTCCTTGGCATTCATTACATAGACAAGTAAGTAAGCATTTTATCTTTGCATGAATTGAAACTTCTTTATTCTCATATGCAACAAGAACCTCCCTTGCGGATGAAAAAAACTTACCCTCGCCTTTTTCTCCGACTCTTTCCATAGTCATCCAGAATATTCCCATAACTTGATCTTGCGTTGGATAAACAATAGGATTACCATGAGCTGGGGATAGTATCTGATGAGATGAAAGCATAAGGATTCTGGCTTCTGTTTGTGATTGTATAGAAAGAGGGAGGAAAAGTCCCATCTGGTCACCATCAAAATCTGCGTTATAAGCTGTGCAGACCATAGGGTGAAGTCTTATAGCCTTACCTTCAACAAGCACTATCTCAAAAGCTTGGACATTCATCCTATGGAGTGTAGGAGCTCTGTTTGCTAGAACAAGTTTTTCTTTTACTACATCTTCAAGAGCGACAAAAAGGGCACGGGTGAAATCATCTAACTTACCGCTCATAGCAGCATATTTTTTTTCATCAAATAATTTTCTTGCTTCCTTAACGCTACTTACTATACCTTTCTTCTTTATCAACCACCATATTATGAATGGCTTGAAGAGTTCAAGAGCTATCTCTTTTGGCACACCGATCTGATGGAGTTTAAGTTCAGGTCCAACAACTATAACAGATCTTGCAGAAAAATCTGTTCTCTTTCCAAGAAGGTTTTGTCTGAACCTACCATATTTACCTTTTATTATATCAGCCAGAGAACGATAGGTTCTTCCAGTTCTTGATGTCATAGGACGCTTTGTTTTAGAAGCATCTATAAGAGCATCAACTGCTTGTTGCAACAATCTTATCTCGTTCTCTATTATAGCATCCGGTACACCTATTCCAAGTTCTATAAGCTTTTTCATTCTTACGAGTCTGAGATTCCTTTGTATTATTGTTCTATAAAACTCATTAAGATCGGACCTTGCTATCCTACCACCTTCAAGTGTTACTATCGGTCTTAGCTCTGGCGGTAAAATCGGAAGAACTTCAAAGATCATCCATTCTGGCTTATTCTTTGATTCTTTGAAACTTTTTACTATTCTTAGCCTCCTTGAAAGCTTAACAATTCTTGATGATTCCTCCTCTTGAGCTACTGTTTTCTTTCCGCTTTCTGATTCAATATCTATCTTTAATATTTCTTCAAGTCTATCAAGATCTAAAATAGAGAGCATGTATCTTATAGCCTCTGCGCCCGAGCCTACTATAAAGTTTTGAGGTTCAAGCTTAAATTTCCCGACATCCTTCTTGCTAACAACAAGAGCTATTTTATCCTTTCCAAAACTTTCTCTTTCAACCTCAATATTCTTTTCGTCAAAGCTTTTTATTATGTCTCCCCCTATACCACCAAGAATAGTTGTGGGTAGAAATATTTTTGGATAATACTTTATCAATAGAGCTAATACCTCCCTTTCAACAATTGCATACTCAGGAAACTTTATAGCATCAAGTATTATCCTTTTTCTTACTTGGTCAAATTTTGAAATTCTATCCTCAGTTTTCAAGCCCTCCAGATTATCTAAAAGCTCCTCCAACCTCTGATTTATTCTTATCAAACTTCTACCAAACTCTGTTTCCTGATCTATGGCAAATTTTTTCAATTTATTTAATATAGAAGAGCAAAGCTCATATGGATCCTTCTTATTATTCTTCTCCTGATCAAATACTTCTGAAAGCATTGATTTCCTTATAGCTATACCTTTCAGAATATCCTCTATTTTTTTCAATTGTTCTATATGATTCGCGTACTTCTTGTAGAATTCTTGTTCCCTTTTTACAGGAGAATTTTCCATCAGGTCCTCCACCATCTTCTTTATATCTTCTTCCGTTATTTTGAGTTCGTATATCCTTTCCGGAGGTTCAATTATTACCCAGCTTGAAAAAGATATAATATCATCAACATCCCTCTGGGAAATGTCAAGCAAAGTAGGTATTGGATTAGGTGGAACTTTTAGGAACCATATATGAGAAGCAGGGTATGCAAGTGTTTTCTTTCCCATCCTTTCCCTTCTCACTCTCTTTGAGGTTATTTCAACTCCACATCTCTCACAAACATGCCCCCTATATCTCTGCCCGGAGTATTTACCACATAAACATCTAAAATCTTCTATTGGTCCGAAGATAACGGCGCAGAACAATCCTTCTTTTTCCGGCTTCCCAGTTCTATAATTTATAGTATCTGGACGATTAACTTCTCCATGCGCAATAGAAGATATTTTTTCTGGTGATGCTATTGATATTCTTATTGCCTCTATATCATTTATACTTAACCTTGATTCATATCCTACTTCCATAATTTTTTCCTCCCCTTTCTTTTGCTTTTACCTATTTTTTAAATTCACAAAAAATCACGCTACCTAATTAACTTTTTTCATTTTTTTCTTTTTTTATTATTTAGACTTTTTTCTACTACGACCTAACAGGCGAGTTTTCTTCACAGAAGTCTTTTCTCTTGTTAATTCGCTCTCCTGATTCATTTTTTCTTCCCCACCCTCTTCCTCTGCTGATTCCCCCATCTCCTCCAATTCTCTTTGAACTAATGGCTCCACATCAAATCCCATAGCTTGCAGCTCTTTCATCAGAACAACAAATGACTCAGGTATAGATGGGACATAAACGGGTTTTCCGTTTATTATGTTATATACAGTTCTTTCTCTACCTGATATGTCATCTGACTTAACTGTTAGCATTTCTTGTAATGTATATGCAGCTCCATAGGCTTCAAGTGCCCAAACCTCCATCTCTCCAAACCTTTGTCCACCTCCCCTTGACTTACCTCCAAGAGGTTGCTGAGTAATAAGAGAATAAGGTCCGGTAGATCTTGCGTGAATCTTATCTTCAACCATATGAATAAGTTTCATTATATACATTTTCCCTACTGCAACCGGTTGATCAAAAGGTTCTCCCGTTCTTCCATCCCGAAGTATAACAGTAAATGTTTCAGGAATCCCAACCCTTCTACCCAACTCTTTTATTTCTTGTTCGGATAGTCCGCAAAACGGATGAACTGCAAATCTTACCCCTATCCTTTCAGCTTCTCTTACAAACTTTAACAATTCATAGTCATCAAGGGAGTCTATAAACTCAAAGAATCTTTGCACAATTCCCGTTCTATCCTCTCCATCTGCGAGCAAGCTCTTTATTTTGGTTCTTATTTCAGATGCATTCTTCCTTATAAAATCGTCTTCAAGATTTTGGACCAACTCAGCAATCCGCTTGCCGAGCTCATGAGAAACCCATCCAAGTTGAAGTTCAAGCAGCTGCCCAATATTCATCCTTGAAGGAATTCCCAGAGGGCTCAGAATTATATCTACTGGTGTTCCATCTGGTAAGAAAGGCATATCCTCTTTTGGCAAAACAATAGATACAACACCCTTGTTTCCATGTCTTCCGGACATCTTATCTCCAATTTGAATTTTCCTTTTTGATGCTATAAGAATTCTTATTCTTTTGAGAACACCTGGGGGCAGCTCCTCGCCTTTTCTTATCTCAGATATCTTTTCTTCGAATTGTTTTCTTACATTATCTTCTTCTTCTCTAAAATTCTGTACAGTTGAAATGATATTATTCAAAGATTCATCATCTATACTACCTCTCAAACCCTCTAAAAATTTTAGCATTCCTGATATTTCTTTATACTCTTTAAGGCGAGCTAAAAATGCTTGCTTGAATTCAAGGTTATTTTCAGAAAACTCAGATTTACCTATTTTCACTGGGCTATAAATTTTAAGCGAGTTTATATATTTCCCTATCCTTTCCCACAGCAATCCCCTGAGTATTTCAACTGCATCCTGCATATCTCTTCTTACTTTTGAGATAAGTAATTCCTCCTGTTCCTTTATCCTTTGATCTTTTACAATATTTTTTCTGTAATGAATATTGACTGATACAACAGTTCCTCTTATATCGGGCGGGCACCTTACTGATGTTTCTCTTGTGGTTTCAACCGCCTTAGCAAAAATAGATTTAAGTAATCTTTCTTCAAGAGTAAGAGGAACTTCACCAACCGGAGTGAGCTTTCCAACCAGTATATCTCCTGGGTTTACAAAAGCTCCTACTCTTATAATACCATCTTCATCAAGGTTAGCAACAAGGTCAGGAGCAACTCCGGGAACATCTTTTGTTACTTCTTCTGGACCATATTTTGTTTCTCTAACATCTACCGAAATTTCTTCAAGATGAACAGAAGTATATACATCATCTTCAACGAGTCTTTCGGAAATGACAATAGAGTCCTCAAAATTATATCCTCTCCAACTCATTATTGCAACAATAACATTCTTCCCTAATGAAAGTTCTCCACCGGCAGTTGAGTGCCCATCTGCTATAATTTGTCCCCTCTTTACTCTTTCACCAAATCTAACAAGAGGTCTTTGATTTATTGATGTAGATTGGTTTGTTCTCGACCATTTAGTAAGAGTGTAAATATCAGCAGTTCCTCTGAGTTCAGGGAAAGCTGGATCATCAACTTCAACTACTATTCTATTTGCATCAACATATTTTACAATACCTTCATGTTTTGCAACGACAACTGCCATTGCATTCTTTGCAACTTCCTTTTCATGACCGACTCCGACTACCGGGGGTTCAGGGAACAAAAGAGGAACCGCCTGTCTCTGCATATTAGAACCCATGAGCGCCCTGTTTGAATCATCATGTTCAAAAAACGGGATAAGAGAAGCTGAAACACCAAGAATTTGGAAAGGAACAGCATCTATATACTTTATTTCATCTCTACTTACAAACCTTATCTCAGAGCCAACCCTTGCAGGCAAAGTTTCTGGTATAATCTTGCCATCTGGTCCTACTTCTGTTCCGTATGAAGCTATTGGAAATTTCTCTTCATCAATTGCGGAAAGGTATTCGATCTCATTTGTAACATATCCATTTACAACTTTTCTGTATGGAGTACGTATAAGACCAAGGTCATCTATCTTGGAGAAGATAGTAAGAGAAGTTATAAGACCGACATTTTGTCCTTCAGGGGTTTCAACTGGGCATATTTTCCCATAATGTGAAGAATGAACATCTCTGACTTCTATACCTGCTGTTTCTCTTTTTAGACCACCTGTCCCGAGTGCAGAAAGCCTTCTTTTGTGAGTGAGTTCAGAAAGTGGGTTAGTATTATCAAGGAACTGAGAGAGTTGCCCCATGGCAAAGAATTCTTTCAGAGCGGAAGCGGCTGGCTTAAAATTAACTATCTCCTTTATCGGGGTTTTATCTGGATCAGCTTGTCTCAACTTTTCAAGAATAGATCTTCTTATCCTTTCTATACCGCGAAGAAGTTCCATCTCAGCAAGTTCTCCAACTGGTCTCACACGCCTATTTGCAAGGTTATCTACATCGTCTATGGTTTTTCCTGGCTTTCCGAACCTTATATCAAAAAGATATTTTATGGTTGAGAATATATCAAGATATGTCAAGCTTTCAGGATACCAAAAAGCATTGAAAACAAGTTTTCCTTTATTCTTTGCGACTTCTTTTAGCTTGCTGATAGTGAATTTTCCTAAATTTCTTCTTGCTTGCGCAATTATTTCCCCATTCTCATCTTTTATATCTTCACAGGGAGCATATTCAGAAAGTGCCGCTTCTGATATAGGGATATACATCACTCCTCTTTCCATTAATTTTTTTATGTATTCTCTCCTTATTCTTTCCCCAGCAGGTATAATTTGACCATCTCCAAGATCAATTTCTTCAGAGGCTACTTGGAACTCTGTTACTCCCTCTACTATTTTTTCGAGAATCTTGCCGTCTTCTTGTATAACTATTTCAATAGGTATTTCTATGTCAAATCTTTTTGATATTCTTACTCTACCTACACGAGATAAGTTAAATCTTGAAGCCGACATGAACATAGCTCTAACATATTCAAAGACAACATGAGGATCCGTTGGCTCCCCTGGTCTTGTTCTTCTGAAGAACTCTACTGCTGCTTCTTCCCTTGTTTTGATCTTGAGCTTTTTCTCCATTTCTTTGTAGGTCTTTATGATTGAACCTGAAACAAAAACATCATCATACCATACCGTCTGAAACCTATCTACACCTGCCTCTAAAAGTTCATTTATTAGTTCTTCTGTTATTTGAGTTCCGGCTTTGAATTCTTTTCCATTCTTTTTTATTGTCTGAGCTAAAACTCTAACTCCAAAATTAATAACCTCTTTTCTTGATTCCCCTGGGAATTCATCCTCTGATATTGGGATAAATAACTTTCCATCTATATTCTCCATTACGCCAGCATTCTTTAATTCCTCAATTATTCTGAGTGTAAATCTTCCTCCTTTTGAGATTATTCCATTGTAGTTCATAGAAGCTCTTTGATACCTTATGATATCTGGTTTTACCTCTTTGAGAATTTCTAAACGACCGTTTTTTTGTCTAAGCATTATTTCTTCTTTTTCATATATATCAAGAAGGTCTTCAAGATCAAAGCCGATCGCTTTGAGGAATATCCAAGCATTCATGCGTTTTTTCTTCTGCAATCTTACATACAGAATATCTTTGAGATCAAAATCAAAATCTATCCACTGACCTCTATATGGTACTATTCTAGCTATTGGTACAAATCTTGATGCAGTTCTCAACTTATACTTATCATATTCAAAATAGACACCTGGAGATTTATGAAGCTGACTGACGACAACCTTTTCTGTTCCCCCTATTATAAAAGAACACTTCGGAGATAATCTCGGTATTTCACCAAAATAGACCCATTCTTCCCTTATCTGTTTTATTTTTGTATTCTCTTCATCCTCATAGCTTATAAGTCTCATTTTGACTCTCATTATTGAATCGTATGTGAGTTCACGAGCCTTACATTCCTCCGGAGTATATTTTGGAGGTGTGAGTTCATAGTCTACATACTCTAATCTTTTCCCTTTAACTTCAAAAACCAGTGTGGAAAGAACTCTATGTATTCCGACATTTTGTCTTTGTTCAGGAGGAATACCCTCTTGTAGGAACATTTCGTACGATTTCTTCTGAACTTCAAGGAGATCTGATATTTGGACATACAAATCCAGTTTTTTTGGTCTGAACCTATCAGGAAGCTCAAAAACAAAATAAGGATAAGCCTTCAAAGAACTAAATGAATTTGCAGAATTTTCTCCTGTCATGTTATTTTCCTTTCAAAAGAAAAAGTATGTAAAATTTAAAAAATCCTTTCTTAAAAGAGAAAAAAACAATAATTTTTCTTTTTTATTTATTTAAATTATTTATTTTTTATGCAAGTTCTACTTTTGCTCCAACTTTCTCAAACCTTTCTTTCAGCTCCTTTGCCTCTGCTTCTGGGACATCTTCCTTTATTGTTTTCGGAAGGCTCTCAACGAAATCCTTTGCTTCTTTTATGTTCAGGTTTGGAAGTATAGCTCTTATTTCTTTTATGACCTGTAATTTGTTTGGACCAGCATCCTTGAGTATAACTTTATATTTTTTCTCTGCTTTCTGCGCTTCTTCTGGCTGCGGTTGTGAAGGAGCTGCTCCAGCAGCTGGTGCTACCGCTGCTGCAACTGGAACCCCAGAAATTCCAAAAACTTTTTCCAAAGCTTTCACAAGCTGAACAAGTTCCATAACATTTAGAGATTTTATAGAATCAACTATATTCCTTACTTTCTCAGGAAGCTCCGCTTCAATTTCAGCCAAACTTTTTTCCTCTGCCATAGTATTTTCCCTCCTTTGAGTTCTTTCACTTTAAAAACAAAAATTTCCTTTTATGTAAAAAACAACAATTTTTCCTTTTTTCTACCTATTTTTTTTATTTTGTTATTTTAGTTCACACTTGTTATTTTAGTTCACACGAGGATCGCGAGGTTTCAAAGGTCTATATAATTCAATAACTTTGAGGTAATTAATATCCTTTTCTATCTCCTGCAAAAATCTTTTTGCTCTTTCCTCCACATCATTTTCTTCAATAAGTTCAAGTTTCACACTGAACTTCATAGGATGTAAGAAAATAGCCCAGTTTACGACTTCCTCAAATTTCATCATACCTGCAACTTGCATTATCTCTTTTATTCTCACAGGGTCCTCTCCAAGTCTTGCGAGGAAAAAAGAAGCTTTCTCTATTATTTCTGTTTTCAACCTGTTTTGAATATGCTCAGGTGGTAAAATGTCAGGCAAGATCTCAAACTTCACCTTATCATAATGTTCTCCCTTTATTATATCTATAAACTTCATTCTGAATATTCCCTCTATAAGAATGCTATAAACATTTTCTCCCGCTTCTGTAAATGATATAACTTTTCCGGCACAGCCTACCGGGAAAAATTCAACATTTTCTGTCTTCGCTTTTAGAAACCTTGATTTTGGGAAAAATACTCCGACAATCCCAAATGATGTTACGGAATCAAAAACTACTTTCTTCTGCTTTTCATCAAAAATTAGGATAGAAGTCCTCGTTTTAGGAAATAGAACCATATTTGAAACAGGCAAAAGAGGAACAACATTCTCTTCGATTTTTCTTTCTTCTTTTTTCTCCTTATCCATTCCTATATAATAATTTTAGTAATTAGCAAGGGGAAATAGTAGAAATCAGGAAATATAAGAGGATAATGACAAGCTACTATATAACAGCAAAACTCAGAAGCAAATATTTATTGCTTTTGGCAGGCGCAGCCTCCTGAATTTAGGTTTTCTCCACAGTTTTTACAAATTCCTTTACAATCTGGCTTGCAGAAAGAAACCTGAGGGATAAATAGTTCCGCAAGGTGAATCATGTAGTCATAAAAATCAATTTCCGGACTTTCAAAAAAATCCTCGTCCAAATCTTCCATCTTTAACTCTATTTTTTCAGAATGAGGTAGAGAAGAAGCAGGTTTCAAAACTAAAAAAACTTCTTCCTCTGCACTAAATAGAAATTCATCAAGACATCTCGCACATTCCATTTTTTTTTCAATGAAAAATTTACCTAATATCTCAATCTCCTCACCTTTCCTTTTCACCTCACCATGAAAGATTGCTTTCAGTCCATCCTTAGAAAAAAGCTTTGATACTTTTATTCCCCTTTCAGTTATGTACCTTAAATTTATTACTCCCCCAAAAAGCTCCTCTTGAGATTGGATTAACATAACTAAAAGTTATAGTTTATCTCAAAAATACTAAATTTCCCTTCTTTCAAAATGAATATAGATATTTTGAAAAAACTAACCTCTATTTCTTGCAGCTGTAAAACTTTTTTTCTCATCTAAATTAAATTTATAAAAAATGAGAACTTCCTTACAAATAAAAGTAGATTGGCGAGAAAAGAACATTCAAACATTTGGAATAGATTTATCATTTTCAGATGTCCCAGAAAGTCAAAGAACCAAACATGTTCACAGATTGCATCCATATCTTGGGAAATTTATCCCACAACTTGTAGAAACTTTTTTCAAAAAATTTTTCAAACCAGGACAGGTAATTTTAGATCCATTTGCCGGTTCTGGGACAACATTAATAGAGGCAAACTTATCGAATATGCCATCCGTAGGTATAGAACTAAACGAATTCAGCTTTCTGATTGCAAAAGTAAAAACTCAAAAATATGATTTAGAGATTCTGGAAAAGGAGATAATGGACATTTTAAATAAAACGATAGCTTTTAGTAAAAAAATCTCTTCAATACAAGGTACATTATTTGAAAATCTCGATTACCACACAGATTTTGAACCATCGGAATACTTCAAAATATGGTATCATCCGAGAGCTATTCAGGAGATATATTTTTATCGCAGTTTGATCGGGGACTACAAATATCAAGATGTGCTAAAAGTAATACTATCAAGAGCGGCAAGGTCAGCAAGGCAAATCCCTCACTACGATTTAGCAAGACCTAAAGGACCGGTAAAAGATAAATATTGGTGTATAAAACATAAAAGATTCTGCGAACCTATTGATAACGCAATAAAATTCATTATTCGTTATAGCTTTGATACTATAAAGAGAATTAAGCAATTTGATAAATTAAGAACAAACGCTCCTATATTTCTGTTTCATGGCGATTCGAGAGAGATAAAATTACCTTTTTCAAGAGAAATAGATGGCGTATTTACCTCACCTCCATATTTGGGTCTAATAGACTATCACGAACAGCACAGATATGCTTTTGAACTATTTGGCTTTAATGAACATAAAGAGTCTGAAATAGGTTCTCCAAACGGAAATGACACGGTATCAAAGTACAAAAACGATATAGTAGCAGTTTTCAAAAATATCCTTAACTATTTGAAACCATCAGCAAAAATTTTTGTTGTAGTTAATGATAAATATAACCTTTATCCAGAAATAGCAAAAGAATTGGGGTTCAAAATCGTTGATGTATTTCACAGACCTGTTTTGATGAGAACCGAAAGAGACACAAATCAATTTTCAGAAAGCATCTACTATTTTATCTACTAACATCAAGATGAAAGAAGAGCAAAAGAAGAAGATCAGAAAACTTCTTGAAACCAAAATCAAGGAGAAGTTAGAGAAATTCGGCGAAGTCTCATATATCCCATTTTTAGAGAAACTAATACAAAGTAGAGAATCGGTAATTATGTACTCGTTTATTCATTCATTAACAACTATGTTGGGAATGGCAATTTATGAAGAAATAGCTAAAATCATAGCAGAACCTATCTCAGAAAGGGAGAGAATATAAGGCAATAGCAGATTTTTTTATGATAAGAAACTCAAAAAAATATTACTTTGAAATAAAAACATCAAAACCAAATAAAGATGTATTTGTCGAATCTAAAAGAAAACTTCTTTACTGGGTAGCTATGGAACAAGAACATATTTTTACATATTTAGCATTTCCATATAATCCCTACTATCCAAAAGATTACAAACATTTCCCAATCAAAGGAATTATAGATGAGAGAAAAGAACTTCTAATCGGTGAAGATTTTTGGGATTTTATAGGCGGAAGTGGAACTTACAGAGAAATAATCCAAATATTTGATGAAGTAGGAAAATCTATAAAACCTCAAATTTCACAAAAAATAAATGAAATAATCTCAAAAAGATAATTCCATTCTAAAAAACAAAATCAAATTGAATAATAAGCTCGAAAAATAAACTCAAAGAAACTGAAAATTACAAATTAAAGTTGAAAGAGTTTATTTGAAAACATAAAATTAAAAAAGAAATGAAAAATTTTCCACAAAAAATTTCTTTTGCTATTTTAACTCTCTGTACCTTACTATTTGCAACATCAATATTTTTAGAATCTTCTCATAAACACAAAGTTGGGAAAAATAGTTCATGTCAAGTATGCATAGTATCGCATGACAAAACATTTGATAAAACTACCAAACCTGAAATAAAAATTTCATTTCAAAAAAATAGTGTAAGAATCCAAAAAACACAAAACAAAAAATTTATAGCAAAAATAGAAAAGAACTCAAGAGCTCCTCCTGAGGTGTAAAGCCCTCACTCCCAAAATTCCCTAACAAAAAACAAATACAAAATAAAAAGACATATAAAACCTAACCGGCTTACAAAAAACAAAAACAAAAAAAGGAGGTGAAAAAAATGAGAACATTAGTTTTTTTAGTTTTAATTTTAAACCAACAGCAAACGCAAGAGGAGCCAAAAATAAAAGGCAGAGCCCTTTTGATGCCAGATATATCTGTAATAGGAGATATAGTAAATGAGTCAAGATTAGGGAAAAAAGTAGAAAATAATTTTTCTTTGAGAGAGTTTGAATTCGCATTCCAGTCTTTCCTTTTTCCAGATATAAGAGCCGATGTCTTCATATCTTTTCATGGTCCAACATTCGGACACACCCATACCGAATCAGAAAATCATGCACATACTGGACCAGATATAGAAGAAGCTTATATCTCGTTTCTCAACATAGGAGCAGGTTTTAGCGGAAAGCTCGGAAGAAGGTTCATAGAATTTGTGAAGTTCAATCCTCTCCACCCAGAACAGTGGGCTTACATAGACCCTCCGAAAGTCTTGCAAGAAACCTTTCAAAGTTTTAACCTCATAGGAGATGGAGGACAAATTGAGTGGTTAGCTCCTACTCCATTTTTACTCCGATTGCAAGGAGGAGTTTGGAGAAAGTTTGAAGGAAAATTCCAAGATGTTTTCTTTACAGGAAGAACATTTACATCCTACGGAATAGGTGAATCAGAAATCTCGTTTGGAATAAGCTACGCAGGCGGAAAATCAGAACTATTTCAAGAAGGAATGACAAAAGAAATATTTTCCAATATATTCGGTGCAGATCTCTCATATCTTTTCGCAAGAGGATACACAAAGATAAACTTCATTTTAGAACCTCTGGTAGAATTAAGAGAAAAAGAGACAAAGTTCAGAGGACTTTATTCTTCTCTGTTTTATTCGCAAAGAAGATTTCAGGTTGGATTTAGGTTTGACCTTTTCTCAAAACAAAATCATGAAAATGAACACTCTCAGAGCAGAAACTCTCATAACGAAAATGAAAACTATCAGTCAGAGTTGGAACTGGGAATATCTCCCATATTTGAATTTTTACTCACAGAAACAACAAAAATAAGGTTTCAGTGGAGCTTTTTCCCTAAAAGCAACGTGAAAAACATAATTTTCTTCCAGTTCTTGTTTGGTATGGGGCCACACGCTCATGTTTTACAATTTTAAATAAACAAAAAGGAGGAAAATATATGATACTTGCTTTTCTGATTTCTTATTTTCTCATAAGTAAAGAAATTCAGATTGTAACATCTACATGTTCGCTCGGCGATATTGCTAAAAATGTTGGTGGTGAAAAAGTAAAAGTCACAAATTTATCTGACGGCAGGTTTGATCCTCATTTTGTAGAGCCAAAACCATCTATGCTTATGCATATAAGACGAGCGGACGCAGTAATACCCGTTGGTTTAGGTCTTGATTCGTGGTTTATATCTTTGATAAACTCAGCAGGGAACAGAAAAGTTATAGAAGGGCAAAAAGGGCATATCGTAGCTTATGAAGGGATAAAACTTCTTGAAGTTCCAGAATTCAAAATAGGTGAGGCAAGAATAGGAGATATACATCCGGAAGGGAACCCTCACTATTGGCTTTCACCTGAAAATGCTATCAAAATTGCACATAATATAGCGAAAAGATTAAAAGAAATTTCTCCTGAAAATGGAGATTACTTTTTTGAAAACGCTCGGAAATTTGAAGAAAGAATAAACGAGCTTGCAAACAAGATAAAAAAAGATTTTTCAAAATACGAAGGTACAGAGGCTATCGGATATCACAAATCTTGGCAGTACCTTGCAGAATTTTTAGGAATGAAAATTGTAGAACATATAGAACCTTACCCGGGAATACCCCCTACATCTGCTCACCTTACGAAACTAATATCAGTTATAAAAGAAAGAAATATAAAACTTTTACTTTATGAACCTTTCAGACCAAAACGAGAGATAAAAATGCTGGAAGAAAAAACTGGAATAAAAGGGGTGGAAATATACGAGGATTGCGTTCCTGAGATTCAAGAGCTGAAAGATTATGAGAACTTGATAAAATATAATGTCAGCAAAATCATTTATGCTTTGGAGGGAAAATGAAAAATAAAAAAGTGAAGAAAAAAATAAACAGACAAAACAAAAAAAGAAAAAGGAGTTAGAAAATGGGAGAGGCAAAAAATATCTTTGATGTTTTTCAGGTTATATTACCTGCATTTTCGCTGAGCGTGTCTTTGATTTTGATTCATGTATGGTTTGGATTAAATGTTTTTGAAAGAGGAATAATTTTTGTTGATATATCCTTGGCTCAGGCATCGTTTTTAGGTTCAATATCTGCTTTTTTACTCGGAGTTCACAATCACTATATATTCGGAGTGGCTTCGGCTATACTTTTTGGTCTGATAATATCTGCTTTAAAAAAAGAGAATGTAGTTTTGAAGGAAGCTTTTGTTGGTGTAATATACGCTATGTCATCGGCTCTTTCCATTTTACTTTTGAGCAAAAACCCATCTGGAAACGAAATTTTAAGACACATGCTCATAGGAAACATACTCTTTGTTGATTTCAAAGATGTGGCAAAAGCATCATCACTCTATATATCAATAATCATCATAAGCTTGATACTGAAAAGAAAAAATCTTTCGGGTTTCAGCAGGGAAATTTTATTTTTTACAACTTTCGGAATGGTAGTTACATCTTCGGTCTCTCTTGCAGGAGTTTTACTTGTGTTTTCATATCTTATAATTCCAACATTTTTGGCAAAAATGATTTTTGGAGAAGATGAGAAGAAAAACCTCATTTTCGGCTGGATATTCGGACTCGTCTCAACAACGATAGGTTTTATTCTATCTATAACTTTTGATATTCCAACATCTCCAACCGTAATTTCTATAATGAGTGTAGTTGCTGTGATTTTCGCAATAATCAAAAGAAAGTAAAAAGGGTTTCCTAATATCAAAATCAATCTTGTTTAAGCTCCTTCAATTAAAGTTTTCAGTTCTTCTTTATATTTTACGGGAAGGATTAAATATAATAAATATAATATAACACATAACAAATAGATGAAGTTAGGTAATTTACCTATGAGTTTTTTGAAACCATTATCACCACCATCAAACAAAAACACTTCTAAAAATAAAAAGATAAGATTCGATTTGGTGGACAAAGCTCAGAAGGTTGGTTATAAATCGGTTATAGATCTTGGGAGAGAAGAAAAAGTTCCTTTCCCACACAATATTGGAGATTACCCCACAAAAATTTTACCACAAGTGATAGGTGAATTTATTGAGAGATTTACTGAAAATGTAGAACTGGTAGTTGATCCATTTGCAGGAAGTGGAACAGTAGCAGTTGAATGTGCTATTAGAAACAGGCACTCCATTAATATTGACATCAACCCAGCTGCATAGATATTGCCAAGAGAAAATTAGACTCATTACTCAGTTCTTCTTTGTTTAGTAGTATAAACACAGAGCAAATACTTATTTTAGGTGATGCGAGAAACTTACCTTTGAAATCTGAGTGTGCGGACGCTATTATCACAGATATTCCATATAATGGATCATTCAATTGGCTTCTTCACAGGTAAGAACAACAAACCCTTTCACTATAACTCCAATAATAATTGGTTACAGAATGTCAAGAGATATAGAAGTTTCCCAATCTTACAATTTTAAAATCCCATATTCCCAACCATTAGAAGTAAAAGTTGAACCAGTTCGCATATATACATATAAAGTTGAAGATAATACTATATATCTATCAAAGGTATGATATATCTATCAAAGGTATATAAGTTCTTGTTCTTTTTACCGCAAATAAGATAAAACAAGAAATTACAGAGTTTGAAAAAAGGTTGAAATGATAAAGCAATATCATTTTAGATTACATAAAAAAATCGCGAAATTTATTTTTTCTCAACTTACCCAAACTGAGCATTAAAACAACTAAAATCTAAATAAACATGAAATCTCAGAGAAAGGAAAAAGTTTTTATTTACTTACAATTGCCCTTATTATTATCATTCCTATTATTATCATTAATACTTGCCGCTATAACAGATTGCAGTTCAAGGAAATTCCCAGAATGGATAGAAAATCCTTATAAGAACCTAAAATCTGGCGAGGTGATAGTAGGAGTTGGTGTAGGATATGATAAAGAAGGAGCCGATAACTCTGCAAGAGCAGATATAGCCAAACAAATTCGAGTAAAAATAGTAGAAACCTTTGAGGATAAATCCATCATGGAGAGATCACAGGAAAATCAGAAATCAGAAGAATTTGCAAAGAGAAAAATAGAAGGAAAAATAGAGGGAATTCTTGAAGGTATCATAATCAAAGAAAGATTCTTTGATAAAGAAAACAGGATCTGGTATTCCCTAGCTATACTTGATGTCGGAAAATTTACAAGAGAAAGAATAAGGAAAATATCTGAGATTGAAGGGGACATCTTGCTCAACACAAGAAAAATTGAAGATTACATTTCAAATTCAGATATAATAGATACTCCAAGATTGATTGAGAGTTTGAGCAAATTAGATGAAAAAATTCAAATTATAAGCAAAGAAATTTCAACTCTTGAAATCTTTGGCAAATCTTATAATTCAATTGCCAAAAGAAAATTTGATGAACTCATTTCTGAAAAGTTATCTGATATATCCATAGATATATCTGCTGATACAACCTATTTCTCATCTCCCATAACCTTTGTTCAATTTGATGTTATGGTAAAAACAAATCAAAAACCATTAGCGTGGATACCCATAGAAGCCCAAATAAGAGAAGTTTTTGGAGGAGAATCAAAAATAAAATCAATAACAGATGAGAAAGGAAAAGCCAGAATATCACAAAAAGTTTTCTTACCAGCAGGTGAGAACCAAATTATAATAAGAATATCTACACCATATATTAAAGCTCAAAGATCAACTAGATTTAGGGCTGACTCCGGAACAGTATTTATTGAATCATGCCCTGATTTTCTGAAAAACGAAATTTCAAAGTGCATACTTTTAGCAAATCTGAAAACTGATCAGAATGAAGAAAACTCAAAAGTTAGGATAAAAGTAGATTTTTCCACTAACCTTGTGTATCAGGGAAAAGACTTCAACAACAAACCTGTTTTTATCACAGAGGCTATAATAAAGATCGTAGCCATTTCAAAAGATGGCGTCAATATTGAAAATCAATTCTATGGAAAGGGTTTAGGTCAAAGCAAATTTGACGCTGAAAAAACTGCTTTTGAACAAGCTATAAAAAATATATGTCCTCAAACAAAATGAAAAATCCAACTATAACCAATCCATTATGTATTTGGATAAAAAGCGAGAGAATTAAGTCTCACTTTTACTGATATACAAGAAACAAAAGTTGTATAGAAATATGTATATTTACCATAAATGAAGAAATTTCAACGCTCACACCCGGATAGATATAAAAAGACCGGTCTTCGCTTTCATATCAAAATCCCTAATTTTTCTCGCAAATTGCTCTTTGGAAATCACTCCTGAAAGAAAAAGCAGATAATCTCTCAAAACCTCATCTCTCATCTCCTGAGCCACTTGCTCATCTCTCAGTGAAAGGAAAGCAAGAAGAGAGAATAAATCTTGTTGTAAGTTAACTGAATCTGGCAAACTCAAATCCTCACTCCCTGATTCCTCTTGGTGAAAACCTGATGTTTTGCCGTTCTTTAGAGGCACTTTATCTAATAAACCAAATTGTGGTTTAGAGGTTTTGAAATTTTGGCGAGATAATTCAGGAGAAGCAAAACTCTGATTTGGATTTTGCTGAAAATTCTGTTGATCTTCTCTTTTTATAAAATAGACATGAGAACTTCCCCCAACTGCAACGAGCTCCGAACCAGAAAAGGCAAATCTTACACTAACATAAGAGAAAATAGGGATTCCGCCTTCCATCAAAGCTTGCTCTACCATCCTTACTGTATTTCCTATTTCCCAGCCAGCAACCCATGCAGCAGAGATTGAAGCAGGGACAACATTAATTCTCAATCCAAACTCATGAGGCAAAGGACTGAAAGATATCATTCTTATGCCTTCCATTAGTATAAAATTTAATACTCAGCAAAAGAGCAATTCCGAAATTAACCAAAAACTACGAAAATTAACCAAAAACTGCTATAAAAGGAGCATTATGAGTTCTGAAACTACACGAAACTCTACAAACAAAGTCTTTATGAATAAAAAGCTCAATTTAGAATAAAAGTCGACAGAGGGGAAATTTTTAAATTTATTGATTTTTCTGAAAAATAAATTTGGCTGAATACTATTCGGTTTATATATGAGGATAAGACTTGCAATCGTTGTAATATCAGCAATAGTTTTTGGTGTAATCATATGGTGGAAAGGAATAAAGCTTGGGCTTGATCTCAAAGGTGGTTCGTATTTTCTTCTTAATGTCAGGCAAGACATAGCAGTAAAAAAATTCACAGAAAGAATAGCGGCAGAAATATTGAGCGAATATGAAAAAATATACGGTGAGCAGACCACTGAATCTCCTGTTCGTTTTGAAGATACAAAAATCTATGTTTCCGCATCCACAGATTTTATAGAAAAAATAAAAAAGGATTTTCCGTCTTTCAATTATGAGGGTTCAAATTTCTTTGAAGGTAAAGAATATCACATTTTTACCCTAAAAGAAGAGGAAATAAAGGAGATTGAGGAATTTGCGGTAAATCAGGCTCTATCTACAATAAGAGCGAGAGCAGATGAATTCGGAATAGCAGAACCTCAAATATTCAGATACGGTAAATCAAATATTGTCGTCCAACTCCCCGGAATTCAGGACCCATCACAGGCAAAAAGAATAATAGGAAGAACTGCACTACTTGAATTCAGAATAGTAGATGACGAAAATGATTTCTTTGCTAATGTAACACTGGCAGAAGGAATATACAAGGGAACAGAAATCGGAGCAAAAGGTAAAACAGTTTCTTATCTTTGGGTATACGAGAAAGACTACGAAAAACTTGCAAATTTTATAAAAAATCTCAACCCCCCACCTGGGCGGATAATCTTTGTAGGTAAAGGTGAAAAGGGAAATATATGGAGAACTTATCTACTTGAATCCATATCAGAAATAACAGGAGAGTTTTTAAGAAATGCAGTTGTGAGAATGAACACAATAACTAACGAACCATATGTTCTTATATCATTCAACTCAGAAGGAGCAAAAAGATTTGAAAAAATAACAGGAGAAAATGTGGGCAAAAGACTTGCAATAATTCTTGACGAAAAAGTCTTTTCCGCACCCGTAATACGAGAAAAAATATCTGGAGGAGTTGCAACAATAGAAGGAAGATTCACGATAGAGGAAGCGAAAGAATTAGCAGCAGTTCTGAGGGCAGGAGCTCTACCAGCACCTGTTGAATTTGAAGAAGAAAGAACTGTCGGTCCTTCTTTGGGTGAGGACTCAATAAAAAAAGGAATAATAGCATCGGTTGCTGGAGCCGCACTTGTTGCTCTGTTTATGTTCTCATATTACAGAATATCAGGATTTGTAGCTATGATAGGAGTCGTAATTACTATTTTATTTACACTTTCCATATTATCTTTGTTTGGAGCTACTTTAACACTACCCGGAATTGCAGGTCTTGCCCTAACAGTTGGAATGACTGTTGATAACAATGTTATAATTTTTGAGAGAATAAGAGAAGAACTTTTGAGAAAACAGGTTATAAAACCAGCAGTAGAGGCAGGACATAAACTTGGTATGGCAACAATAATAGATGCTAACCTGACAACGCTTATCGCAGCTTTATTTATTTTTCAGTTTGGAACAGGTCCGGTGAGAGGATTTGCACTAACACTTTCAATAGGAATTTTAGGAGCGATGTACGGAGCAGTTTTCTGCTCAAAAGCGATTCTTGACTCACTGCTCCAAAGGAGAATTTTTAGTATATAAAAAATAAGGAAGGAGGAAAAAGAAAATGGCAGAAAAAGATAAATTCAAAAAAAAGATTTTCAAAGAACCAAAAGCAGAAAAACCCCACGAGGAAAAGGAAGCAGAAGAAAAGATAGAAGAAAAAAAGGAAGATGGTAAAGTAACTACACAAACAGATACAAAAAAACAAGATACGAAAGTACATACCACTCCCGTTCAGCCTCAACCAAAAGCCCAAGCAAAAACGAAACCTATCACACCAAAAATCCAACCTACCGCAAAGCCTACTCCAAAACTCATAACCACAAAGTTTTTCTCTCTCTTTCCATACGGTAAAATAATAAATTTTCTGAAATTTAGGAAGATAGCTTATGCTATCTCATCTGCCCTATTCGCTTTTTCTTTATTTATTATATTTTCCGGTAGAGTCCCGCTTTCAACTGATTTTAAAGGTGGAGTATCCGCAACTATAAAATATGAAGGCGAAGGTACAATAGATGTAGGGAAAATAAGAGAAGTATTTGGGGAAGGAAATATTCAGAGCATAGGGAAAAATGAATTCTTAATAAAACTTCCTCTTGATTTTGTGGAAAAAGCGAAAGCAGAAGGAAAAGATGCAGGAACTGCTATAATAGAAAAACTTGAAAAAATAGGAAAATTTAAAACAGAAAAGGTAGAATCAGTAGGCTCACTTATAGGTGCAGAACTCAGAAAAAAAGGAATATATGCAGTAATATTCAGTATTATTGGTATTTCAATATACATAATTTTGAGATTTGAATGGAGGTTCGCAGTAGGTGCAGCAATATCTTTGTTTCATGACTCACTCATAACTTTAGGAATAGCATCTGTTTTGGGAGTAGAACTATCCTTACCAACCCTTGCGGCAATACTAACACTCATAGGGTATTCAATCAACGACTCAATAATAATTGCTGATAGAATAAGAGAAAAATTGAAGATTGCAAGAATTGCTTGGACAGAGGACATTTTCAATAGAGCAATAAGTGAAACACTATCAAGAACTATAATCACAGTTCTGACAGTTCTTTTCCCAACACTTACAATAACAATATTTGGAACAACAACTCTGCGCGACATAGGAATAATATTTTTAATTGGTCTCATTATAGGTACATACTCATCTATATTTGTTGTCTCATCATTGGCTTATGATATTTACGCATTGCAGAAAAAGAAGAAAGAAAGGGAAGTTCAAAAAATAACACAAAAAGCCTGAAAAAATCTTCAAAAAAAGATAGCAAAATTCCCAATCTAGACATTACTATTTTTATTTAAGAGTGGAAAGGAGAAAAAAGAAAAAACATGCAAATAACAGATATATTACATCTTTGTTTCTTTTAATAATAACATTAAATTTCTCAACAAATTGTAATCCGGAAAATGGGAGTAATAATATTTCCGAAGCTTATACCTCTTTTGCTTTTTTATTCACACTATATAAATTCATACAGAATATAGATTCTAATATTGAAAGTACGCAAACAATTCACTCGGTAGTTTTTGAGGAAAGCAAATTTATGCTAAGAAAAATCATCCCTGATTTAAATGAACTAATACCAGTTTTTCCAGATATTGAAAGATATTCATTTTCAGATTGCTTAGATACAAAAAAAGAATCTAATTCCTTTAAATCAGAAGGAAATTGTAATGTAAAAGGAGTAAGGGGCGAAGAAATAATAAGTCTGAATTTAGATTTCGGAAGATATTATGATGAAACCAAAAAACAAAAATCTTTAAACATCGGGAAATTAGATTTAGAAATTGACACCATAATTTTTTGCAGATATAATCCAGGTTTCGGAAATTGTCGTGAAGTAAAAGAAAAATTTGACCTTTTATCGTTCAAAATATCGGTTGAATTTCGCTACGAAAAAGAAAAAATAAGCGATAAAGAGATAAAACTCAATACTCAATATCTCTCCATATACATTAATTTCTCCCAAAAACCAAAAGATAAAAAGACAAAATCAATAATACAAAATATAGTAGTAAAAAATTTCAATTATGAGCAAGAGAAACAAGTAGGTGATACTATACTAAAAATATCACTCACAGGAGACTTTTTCATTAATTTCTCAGAAGATTTATCTCAATCAAGGATGTGTTTTTTAAAAAGCGGCAAAATAGAGACTCAAGAACCCGTAAGATTCGATAATGAAGATCTCATAAAAAATAAAGAAAATCCTTTCCAAGTTTGCCCAAAAATAGGCAGAATTTCCATATCATTTGAACCCACAAAAATGGAATCTCAAATAGACTTTTCCAAAAAAAAATGCTACAACATAATTCCCGAAGTAGAAAAAGCAATTAAAGATGGCCTATGCTCGTATTAGTAATATGGAAAATAAAATTATCTTCTTCTCCCAAAGCTTGCAAAAGTTTCAAAATCAACTTTTCAATCTCTTCATATTTCATAACAAAAGAAGCTCGGTTAGATATAAGATAAGTTGAAAATTCTTCAAGAACTACCATCTCTTCAAGGTCATTTTCAAGGAGGGTTCTACCCGTTGAGACAAGATCTGCTATTATGTGAGATAAACCAACCTTTGGGGCTATCTCAACCGAACCATGAAGTTCAATAATCTCAAATTCAGAAAAATATTTTTCAGCATATTTTTTTGAAAGGTTTGGGAACTTAGTAGCTATGACAACCTTTGATATTGGAACAGGTTTATTTTTTGGACGAGCAAATGAAAACCTGCACTTACCTATTTTCAAATCAAGGAGCTCAAGGACATCATATTTTCCCTCACGCAATATATCAAGCCCAACCATCCCAAGGTCAACCACCCCACCCTCAACCCACACTGGAACATCCTTCGGTTTCAAAAACCAAAGAACAAGATTATCTGCAGAAATAGATAATTCTCTTTCTTTGAAACTGATTTTATATCCAGCCTTTTGAAGTAGCTCTAATTCTTCATCAAATGCCTTACCTTTTGATACAGCTAAACTCAACATAGTAAAATCTAAAACTTAACCAAAAGCCTATACTTTTATAAGATTTACAATTGGACCTGGTTCTGCCCTTATTTCAAGAATATTTGATTCAAAAATCTCTCCGTCATGGTTTATACCTGTATTGTATGCTTTTATTATGACTTCTGATGCGATATCACTGAAAGAGTGAGGTGGTCTCTTTTTCCCGGTAGCATAAGTTCTGAAATTTCTCAAAGCAGTCCAAACATCACCTGAATATACCAAAAAGAAGAAACCATGTTTATATTTATCAACTTCCGCAAATGGACTAAAAAAAAGAGCAGGCTCCCTAAAAACAGAACCTACCACAGCATAGTGCTGCAAATAAGGATATTTTTGTCCATCTACAAAAATTTCTGCCTTTATCTTTTTTAAAAACTTATCCTTTCCTTCTTCTCCGATTACAAATCTTGCAATTATAGTATATATAGTTTGCAAAATCTTTGCTTTGGACTTTAATCTGCCCTCTATTATTTTTTTAGAAATAAGAAATGGAACTCCCATAAAAAAAGTAAAACATAAAATTGGTCTTTCAAAACCTTTTATGTTTAGCTTTATTGTACCAAATTTTCTTATATTATCACGCGGTATAGACGAACCATCTTTTATAGAATCAAGTAGATCTCTGAACCTTATCATTATATCATCCAGATCTCCCTTCAAAGGGATCTTATCTGGAATGGCATTCAATGAGCCAGCTTTACCGTGCAGTATAGGAATATCAAGTTCATCTTTCATTCCAGATTTATACCAAAGATAATTTATACCTCTACCTATTGTTCCATCACCGCCAACAAAACACCAAAGATCAACCGTTTTGAAGTTTTTATCTATTATATCAGCTAACTCTTGAATGCTTTTAGTCTCTGCAACTACAACAGCTCTATCCTTTAATATAGATTTTATTCTTTCACTTATTCCTTGCGAAACTCTTTGAGCATTAACATTACATATTACTCCTATTTTCATAGTGGAAAAAGTATTTCTGCTTAAACCTTTCTTTTCCTCATTACAAAATACGAAAGAAAAAAATTTTTTTAGATTTTACAACAACTCTATCAACCTCTCATCTGCTTTTCTCAGTCTTATACCAATTATTCTCATAATATTTTTAAGCAGAACATATGATATTTCTTTATTTTCCTTTTCAAGTTTCTCAAAACTTTTTCTTGTTAATTTGAATACCGTACAATCTGTTTCAGCAACACAACTTGCAGAACGAGGGAAATTATCAAATATAGCGAGCTCTCCGAAAGTTTCACCCTTTCCAACTTCCCCAATTTTTTGTCCCAATTCATCCGTTGTTGCTATACCTGGCTTCACCATATCTTTCTTTCTCTTATATACTCCAACAATACCTTTTAGTACAAAGTAGAGAGAATCTGCTATTTCACCTTCTCTCAGTATTACCATTCCTTTTTTGAATTCAAATTTATACATATAGGGTAAAATATAGCTAATTTGCTCGGAATTAAGTCCTCTGAAAAAATTAGTTATTACAAGCTCCGATATAACTTTATTATCAGTCATAAAAATAAAGGTATAACAAAAATTATAACCCGGAATTAAACTGAAAGAATAAAGCAATAAGCTTACCAAAAATAGCGAAATTTTATTTTTTAGAATCAACAAAATAAGATTATACTATTATGGAATATGCACCATATGTTATTTCTGCATACGCAATTTTTTGGATTTCAATTATATCACTTACAATTTATGTAATTATAAAAAAATGAAAAGAAATTAGAAGAAAGAAAAGAAGAGAGAAGTTAGAAAAAGAATAACAAAAAAATAAAATGAGAGTAGTTTTCATAACTGGAATATCAGGTTCTGGAAAGACAACAGCACTTAAAACGCTCGAAGATATAGGATTTTACACCGTAGATAATATTCCAATAGATATGATATACGATTTTATCTCACTTACGAAGAAAGCAAATATAAAAGATGTGGCTCTATCGCTTTTCTTTAAAGAAGAAGAAACAATTCAAAAATTTCTTGAAATTATAAATAAATTAAAAGACGAAATAAAAGACGGAAAAGTTTTTCTTGTGTTTATTGAAGCATCAGATGAGGCTATAATAAGAAGATATAAAGAAACGAGAAGAAAACACCCACTCGGAGATGAGATAAAATCAATAGAAAATGCAATTAAAAAAGAAAAGGAAATCATGAAGTTACTCTACGATACATCAGATATAAAAATAGATACGACCCAAATGAATATACATCAGCTAAGAGAAAAAATAAGAGAACTCTTCGGAGATGAAAAAGGTACAGAACTCACATTTCAAATATATTCATTTGGGTTCAGATATGGAATACCACAGGAATCAGACCTTGTATTTGATGTAAGATTTATCAGAAATCCAAATTTTGATCCTCATCTAAAAAAGTTTGATGGAACACACCCAGAGGTTCAAAAATTCATATTTGAAGACGAAAATGCGAGAAAATATCTTGAAATGATAAAAGAAATGATCAGATTTTTGGCTGACAGGTTCAAAAAAGAAGGAAAATTCATCGCAACAATATCAGTAGGTTGCACAGGTGGGAGACATAGATCAGTTGCATTTGCAGAAAAAATTAAGGATTTCATAGAAAATGAAATAAAAGTAAAAGCTATCTTAACTCATAGAGACAAAGAAAAAGAATCCACAATATAAAAACAAAGCTTTGTTGCAAACATATTAAGGCGACCCTGCAAAGCCATCAGGACCTAACCTACTCGCTACCCCCTCCCACTTCCCTTGCACCACCACAGGACGCAAAGGAGAGAAGGTGGGGTAAGAGAAAAATTGAAGGATTTTTCTGAGCTTTGCTTTTCCATCACCTCTTTTGCCTTTTGAAAGCTTTTGTATATCCTCAATTGCAATAGCTTTTCCTTTCTCTTTTGCAAATCTTATAACCTCATGAGCTATTAACCACTCCTCGTATTCTTTTCTGTTTCTGCTTTTGCATCTTAAAAGATGAGAAAGATAGATTGATCTGTAGCTTTGTAAATTTCCATC
>Ga0272445_1000458_pt1 | contig 38413 bp, 39 predicted proteins | sample YNPCB0031_FD_194404 | JGI IMG/M metagenome (GOLD analysis project Ga0272445, IMG submission 194404) | Hot spring sediment microbial communities from Yellowstone National Park, WY, United States - YNP-CB-003-1 | ecosystem: Environmental > Aquatic > Thermal springs > Hot (42-90C) > Sediment... | reverse complement strand
TTAGGGAAGGAATGAAAGGTGTTCTTGAAGAGATTGGTTTTTCTTATTATGAAATTAAAAAATGGGAAGCATTTGATGAAGAAGGTTTTGTTTATGGACATCCTTCAATGATAGAAGTAGACCTTGTGATAAGGGATCAAAAACATTATCTTATAGAAATAAAAAGTAGTGTTTCAGCTGGAGATGTTTTTGAGTTTAAGAAAATAGGAGAATTTTATGAAAAGAAAACAAATATAAAACCAGAACTTATAATCATTTCACCTTATATAAAAGAGGAAGCAAAAGAAAAATGCAATATTTTTAAAATTAAATATTATAAAAAATAAATTAAAAATTAAAAGAATGTTGAATTTTAACAAAAAATTGATGTCTTTGTCCTTCTAATTTTTTGGACTTAAAAATTCTCCATACTTATAGCTTTTTTGATTTAAACCAAAATAAAGGAAGGAAAAGGGATTAATCTGGTATGTGAAAAGTGGATAAATACCAATACTATTTTTATAATATGTTAAAAGAACCCTTAAAGAAGTTCTTTGTGTAAAACTATAGCTTGTTCTAAAAGAAAATACTTCTGCCTCAAGAAATTTATTCTTTTCATCATAAAAAATTTGCTTTTGAATATCAAAGGAAATTTGTAATTTTGTAAAATTAAGAAAAGTATAAACAGATAAATCTCTTTGATATACAATTTTATCAAGTCCATAAAATATAACATCACCTTCTGAATTTGAAAAACTTAAAAATAAAAATTTGAAAGGCGCTAAAGTCATCCAAAAACTTTTCCATTCAGTATTTTTAAATTTTGAATAATTTAAGGTATATATGTTAAAGATATTGCTATTTGGATTTTTTGAATAAAATATTCCTAAATTTGTTTGAGCAAATAAGAAGTCCATATGATAAGAAAAGGTAAACCATTCCTCTTTTGAAATTTTTTCAAAATTTTCTTCCTTTTCATAATTAAAATTTAAATGTATAGCATTAATTAAAAATTTGTGTAAATAAAAAGTTGGATTTATTGATATTCCCCTTATTTTTAAATCGTTTCTTTCTATATATCCAATGTCTGAGCGAAAAGTTGGTGAAACTTCTCTATAATATAAAGATAAATTTAAATTTTTGAAAATTGCTGAAAAATTCAATCTGTTTGTATATCCACTAAATCTTTCACCATCAAATTTATCAGTAAAATTTTTAAATTTTATCCCAATTCCATTAAATCAGAATTTGAAATCCTCCCTGTTAATTTTAAAATGTAAAAGGGATTGTTTATCATCCTTGTATAAAAGGAATTTGAACCTGTTTTTAAAATCCCTGAGCCCTCCATAAATACTGGTCTTTTTTCAGGATAATATAGGGCAGTTTGTGTATTTACATCTATTTGTGGAATATCTGTTTCAATCTGGGCAAAATCAGGATTTAATGCATAATCAAAAATTAAATTCTCCCTTAACTTCGTTTTTCCTGAAAAACCTAAATTACCTTTACCCCTATCATTTTCATATTTTTCCTTTCTTTCTCCTTCCTGTGAACCTATTAAATATGGAATTATTTCATTTTTCTTCTCCTTATATTCTATTTTTTCTGGAATTATTATTTTTATTGCTTGATCAAAAAGAAAAGGATTGTTTTGTGAAATAGAAGGAAAAGAATAAATTCCAGTATATTCTCTTGGTCTTACTCTTGTAAAAACTATTCTCCATTCATTTTTTTCTTTTCTTTCAAATCTTAAAGATGAAAAAGGTATTTTAAATTCTGATGAAAAAAATGAATCAGAAATAAATGACCTAACTTCAAAATATGTATCAAAGGAATAGTCCTCCATTTGTGTCCCTATTTTTATTCCATCAAATTGAACACTTAGCGCATTTGTTCCAAATATGTATGCATCATCCTTTTCATAAGTATATAAAAAGAAAAGGACAATATCATCATTTTGAATTTCATCCCTTTTTGTCAAAGTTTTTCTTATTGTTTTAACATCATCATAACATTTAAACGCAACATATAAATTTTTTTCATCATAACCTATAAATACCTTTGTTTCAAAAGGTGGAATTTCTCCTTCTTTTGGCATAAATTCTTTAAAATCTTTAAAGATAAGAGAATTTTTCCATACATCTTCTATAATTCCATCAATTTCAGGAGATTTTTCAAATTTTGGAAGAGTAAATTCAGAAGAATATAAGAAAGTGAAAAATATTATATTTAGAATAAAATCCTTAATTATATTCATCATTTCCTCCTTTCTTTATTTCTTTTTTAATTTTTCCATTTTCCATATGTATAATTCTATCAAAAAAATCCTCAAAACCATTATAATTATGCATTATCATAATTAAAGTTTTTTCTTTTTTTTCCTGAAAAATTGTTTCTATGACATTTAAACTGCTTTCTTCATCTATGTTAGTCAAAGGTTCATCAAATATATAACAATCAGCATCTTGTGAAAGGGCTAATGCAATTGCTGCTTTCTGTTTTTCTCCTGCTGAAAGTTCATAAATAAAATTTTCTTTTAAATTAGATAATTTGAAATCTTTTAAAAATTTTTCTTTAATATTAAGGTCTTTTAATTTTAAAGGTGGAAAATCATAAGGAAGGGTAAGTGCTATAGTTCTCTTAAATAAAGTTACTTCACCTTCTTGAATTTCAAGATATCCTCCAATCACATTTGCTAAGGTAGTCTTTCCTGAACCATTTTCACCCACAATAAGAACTTTTTCACCCTTTTTTATATTTAAAGAAATTTTATCTAAAATCACCTTATCTTCATACAATACCTTCACATTTTTTAAAGAAATTTCACTCCCATAATTGTAATAGAGAGGAAGCTTTTCTTTTGGAAAATTATATAATCTTTCTGTTATTGTTAAAAATCTTGAAATCCCTGCTAATGGAACAAACATATTTGTCACACTTTCTACTGCTCTCCAAAAAGCATTAACAAAAGCTAAATATCCACCAAATGTCAAAACGCCTTTAAAAAGAAAATAGCTTGCAACACTAAGAGAACAAAAATTAGATATATTCATTGATACATAACTAAGTGTTCGATAAATCTGAGTAAATTTGAAATTTTTATAGGCTGTTTTTAAAAATTCATTCATACTTTTTTCACAGCTCTCTTTTGCTTTTAAAAAAAGATTACCAATTTTCAAAATTTTAAAAGAAGAAATCGCTTTCCCAAGTATTCCCAAAAAATTGCCTTCATATTCCCTCTCATATTGTGTAAGTTTTTTTATTTTTTCATTTATTATTTTTGAAAAATAAGTTAAAATTGGAACAATACATAATAAAATAAAAGTAGCCTGCCACGAAAGATAAAACAAAATAAACAAAAAAACCAAAAACCTGATAATTTTTACAATAAAATTTTTAATTTCTTCCAAAAGCGGAATTAAACCTTCAGATACATCTTTATAAATTATCTGAATGAAATAAGAGCTATCTTTTTTACTTATATAATTTTTATTATATAATTTTTATTATAATAAGATAAGAGCATTTTTGAAACATTTTCTTTCAAAATCCTGTTATATAAAGATTTATTCCAAAGATTTATTCCTAAATCTGCAAAATTTAAAAATAATCCTAAAAATAAAAAAGAAATAACCAAAAGAGAAAATAATTTAAAATTTTTTTTAATTATTCCTTCATCAAAAAGTAGTTTAAGCAAAATCGGATGAAAAAAGGCTTCTATACCATATATAGATGAATTTATAAATAAAATAATTAAATACTCTAATGAAAATTCTTTTAATAAATAAAATGTTTTTTTCATTCTATATCCAGTTATTTCTTTTGCATATTTGGAGAAGTGTTTCCCCTATTTTCATACTTTTTTGAATTAAATTATAAATTCTTTTTACTGGCCATCTCAAATCGTATAATATATTTTTTAAAGTATTCCTGTAAAGTTCTTTTTTAAGCTCTTCTAATACATTGATAGGAAATAAACTATAAATCATTAAATTTCCTATCTCCTCTGCTTAAAATGATTGAAAATTTTCTTTATTTTTATTTATAATAAAATTTTGTAATAAAGAAGGAGGAAAAATGGAAGGAATTGAAAAAATAAAAATTCTGGAACCATTTTTTATAAGAAATCTTTTGCTTTATCCAATTGAAGTAGAAAATGGAAAAGAAATTAATGCCTTATCACTTGAAGAAGCACTTAAAAATAATTTTGCAAAAATTGAAGAAGTAAATGGAGGGAAAATTAATGAGGTTATTTTTAAAAATCTTTCAGATGAAAGGGTGTTTGCAATTGATGGAGAAGAAATAATAGGGGCACTTCAAAATAGGGTAATAAATAGTGCATTTCTGGCAGAAAGAAAATCAGAATATAGGTTGCCTGTTACATGTGTTGAAGAAAGAAGATGGCAAGGGAATAAAAAGGAATTTTTGCCAGGAGAAATAAGTTTTGTAAGTTTAAGAAGCATAATATGTAAAAGTGTGAATAATTCCCTTTATAAAAATAAAGGTTATGATTCTGACCAATCATTTGTATGGAAAAAAATAAGGGAAACAATTGAAAGTTTAAGGGTAAATAGTTTAACACTTTCAATGCATGATACATATAAGGCATATGAGGATGAAATTGAGAAATATATTGAAAATATGGATTTTGATAACTTTAATGGATTTATAGCATTTGCAGGGAAAAAATTTCTGTGTATGGATTATTTTTGCTCAAAAAATCTTTTTAATAAATATAAAATAAAAATAGTAAAGGGATATTCAATTGATGCAATTGTGAAGAAAAACGAAATAACAGAAATTAAGAGGAAAGAGGAAGTTGAAAAAATTATTGCCGAAATAAAAAAAGGAAAAATAAAAAAATTTAAGGGAATTGGGATTGGGAATGAGATAAGAATTGAAACGAACAATTTTATAGGAAGAGCATTGGAATATGAAAATGAGATAGTTCATCTTTCAATTTTTGAAAAATGATTTCTTTTTTAAAATTTAATTTCTTTGACTTTATTGACATTTTTATAACCTCTATTCTTATATTTTATTTTTTAAAACTTTTTAAGGGAACAAAAGTTCCACAGATGATTCTTGGAATAATTTTTATATTTTTAATTGCTCTTTCTGCTTATTTATTTGATTTGGATTCTTTAAAATGGATAATTCAAAATATAAAAACAATAGGACTCATAGCAATAATAATAATATTCCAACCTGAAATAAGAAGGGCTCTTTCTCTTTTTGGAAAATCAAGTTTGGGAAAATTTTTTTTTGAAAAAAAAGAAGAAAGGGTTGAAAGAATTGTTGATGAAATTGTAAATGGTTCTTTTTTATTAAGAGATAGGGGATTTGGTGCACTTATAGTAATTGAAAGACAGCTCGGTTTAAGAGAATATACTGAAAAGGGTGGAACATATATAAATGCATCTCTTTCTTCCCAACTTATAGTTACAATATTTACTCCCCCTTCCCCACTTCATGATGGTGCAATTATTATAAAGGGAGATAAAATACTTGCTGCTGGATGTATCCTTCCTTTATCTGAAAATCCTGAGATTGACCCCTCCTTAGGACTTAGACATAGGGCAGGAATAGGAATTACAGAAGTAACAGATGCAATATGTATAATAGTTTCAGAAGAAAAAAGAGAGGTTTCACTTTCCTTTAATGGAAAACTTTTTAAAAACCTTGATAGAAGAAATTTGAAAGCAAACCTTTTATCTTTGCTTACTTTTTAGTTATAAATTCAAAAACTTTTCTTTCGTAGGTTTTAAAATTGCTTGTTTTTTGAAGTGCTGATTCTATTATTCCCTGATAAATTGGGAAAAGTGTTAAAAATCTCAATAAAACATTTGCATATATTTCATCCTTTGGTCTAAAAACATCAATTGGTCCAAAAAATACAACTAAATCTTCACCTGTTAAATATTCATCAAAAAAATCAACTATTTTTTCAATATCAGTTAAAGGGACATTAAATTCTTTTATTCTTCCAAATACAAATGAATTTAATATAAGTCTTATTAACTCTTCGGTATTTTCATGAAAAACAAGGGCAAATCTTGATTTTTCATATTTGCCTGAAATTTTAAAATATGTTCCAATTTCTTCTGGAGAATGTATTTCAAATCTTAAATATATATCAAGGTTTGGTGTATTTTTTGTATAACCCTCATTCCTTCTTGGTTCTATTCCATAAGCAACATAATTTAATTCACTTTCTTCTGTAAGAAGAGGAGCAACTGAAATTTTTGAATACCAGAAAAGGTCTATCCCAATTGCTTTTTCTAAACAGTTTAAAACAGGTGCAACAATTTCCTGAATTTTTGGTCTTAAAACCTTTGTAATTAAATTTTTTCTTTTTTCTAAATCAGGAGATTTTAATCCCTCTACTTCTTCTAACAAAATAAAGGGTATTAATTTTTCGTCATACATATTTATATTTTAAAGGAAAAAAATTTAAATTTCAATAATTCATATAATTTTTTTAATAGGAAATTTTTTAGTTCTTTTATACCTTCACCTGTTTTACAGGAAATTAAAAAGGAATTTTCATAATTTTTTATTAAGGATTTTATAAGATTTCTGTCAAGAACAAGGTCAATTTTGTTGAAGGCATAAATTCTTGGAATATTTGCTGCATCCATTTCAATAAGTGTTTTTTCTACAACATTCATTTTCTCCTTAAAATTTTCTTCAGATACATCAACAACTTCAATAAGAATGTCTGCTTCTTTTATATGGGAAAGTGTTGAGCGAAATGATGCAAAAAGTTGTGGAGGAAGGTCTTCTATGAATCCAACAGTATCTGTTATAAGACATGGTAAATTATCCCATAATTTTATTCTTCTTGTGGTTGTATCAAGTGTTACAAATAAGGCATCTTCCACTTTTAAAGAGGAATTTGTTAATATATTCATAAGGGAAGATTTACCGGCATTTGTATAACCAACAAGAGAAATCTGAATAAAATCTTTCCTTCTTTTTACCCTTTCCCTTCTCATCTTTTCAATCCTTTGAAGTTCTTTATTTAAATGTCTTATTCTTTCTAAAATTCTTCTTCTATCAACTTCAAGTTTTTTTTCACCAGGACCCCTTGTTCCTATTCCTCCTCCAAGTCGTGAAAGTTCTTTTCCTTTCCCTTTAAGTTGTGTCAATCTGTATTTTAACTGGGCAAGTTCAACCTGAATTTTTGCCTCAGCAGTTCTTGCGTGTTGTGCAAATATATCCATTATAAGCTCTGTTCTATCAATAATTTTCACACCAAGTTCTTCTTCCAAGTTTCTATGGTATTTCCCCTGTAATGGTTTATCAAATATTATTGCATCAATAGAATTTTCCTCAATAAAATTTTTTATTTCTTCTACTTTTCCTTTCCCTATATAAAATTTTGGGTCAGGGCTTTCTCTTATTTGATATATTTTGCCAACAACTTCACATCCTGCTGTTTTTGCAAGTGATTCAAGTTCTTCTAATCTTGATTTAATTTTTTCCTTTTCTGAATTTTTTATAAGGGAAACAAGAAGAACTCTTTCAGGAAGAGTGAGCAACTTGAATTTCCCCCTTATAATCTTTATCTAAATATTTTATATCAAATAAATTTCTTATGACTTCATCAACATGTTTAACAAATATGAATTTTATCCCTTCCTTTAAATTTGGCTTCATTTTTTCAATTTCGGCTCTATTTTCTTCAGGTATTATTACTTTTTTAATACCCGCCCTTTTTGCTGCACTTATTTTTTCAGGAACACCACCTATTTTTAAAACTTCACCTGTTAATGTTATCTCCCCAGTTAATGCAATGTCTGAAGGGAAAGGAGAATTTTTTAAGGAAGAAATCATTGCACATATTATTGCAAGTCCTGCAGAAGGACCATCTTTTGGTATGCTACCTTCTGGTATGTGAAGATGTAAATCCCTTTTTTCATAAAATTTTTCATCTATTCCAAGTAAATTTGCTCTTGACCTTACATAACTTAAAGCAGTTTTTGCAGATTCTTGGAGCACATCACCAAGTTTTCCTGTTAAAATTAAGTTTCCTTTACCAGGTAAATTTAAAACTTCTACCCTTAAAATTTCTCCTCCTGCTTCTGTCCAGGCAAGACCATATACAACACCAGGAGGAAGTTGTTTATCACTTTCTTTTTTAATATACTCTTTTGGACCAAGATATTTTGAAAGATTATTTAAATTTATATATGTTTTTTTATTTTTTTCTACATAATTTTTTGCTGAAATTCTTATAAGTTTATTTAACCTCCTTTCAAGTTCTCTAACTCCTGACTCTCTTGTATAACTTCTTATAATTTCATAAATTGCTTCATTTGAAATCTTAAAATATTCTTCCTTTAAACCACTTTCATCTAAAAGTTTCGGAATTAAATGTTTTTTTGCAATATAAAATTTTTCAACATCAAGATATCCTGGCAATCTTATTATTTCCATTCTGTCTCTTAAAGCAAGTGGTATTGTATAAACAGTATTTGCAGTTGTTATAAAAAGAACTTCTGAAAGGTCAAATTCTGTTTCAAGGTAATTATCCTGAAAATGCTTATTAACTTCAGGGTCAAGAACTTCCATTAAAGCAGCATAAGGGTCACCTCTAAAATCCATTCCAACTTTATCTATTTCATCAAGTAAAAAAACAGGATTCTTTGAGCCTGCCTTCCTTATACCCTGAATTATTCTTCCAGGAAGAGCACCAACATATGTTCTCCTATGCCCTCTTATTTCAGCCTCATCCCTTATTCCACCAAGAGACATCCTTACAAATTTTCTCCCAAGTGCTCTTGCAATTGATTTTGCAAGTGATGTTTTTCCAACACCCGGTGGACCAACAAAACAAAGAATTTGTCCCCTTAATTTTCCTTTAAGTTTTAAAACTGCAAGATATTCAAGAATCCTTGCTTTTGGTTCTTCAAGCCCATAGTGATCTTCATCAAGAATCCTCTTAACATTTTCTAAATCAAGATTATCTTTTGTTCTTTTATCCCATGGTAAATTAATTAGCCAATCAAGATATGTTCTTATAACTGTTGCTTCAGGAGAAAAAGCAGGCGTTTTCATTAACCTATTTAATTCATGTCTTGCTTTCTCCTCAACATCTTTTGGCATATTTGCCTTTTTTATTGCTTCCATATATTGGGTAAATTCATCAGGCTCTTCATAACCGAGTTCTTTCTGAATTTGCCTTATCTGTTCAGCAAGAAATACCTGTTTTTGTCCTTTCCTTATTTCTTCCCTAACCCTTTCCTCTATTCTCTCTTTTATTTTTCTAAATTCCAGCTCCTGAACAAGAATTTTATGAAGAGATTTTAAAAAACTTAAAGTATCTTTTTCTTCAATTAATTTTTGTTTTTCACTGATAGAAATTGGAATATTACTTGCTATTATGAAGGCAACTTCAATTTTGTTCTCAGTTGTAATCAAAGAAGGAATAAGTTCTTCTGGAACAATCTTTTCTATTTTTAAAAGGTCTTTAAATACTTCTTTTATCATCCTTATATAAAGGTTTTCTTCAGAAGAGGAAGACGGTTCAAAAGGATATTCTTCATATTCTGCTAAAAAGTAAAAATCGTCATGGGTTCCCTCTTTAATTAAATTTTTTATCCTTACCCTTTCTTTCCCATGAGCAATACACTTTATCATTCCATCAGGAGTCTCAATATGTTGAACTATTTTTCCAATACATCCTATCTCATAAAGATCTTCTTTTTCAGGAATTTCAATAGCAGGATTTTTTTGTGTAAGGAAAAGAATTTCACCATCTTCTTTTAATGCTTTGTAAAAGGCATTTTTTGAAAATTTTCTTGCTATAACAAGAGGTAATAGAGAATTAGGAAATAAAATTGCCTCCCTTAATGGAACAACAAATTTTTTCATCAATAGCTTCTTTCAATTGATTCAAGATAACTTTTTAATTTTAAACTTCTAATTGGATGCTTTAATTTTTTAAGAGCCTTAACCTCTATTTGCCTTATCCTTTCCCTTGTAACACCAAAAATTCTTCCAACCTGCTCAAGGGTCATTGGTGGATGATTACCGAGTCCGAACCTTAATCTTATAACCTTTTCCTCCCTTTTTGAAAGTGTTGATAAAATCTCATCTATTTTTTCTTTTAAAAGACCTTCCCTTGCAATTTGAAGAGGTGTCTTTGTAAACTCATCAGCGAGTAAATCACCAAAAACCCCTTCTTTATTTTTACCTATTGGTTTATCTATTGAAAGTGGCTGAAAAGAAACTTCAAATGCCTGTTTTACTTTACTTACTGGTAATCCCATTTCCTGTGCTATTTCTTCAAGTTTTGGTTCCCTTCCATATCTTTGCATAAGTTCTCTTGAGGTCTTTGAAATCTTTGATATTGTTTCAAGCATGTGAACAGGAACCCTTATTGTTCTTGAAGTATCAGCAATTGCCCTTGTTATTGACTGTTTTATCCACCAGGTTGCATATGTAGAAAATTTAAATCCTTTTCTATAATCAAATTTTTCAACTGCCTTTATTAACCCAGAATTTCCTTCCTGAATTAAATCCATAAATTCAACACCCCTATTTAAAAATTTTTTAGCAATTCCTATAACAAGTCTTACATTGCTTTCAACCATTTCTGATTTTGCCTTTTGATATGTTTCAATTACTTCAGAAACTCCTTTTAACCAGGAAGAAGCATCTTTATATGAAAGTCCTATGAATGTGGCATAATAGTTTAAAAGTTCTACAGTGTCCAATTGATTCTTTATATTTATTATTTCTTCTTTTACTTCTTTATTTTTTATGGATTTTTCAATTCTTTTGAAAACCCCTTTTGCTTTTTCCAACTTCTTTTTTAATTCTTCACCACTTTTTGGCTTTGAAACTATTTCTTCCAATTTCTTTTCAAATTCTGTTAATTTCTTCTTTAAACTTTCATTTTTTATTAAATCTTTAACCTTCTGGATCCTATTTTTCAAATTCTCATAATTTTTATAATAGATTTCAAAGTTTTGAATTTCATTTTTGAGGTCTTCAATTATTTTCATAACAAATGAAAATTGTGGTCTTATCCTCTGAATTGCTTTTATTAATTTATTCATTTCTCTTGCAGAAAGATTTGTTATAAGTCTTGTTTTTTTACCAAAAATATCGTTATAGATTTTTTTGAGTTTTTTAATTCCCTCATAAACCCTTCTTTTCTCTTGCTTATTTTTTTCCTTTGATGTCCAATAGTTTGAATCAACAAGTATGATTTCTTCTATCTGCATTTTTCCTTCTTCTATTTTTTCAATGCAGTTCATAAACCTATCTATTCCATATTTTGTTGAAAAAAGAAGAAGGCTGAGCTTTTCCTTTGAATCTTGAATAGTTTTAGAAATTTCAACTTCTTCTTCCTTTTTAAGAAGTTTTAAAACACCTATTTGTTTTAAATAAGTTTTTGCAGGGTCATCTTTTATTCTGATTGCACTATCTTCCTCTTCAAGAGATAAAGAAACTTCATCTTTTTCTTCTTTACCCTGATAAACTTCTATGCCTTTTTCAAAAAGTGCAACCATTATATCTTCTATAACTTCTGGAGGGAAAGAAGAAGTCGCCTCTACGAGGTCCTCATAGCTTATTTTTCCTTCTTTTTTTGCCTTATTTATTAGTTCATGGAGGACTTCTTCCTTAGGATCCATCATATTTTCTATTTTTTCTTTTCTTTTCTTCCCCATATTTACCTCCAATTTATATTCTATAAAATACTTTAATTTTTAAAATTTTTCAACTCCTTTATCTTTTTCAAAACCTCATTAACCTTTTCCTTATCCCCTTCCCTTTCATATTTTTCTAAAAGATCTTGTAAACTTTTAGACCTTTTTTCCTCTATATTTTTTTTCAATTTTTTATAAGCATCTTCCCATCCCCCCCTTGGATGTTGTTGGATTTTCATCCAAGTTGAAATTAGCATCCCCCTTTCATTTTCTTCAAGTTCATTTAAAGTATCATTAAATCCAAAACCTTTCTTAATTTTATCAACTAATTTTTTTAAAATTGGAGAATCAAAATCTTCTGGTTCAAATTCATTTATTATTTCCTTAAATTTCTCACCTGCTTTTAAAAGATGAAGAAAAGTAACAATTTCTGGTAAAACTTTTTTCTCTCTTTTTACCTTTAAAGTTTTTAAAGTTTCCATCCTTGATTTAATAGCACTTAAAGGTATTGTATAAAAGGATGAAAGTTTTGAAACATATACTTCTTTTTCAACTTCATCCGGTATTTGAGAAACAAATTCAAGAATTTTTTCAATATTTTTTCTTACAAAAGAAGGGTCTTCTGAAGGTTTTAAATAAAATTCAAAAAATTCCTTTGAACTTTCTATTTTTTCTTTTAAAACTTCTTTCCCATATTTATCAATGAATTCATCAGGGTCCTTCACTTCTTCAATTTGAACTATTTTTGGTTTTAATGAATATTTTAAACTAACTGCAACTCCTCTTTCCATTGCTGCTTTTCCTGATTCATCGTTATCAAAAAGTAAAAATATGTTTTTTGTGTATCTTGAAAGAATCTGACAATGTCCTTCTGTTAAACTTGTTCCAAGAGGTGCAACAACACATCTTATACCTTCCTGATAAAGTTTAATTAAATCCATATACCCTTCAACAATTATTGCTCTATTTTCCTTTTTAATATTGTCTTTTGTAAGCCATAATCCATATAAAATTTTTGACTTGTTAAAATAAGGGGTTTCTTTTGAATTTAAATATTTTGGTTCTTCATTTTTCCATGGAAATGTTCTTGCACCAAATCCAACACATGTTCCTGAAATATTATATATTGGAAATATTATTCTTTCTCTAAAAAAATCCTTTAACAAATTTCCTTCACCAGCTCCTATAAGACCTGCTTCCATTAAAAGGGATGGGTCAATTCCCCTTTTTCTTGCCTCTTTTAAAACCCTATCAGGTTCACCTGTTGCAATTCCAATTTCAAAATTTCTTATTGTTCCAATATTCAAATTTCTTTCCTTTAAATAATTTCTTACCCCTTCACCTTCGGAAGTTAAAAGTAAATTATGGTAAAAATCTTTTGCCCATTTTATAACTTCAAGAACCTTAGCCTTCCTTTCAGAAACTTTTTTCGGTATAAATTCAATCCCTGCTTTTTGTGAAAGTTTTTTTAAAGCATCAATAAATGTTATACCTTCTATTTCCATGATGAATTGGATTAAATTTCCTGATTTTCCGCAACCAAAACAATGAAAAAGACCTCTTTCAGGGTCAAATGAAAAAGAAGGATTTTTATCAGGATGAAATGGACATAAACCAATATAGTTTTTACCAGATTTTTTTAAATTTATATATTCTGATACAACATCAATTGGTGATAATCTTGAAATTATTTCATCAATTTCAATCATTTTTAAACCTAATAACTGTTACCCCATATCCCCCCTCATTATAAGGGGGATGAAAAAATTCTTTAACAAACTTCAATTTTTTTAAATAATCCCATACAAGGAGTTTAAGAACACCATCGCCAATTCCATGAATTATTCTTACCTCTTCTGCTCCTTTTGAATATGTCTCATATATAAATTTCTCAATTTCATCTAACGCATCTTCTTTTTTAAGACCCCTTATTGATAACGAATAACTTTTTATTGAGGGAATAAATGTAACTTTTTCTTTTTTTACCTCTTTTTTTATCTCTTTTTCTAATGGGGAAAGTTTTTCTTTTGGAACCCAAAATTTTAAATCACCAACCTTTAAAAAAACATCATTATCATGAATTCCTATGACTTTGCCAGGGTTTTCAAATCCATCTATTTTATAAAATTCACCTATCTTAATTTCTTCTGGCAATTTATCTTCTAAAATTTTTTTATAATAAACAATTTTTTGTTTCGCTTCACGAACTTTTTTCATACTTTTTTCTTTCTTAATTTCTTTTATAATCTCTTCAATCTCTTTCTCTATCTTATAAACTCTTTCCATCATTTCCTTTTTAATCCTTTCTTTTTCTCTTTTTATTTCCCTTTGTTTTTCTTCACAAAATTTTTTATATTCCATTTCAATCTTTTCCATCTTTTCCTTCATTTCCTTCAACATTTCACTTAAATTAAGGGTATATTTTCTTGCTCTATCAATAATTTCCTTATTTAAAAAGAGTTTTTCAGCAATTTCAAAAGCATAACTTTCTTCAAATGTATCCATAGAAATTTTATAGGTTGGTGTTTTTTTAATTTTATCAAATCCAAAAGAAACATTTTTTATTCTTTTATCATTTTCTTTTTCAACAAATATTTTTATTCCATTTAAATGTGTAACAAAAAAAGATTTTATTCCCTTATTTAGAAATTCCTTTATTATTGAAAAACCAAGGGCAGACCCTTCCTCAGGATCTGTATTTGCCATGTATTCATCAACAAGAAGAATTATATCTTTTTCATCTTTTTTAATTATTTCATTAAATGCCTTTAAATGAGATGTAAAATTTGATTCTCCTTCTTCTATTTTCCCTTCAATTTCAAAACCTATTCCATAAACCTTATCAGGTAAATAAAAATGGGAATAAGGTGAAGAAGGAACAGGTATTCCAAATTGAAGCATTTTTATTATTATGCCTAATGTTTTTAAAAATACTGTTTTACCCCCTCCATTTGGACCTGAAATTACAAATATATCAACATCCTCTGGCAAATCAAAATTATAAGGGAGAACCTCTTTTTTTGAAAGTAAAAGAAGTGGATGGCAAACTTCTCTTAATCTAAAAAATTTATTTTTACTATACAAAGGTTTTTCCCCATTTATAATTTTTGAAAACAAAACCTTTGAATTTAAAAGGTCAATTTCTCCAAGGTCTTCATAAATTCTTTTAATTGAATTCATATTTTTCCATAAAATTTCAGAAAGTTTAATACATATTTTTTCTATTTCTTCCTTTTCCTTTTCTTCTATTTCTTTATATAAATTTTGAACTTCAATTGATTCAAATGGTTCCACATAAGCAGAAAGTCCTTTCTTTGAATATCCATGAACAACACCAAATCTTTTTGCAACTGAATGGTCTAAAAGAATTGTAAATCTTCCTTCCCTTAATCTTATTTCATTATCTTTAAGGAATCCATCTTTTCCAATTTCTTCAATTTTATTTTTTAAAATTCCAAATATTTTATTTATAAGTTTTTTCTTCTCGTTTCTTATCTTATAAAGCTCATGTGTTGCTTCATCCTTTATTTCACCCTTTTCATCAAAAACTTTATCAAGTTCTTTAAAAATAGGCAAAATATTTTCATATTCTTTAAAAAATCTTTCCTTCAAAAATTCACTTTTATCTATCTCTTTTTTTATCCTTTCTATTCCTTTAAAGAAAATTAAAAATTTAAAAAGCTCGGAAGGTAAAAATATTTTTTCTTTCAAAAGCTCCTTTTCAAAATTTGAAAGATCAGGAAATTCAAAGGGGATTTCCCCCTCCTCTTTTATTTTTTTTAATTCTTCTATCTTTAAAAATTCCTCATCTATTTTTTCTATATCTTCAAATTCTTTTATATTTTTTAACTTCTCTTTTCCAGGATAAGTGAAAAGATTTTTATCTATTATCTCAAATACCTTTTCTATTTCAAAATTATAATTCATTTTTTCATCTTTCTTAGGAGTTTTCTCCTTGCTATTGCTAAAAGTCTCTTCCTTCTATCAGATGGTTTTTCATAAAACTCAACCCTTTTAACTTCCTGCAAAATTTTATCCTGTGTAACAACTTTTCTAAATCTTTTTAAAAGGGACTCAAAGCTTTCACCTTCTCTTAATTTAACCCCTGACATTTTACCACCTCCTTTCATTTTTTATCCTGGTGGCCATTTCATAACCCTGCCACCCATTAAATGGAAATGGATATGAAAGATGCTTTGCCCAGCATTTGCTCCGTCATTTATAACTATTCTAAAACCATCATGTAATTTTTCCTTCAATGCTATATCTTTTGCAATCTTTAACAAATAACCAAGAATATCAATATCTTCACATTCTCTTAAAGAAGGAATATGTTTTCTTGGTAAAATTAAAATATGGGTTGGTGCCTGTGGATTTATATCCCTTATTGCAACGCATTTTTCATCCTCATAAACTATTTCAGATTCAATTTCCTTATTTATTATTTTACAAAATAAACATTCCATTTTAAATCTCCTTTTTAAAAAACATTAAAATTCCAAGTCCAATTAAACTTGCAGTTTCTGATTTCATAATCCTTTTTCCCATCTTAACTCTTAAAAAACCTTCCTTTTCAAACTCTTCTTTCTCGTCTTTTGTAAAACTACCTTCTGGACCAACTACTATTAAAAATTTATTTCCCTCTTTTATCTTGTAAAAAGAATTTTCACCTTCTTCGTCAAGCAAAACTTTAACATCAAAATCTTTCACTTCTTTAAAAAATTCCTTTAAGGAAATCGGCTCACTAATGTAAGGTAAAATACTTCTTCTTGACTGTTTCATAGCATTTAATACTATTTTTCTCCATCTATCAATTTTCAATCCTTTTGGATTTGGAATCGTCCTTTCTGAAATAATTGGGTAAAAACATCTTACACCAAGTTCTGTTCCCTTTTCAAAAATCATATCCATTTTATCCCTATTTTTTAAAACACTTATACCAAGTGCAAAAAAATTTTTTGTTTCATTTGGTCTTTCTAATTTTTCCAAAATAATTCCATGAATCCTACTTTTTTCAATTTTTTCAATTTTCACAACATAATCATTACCTTCACCATCAACAACATGAATAACATCACCTTTTTTCTTCCTTAAAACTTTATGAAGATGATAATATTCATCCCCTTCTATTATTACCTTATTTTTATATATTAAATCAGGAGGAACATAAAAATATCTTTCCTCCATACTATTCAAATACCTCTTTTGCCTCTTTTCTTGATTTCTCAATTTTTAATATTTCTTTATAATATTTTTCTTCTTCAGATGTGATTTTTTCAGGTATTTTAACATGGGCTTCTATATAAAGGTCACCATATCCACCACTTATTTTTGGCATCCCTTCACCCTTTATTTTTATCTTTGAACCAATCCTTGTTTGTTTCGGAATGTCAACCCTTATTTCTTTTCCATTTAAGTGCTTTATAAATATTTTATCCCCAAGAATAATTTGAGAGGGAGTTAAATAAATCTTTACAAATAAATCATCTCCTTCCCTTTTAAAAAATTTATGTTCTTTTTCCTTTATATAAACAATTAAATCACCTTTTGACCCACCTCTTATTCCTGCATTTCCTTCCCCTTTTAAATTAATATAATTCCCTTCTCTTACACCCTTTGGAATATTTATCTTTATCGTCTTCTCCATCTCTACTCTTCCTTCTCCTTTACAATTTGGACACGGTGAGGATAATATCTCACCTCTTCCATAACATGTTGGGCAAGTTGTTCTTTGAATAAACTGTCCAAAAATTGAAGTCTTCACTTTTTCAACCATTCCTTTTCCTTTACATGTAGGACATGTTTTCCATCCTTCACCTTTTTCTCCTTTGCCACCACATTCAGAACATACTTCATATTTTCTAACCTTTATAACCTTTTGTGTCCCATTATAAATTTCTTCAAGGGTTAATGGAACATAAACCCTTAAATCTTCTCCAGGATAACTTCTTAACTTTTCCTCTTTTCTTTCTCTTGTTTTCCTACCAAAAAATACATCAAATATATCTTCACCAAATGTGAATCTTTCAAAGAAATCTCTTAAATCACCAAATATATCTTCAAGGTCATCAAAATGTGTAAAATCACGCCATGTGAATCCACCTTCTCTAAATGCACCTTTTAAACCTTCATGACCATATTTATCATATAAGGCACGCTTCTGCGGATCCATTAAAACTTCATATGCTTCTGATATCTCTCTGAATTTTTCTTCTGCTTCTTTTTTATTATGAGGATTTCTATCAGGATGATATTTTAAGGCAAGTCTCCTATATGCCTTTTTTATTTCTTCCTCTGTTGCATTACGAGGAACACCTAAAATTTCATAATAATCTTTTTTCTCCTTCAAAAAAATTTCTCCTCCTTATTCTACAACTTCATAATCAGCATCAACTGCTTTACCCTTTTTATCCTTCCCTTTTTCTTCCTCCTTTGCTTTTGTTTCTTCATATCCTCTTTGCCTTCCATAAATATCTTCTGTTGCCTTATACCATGCCTCTTGAAGTGCTTGAAGTTTATTCCTTATTTCATTAGCATCTTCAGAATTCATGATCTTTCTTAAATCTTCCATTTTCCTCTTAACATCTTCAAGTTTTTCAGAAGAAATTCTTGAGGAAATATCCTTTAAACTTTTTTCAACAGTATAAATAAAGCCATCAGCCTGATTTCTTAAATCAACAACTTCTTTCTTTCTTCTATCTTCTTCTGCGTGAAGTTCTGCTTCTTTTATCATTCTTTGTATTTCCTCTTCAGTAAGCCCTGATGATGCATGAACTCTTATTCTTTGCTCTTTGCCTGTTGCAAGGTCTTTTGCAGAAACATGTAATATTCCATCAGAATCTATTTCAAATGTAACTTCAATCTGTGGAACACCTCTTGGGGCTGGTGGAATTCCATACAATTCAAATCTTGCAAGTGTCCTATTATCCTTTGCAAGTGGTCTTTCACCTTGAAGAACATGAATTGTAACAGCAGTTTGATTATCTTGAGCGGTTGTAAATATTTCTGATTTTCTTGTTGGGATTGTTGTATTTCTTGGAATTAGAACTGTCATAACTCCACCAAGTGTTTCAACACCTAAGGAAAGAGGGGTTACATCCAAAAGAACAATATCTTTTTTCACTTCTCCTACAAGTATTCCTGCCTGAATTGCAGCACCCATAGCAACAACTTCATCAGGGTTTACACCTTTATGGGGTTCTTTCCCAAAAAATTCCTTTACATATTTTTGGACAAGTGGCATCCTTGTTTGACCACCCACAAGTATTACTTCATCAATATCTTTTGGGGTAAGTTTTGCATCTTCAAGGCATCTTCTACATATTTCAATACTTCTTTCAATCAAGCTCTGAGACATTGCTTCAAGACGAGCCCTTGTCAATATCCTTTCAAGATGCTTTGGTCCTGATGAATCAGAGGCAATAAAGGGTAAGGAAATTGTTGTTTCCATTAATGTTGAGAGTTCTATTTTTGCTTTTTCAGCAGCTTCTTTTAACCTTTGAAGTGCTGCCCTATCCTTTCTTAAATCAATTCCTGTTTCTTCTTTAAACTCTTCTATTAGCCATTCCATTATCCTTTGATCTATATCATCCCCACCCAAATGTGTATCTCCATTTGTTGCAATAACCTCAAAAACACCTTCTTCTGATATTTCAAGAATTGAAATGTCAAATGTTCCTCCACCAAGGTCATAAACTGCTATTTTTGCATTCTTTTTCTTTTCAAGACCATATGCAAGTGCTGCTGCTGTTGGCTCATTTATAATTCTTAAAACTTCAAGCCCTGCTATTCTACCTGCATCCTTTGTCGCTTGTCTTTGTGCATCATTAAAATAGGCAGGAACAGTAATAACTGCCTGTGTTATTTTTTCACCAAGATAACTTTCAGCACTTTCCTTTAAATATCTTAAAATAAATGCAGAAATTTCAGGTGGAGAATAAATTTTTCCTCTAATCTCAACCCTTGCATCATCATGAGGACCTCTTACAACTTTATAAGGAACTCTCTTTATTTCATCAAGAACCTCCTCATATCTTCTTCCCATAAATCTTTTAATTGAAAAAACTGTGTTTTCAGCATTCATTATCGCCTGTCTTTTTGCAACAGCACCAACAATTATTTCTCCTGTTTCCTTAAAGGCAACAACTGAAGGGGTTGTTCTTCCTCCTTCTTTATTTGGTATAACCTTTGGTTCATCACCTTCCATAATCGCAACAACTGAAAAAGTTGTCCCAAGATCTATCCCAACTGCTTTAGCCATTTTCATCACCTCCTTCTTTTTTTATTTTTTTAGAAACTATAACCTTAGCAGGTCTTAATAATATGCCTTTGTAATAATAACCTTTCTCAACCTCATCTAAAATTATTCCATCTTCCTTATCTTCACTATAAATAGCACTAATTGCTTCATGCTTTGAAGGGTCAAATTTTTCTCCTAAGGAAGAAAATTGCTTAACTCCTTCTTGTTCAAGAATATTTAAAAATTGCTTATAAATCATTTCTATACCCTTTTTTATACTACTAACATTGTTATCATTAATTTCAATTAACATTGCCCTTTCAAAGTTATCTAATACAGGAAGAAATTTTAAAATAGTTTGACTTTTTACAAAATCCTTTATACTTTCCATTTCCTCTTCCTTTCTTTTCTTAAAATTTTTAAAATCTGCCAAAAGTCTTAAACAATACTCTTTATATTCCTTATTCTCTTCCAAAATTTTTAAAAATTCCTTTCTTAAATTTTCAATTTTCATACTTTTAACACTTTAAAAATACACGCTAAATTTGAATTTGTCAAGGGTTTATATTTATAATAAAAAACTTATGGGAAAATTAAAAACTAAAAAAGCAGCAGCAAAAAGATTTAAAATAACAGCAAAAGGAAAAATAAAGAGGATGAGGGCTTTTCATTCACATCTTGCTCAAAGTAAAAATCCAAAAAGAAAAAGAAGGTTAAGAAAAGCAACATATGTTTCAAAAGCAGAGGAAAGGAAAATAAAAAAGATAATGCCATATAGTTTTTAATTTGATTCCATTAATAGAAGTATTTGAAAGTATTCAGGGAGAAGGTAAAAATCAAGGTGTTTTAAGCATATTTTTAAGGCTTGCCTTTTGCAATTTGAGGTGCTCTTTTTGTGATTCAAAATATACTTATGAAAATCCAAAATTTAAATGGGAAAAAAAAGAAAATGTTTTAAAATTGATTTCGTCTTTTAAAGTTAACAACATTGTTATAACAGGTGGTGAGCCACTTTTATGGCAAAAAAATTTAATAAAAATTTTAAAAGAGGTTAAAAAAAATGTTGAGGTTGAAACAAATGGAACAATAATTCCTGAAAAAGAATTTGACAAATATATAAATTTATACAATGTTTCACCGAAATTATCAAATTCAGGGGAGGAATTTTCAAAAAGAATTAATAAAGAAGCACTCCTATGGTTTTCAAAAAATAAAAAAAGCTATTTCAAATATGTAATAGAGAAGGAAGAAGATTTAAAGGAGGTTATTGAGCATTTAAAAGAATTTAAAATTGAAAGGGAAAGGGTTTATCTTATGCCATGTGCAAAAAACAAAAAAGAACTTGAACAAAAATCAAAAATGGTTATAAATTTATGTAAAAAATATAAATTTAACTATTCAGATAGATTACAAATAAGATTTTCCTTACCGTAAAGATCAAAGTTTTAAGCGATATTTATTTTTTTATTCCGAATTTTTTCATTTTTCTAAAGAGCTGGCTTCTTGAAATTCCAAGTTCTTTTGCGGTTTTTTCTATTTTCCATTTATTTTCTAAAAGGGCATCAATTATATATTTTCTTTCAAATTCCAGTTGTGCTTCTTTTAAGGTTTTTCTTTCTTTTTTTTCTATAACTTTTTTTACTTCTTTTTCATCTATTTCATCAGATTCAGTTAATAAAACTATTTTTTCAACAATGTTTTGTAATTCTCTTATGTTTCCTGGATAATCATAAGAAATTAGGGCGGAAAGGGCATTTTCTTTAAATCTTTTAATTTTAATTTTTTTTGATTCACAAAAATTTTTTAAAAAATATTCTGCAAGTGGAATTATGTCTTCTTTTCTTTCCCTTAAAGGAGGCAAATTTATTACTATTTTAGAGATTCTGTAAAAAAAATCTTCTCTTAAAATTCCTTCTTTAATTAAAAAATCAACATCCTTATTTGTTGAACTTATTATTCTAACATTGATTTTTATTTTTTCATTTGAACCAATTGGTTCAAATTCTCTTGTTTCAAGAAATCTTAAAAGTTTTGCCTGTAAAAAAGGTGTAAGTAAGCTTATTTCATTAAAAAAAATTGTTCCGCCATCAGCAAGATATAATTTGCCAACTTTTCTTCTATCAGCACCGGTAAACGCACCTTTTTCATATCCAAAAATTTCTGCTTCAAAAAGGTTTTCTGGAATTGTTCCACAATCTATTACTTGGAATGGATAAAAACTTCTTTTTGATTTTAAATGAATTAATCTTGCAACAATATCCTTACCTGTTCCTGTTTCTCCACAAATAAGAACATCAACATCCTTGTCTGCAACATTTTCTATCAATTTTTTAACTTCCTTTATCTTATTACTTTCACCAATAAAAGGTATATTTAAAAAACTAAAATCTTTAAGAACTTCAATTTCCTTTTCCATCCTTTTTATTTTTAAGGCATTTTGAATTGCCATCTTCACCCTTGCCCATGCAAATGGTTTTTCTATAAAATCAACAGCACCCCTTTTAATTGCTTCAACAGCAACATCAATTGTTCCATAAGCAGATATTACTATTACCGGAATATCCCTTATCTCTTTTATATATTTTAAAAGTGTAATGCCATCAATATCAGGAAGTTTAACATCTAAAAGACAAATATCAGGTTTATTTTCTCTTAAAATTCTTATTCCTTCTTCTGCATTTAATGCACCATAACTTTCAAACCCTTCTTTTTTTAAAATGCTTAAAAGGGATTCAAGAAAAAATTTTTCATCATCAATAACAAGAATTTTTTGACTCATAGTTTAAATAATATTATTCCTTTGTCAGTTCCAACCCAAAGTGTATCACCTTTTACCATAAGAGATATTACTTCTAAATTTATATTTATTTTTTGTAAATTTTCTTTTTTCCATAAATCTTTTTTTATATCATATGAAAAAAGTCCATCAAGAGTTGCAAAAAATAAAAAATTTTTATAACCTTTAATATCAAGTATTTCTCTTGAAGAAAAAGGAGAAGGGTAAAAGTTTTTAAATTTATCTTCTTCTTTAAATATCATAAAAACTCCTTTATAGGAAGCAACAACTAATGTATCATTTTTTGAAAAGAGTTTAAGAATATGTGAATTTGAATAATTTTTTTCATCTTTAAATATTGAGAAATCCTTTTGTGAAGGATTTATATAAAAAAGACCTCTTTCACCACCTGCAAAAATAAAACCATTTATTTTTTCAACATCCTCAATATAAATATTTTCTAAAAAATGAGATAAAATTGCACCATTTTCTATATTTATTCTATAAACTCCATCATCTGTTCCAGCCCATATATCAGGATAATCAATTAATATCCCGTTTACTTCTCTTCCTTTAAAATCTATTAATTTATAAAATTTGTCATTTTCAAAAACACTTATACCTTCAGAATATGAAAAATAAACTTTATCACCATATTCCTCTATATCTTTTAAGTTTTCCTCAGGCATTCCAAAAACCTCTTCTTTTTTATAAATTATCCATTCTCCATTTTTTCTTAAAGTAAGTCCATTAAAACCCATATATTCCCTTCCACCAATCCATATCCCTTCCTTTGTATTTTTCATAACTGTTACAAATGGAGTTGCAGGACCAATTGCACATTTTTTTTGAGGAATAAATAATCCCTCTTCATAAACATGAATCCCGTCTCCCCATGTTCCAACAAATATTTTATTTTTTTCTTTAAAAAAAACTGTATATTCAACTTTACCAAAATTTGGAAGATAGTAAAAATATGGAGAAAGGAAAAATATTTCTTTTGAATCTTTTTTTAAATTTCTTCTTTCTCCAAACCATATAACATTTTGTTTTTTTGGAGATTTTATATTTCCTGTAAATTTATCTATAACTTTTATAACACCACCTTCATCAATATAAATTTCCTCTTCACCAATTCCTATTGACTTAACATTGAAGAAATTACCAATCAAAAATTTTAATCTGCTTAAAAGGTTCATTCTATAAAGATTTGTTTTTGATGAAAAATATATAAAACCAGTATAAATATCAGGTGCTAAAACTAAAACTTCCTCATCAATTATATAACCCCTTAAATAATTTCCAGTATAAAAATCAAATTCAGAAATACCAAATGGAGAAGAAACATATACTTTATGACCATCACTTGCTATGTTTGAAACATACCTAAAAGGAGCAATTTCATCTAAGGGAAAAAGGGAAAATAAAACGATAAAAATTTTCACGGTAATGGAGTGAGGCTTTTTATTTTTTGATGGGGCTTTTCTAAAACTCTTTTAATTGCTTCGTGTAAGACATCTATTAAATCACTTGCTATTATTGAAAATTCTGTTTTGTATTCTTTTAAAATGTCAGCACATAATCCATGTAAAAATACACCTGAAACACTCGCACTTTCTAAAGAAATTCCTTGAGCAGAAAGACCTGCTATTATTCCAAGTAAAACATCACCAGTTCCCCCTGTTGCAAGTCCATCATTTCCTGTTGTATTTATATAAGTTTTAGAAGGAGTTGAAATTATAGTTGGTGCTCCTTTTAAAACAATTGTTTTTTTGAAATTTGAAGAAAATTCTTCTGCTATTTTAACCCTTTTTCTATTTATTTCATCTGGACTTTTAGAAATTAAAGAACCAAGTTCACCTGGATGGGGTGTTAAAACTAATTCTCCCTTATAATTTTTTATTAAATCTTCTTTCCCTTTTAAAAGATGAATTGCATCTGCATCAATTATAATTTTTTTATCCCATTTTTCAAGTATGTTTGCTATAATTTCTCCAATTTCCTCTTCCCTTCCAATTCCAGGACCTATTGCACAAACATCCATTTTTTCAAGTTTTTCAAATATAATTGGTAAAGATTTTTTTGAAATGAATCCACGAGAAGAAGGAAGAGGAACTTTTATTGCTTCTGTTAATTTTGTTTCAAAAACATTATCAAGCTCATCTGGAAATCCAATAAATACAAGACCACTTCCTGCACGAAGTGCTCCAAGGGCTGCTAAAGATGCTGCGCCTGTATATCCCTTTGAACCTGATATTATAAAAACTCTTCCATAGTTTCCCTTATGAAAATATGGTTTCCTTTCTGGCATATTCTTAAAAACAATTTCATGCGTAATTATATATCTTTTAATTCCTTCTTCTTCTGCAAAATTGTATGGAATTCCAATGTCCCATAAATAAAGTTTCCCCCTTTTCATTTTTCCAGGGAAAAGATAATGACCCAATTTTGGATATGCAAATGTTATTGTATAATCAGCATTTATCGTATCCTCATCTGCCTCACCTGTTTCACCATCAACTCCTGAGGGAATATCAATTGAAAGAATTTTCTCGGAAAACTCATTTATCATTTTAAAAATTTCTTTATGAAATTCATCAAGATTTCCTTTAAATCCTGTTCCAAAAACTGCATCAACAGTTAAATCAGATGTCAAAAGGTCAAACTTTAATAAATTTTTCTCATTTATACTTCTTATTTCACATCCTGTTTTCTCAAGAAGATTAAAATTTAAAAGTGCCTCATCCTTATAATCATTTTTTTCTCCAAAAACATAAACAACAACGTCATATCCCCTTAATTTTAAATATCTTGCACAAACAAAACCATCACCACCATTGTTCCCTTTTCCACATACAAAAGTTATCTTTTTATAATCTTCCTTCTCTATAAAATTTAAAATTCCTCTTCCTGCATTTTCCATTAAAATAAAAAGGGAAAGTCCAAAAACTTCATCCGTCTTTTTATCAATTCTTTTCATTTCTTCAGGTGTTAAAACAAACATGTTATCTCCTTTTTAAATAACTAAAAACATCTTCTTTCTTTTCTGATTTTTTTAAAATTTCAACTGCCTTTTTAAAAACATCATCATACTTTAAACTTACTTCATATCTTCCCTTTAAACCCCTTTCTTTTTCCAAAAGTTCTGCTTCAAGTAAAATCTTTATCTCTTCCTTTGCTTTTTCAAAATCCTCCCTTTTAATATTTTTTTCCTTTGAAGTTATGTATTTATAAAATTCTTCAATAACCTCATCGGTTAAATCTTTCTTTTTTGTTTTAGCATAATATTCACTTGCAAAATTAAAAAAGTAATTCTTTCTTACAAGTTCTTGTGAAAATTTTGAAAATTCCCTTTCCTTTATAACAATATCAGGAACAACTCCAACTTCTCCAACAACTTCCCTTTTTAAATGAAGTGTTTTAAATTTTTCTGGTTCACTAATTTTTTTTGTTCTATGAATTGTTCTTCCTGATGGCAAATAATAATAAGCAGTTGTAAGTTTTAATTTATACCCAGCATCAAGAGGAAATATTCTCTGGACAGAACCTTTACCAAATGAAGTATCACCTATTACAATTCCCCTATCTAAATCCTGAATTGCACCTGCAAATATTTCAGATGCTGATGCAGAACCCCTGTTTATTAAAACAACAAGTGGCATCTTTTCATAAATCCCGTTATCTTCTATTGCCTTATATCTTTCAAGAATTCCTTCACCCCTTCCTTTTGTAAAAACGATTTCCTCATTTTTTTCAATAAATATATCAGCAATTTCAACAGCCTGATTTAAAAGACCACCGGGATTTAGTCTTAAATCAATTATTATTTTTTTCATACCCTTATTTTTTAAACTCTCACAAGTCATAACGAGTTCAGGTAGTAAATTTTCAGAGAAATTTGTAATTTTTATATATCCAATATCATTTTCAAAAATTTCTGCAATTGGAATTGGCTTTATTTCTATTATTTCCCTTATTATCTTAACATCAAATGGTTCATCAACTCCTATCCTTTTAATTTTTAAATTTACTTCTGTTCCAGGTTCTCCTCTTAATGTATTAACTGTTTTTTCAATTGACCATCCTTCTGTTGATTCACCATTTACCTCTATTATCTTATCACCCGGTCTTAAACCAACTCTATATGCTGGTGTTCCTTCTAATGGTGAAATAACAGTTGGAAAATTTTCCTCAACTGTTACTTGGATTCCTATTCCTCCAAACTTACCCTTTGTTGAAATTTCAAGTTCCTTCCATTCTTTTGGAGTTAAAAGGTCTGAATATGGGTCTAAATTTTTAAGCATCAAATCAATTCCATTTTCAAGAACTTCTCCAACATCTTTTTCTTCAACATAATTATCCCTTATATATCTTAAAACCTGCGTCAAAATTCTATATTTTGTTTCAATCCCTTCTTTTTGAGAAAATCCATTTGGTGGATAAAGAATTATAAATAAAAGAAAAAGAAAAATTAATATAAGATATTTTTTCATGTTTCCTCCCTTAAAATTTCTTTTATTTTCTTTAAAAATTTGCCTTTTTCTAAAAGTCTTTTAAAAAGGATATTTTCACAAATTTCTATATTCCTTTCCAAATTATCTTCCCCATTCAAAACAACAATTCTTTTCTTTGCTTTTTTCGCCAAAATTAAAAAACCTTTTCTTACCCTTTCATGAAAATCTTCCCCTTCTTTTTCAATCCTGTCTTCTCTTTCAGTTCTTAAAAGACCTGTCTTAACAGGAACATCAATTAAAAATGTTAAATTTGGTTTTAAATCTTCTGTTATTATTTTATTCAACCTTGTTATAAATCTTAAAGGTATTCCCCTTCCAAAACCCTGATATGCAAATGTTGAATCAAGAAATCTATCACATATAACTATTTTTCCCTCCCTTAAATTTGGTAAAATAAAATTTTTCACATTTTCCCTTCTTGCTGAAAGAAAAAGAAAAAGTTCCGAATATGGATCAATGTTAAAATTTAAAATTATTTCTCTTATTTTCTCACCTACTTCTACTCCTCCCGGTTCCCTTGTAAACTCTACAGGAAAACCAAAAATTTTAAGCCTTTCATAAAGCATATTTGCAAGTGTAGATTTACCTGAACCCTCTATTCCTTCAAAAGTTATAAAAAAACCAAATTTCCCCATTACTTTTTCTTACCATAATTCTTTATAAATTTTTCAAGAAGTTCCCTTGCTTTAAAATCAGGAATTTGTTTTGGAGGAGATTTCATAAAATATGCTGATGGTTCTATTATTGCTCCTTTTAAGTTATTATCAAGAGCAAGTTTTAAACATCTTATTGCATCAATAACAACACCAGCAGAATTTGGTGAATCCCATACTTCAAGTTTTAGTTCTAAATTAAGAGGAACATCACCGAATGTTCTCCCTTCCAATCTTATATATGCCCATTTTCTATCTTTAAGCCATGCAACATAATCAGAAGGTCCTATATAAACATTTTCATCTCCAATATCATAAGGAAGCAAAGATGTAACTGCCTGTGTTTTTGATTTCTTTTTACTTTCCAGTCTTTTCCTTTCAAGCATGTTTAAAAAATCTGTATTTCCACCAACATTTAGTTGTGCAGTCCTTTCAAGTTTTACTCCTCTTTCAATAAAAAGCTGTGTTAAAACTCTATGAACTATTGTAGCACCAACTTGAGATTTAATATCATCCCCTATAACAGGCAAATTTGCTTCTTCAAATCTTCTTTGCCAGTATCTTTCACTTGCTATAAAAACCGGAATGCAATTTAAAAATGCACATTTTGCCTTTAAAACCTGTTCAACATACCATTTTGTTGCTTCTTCAGAACCAACAGGTAAAAAATTTACAACAATATCTGTTTTTGTCTCTTTTAAAAGTCTTACAATATCAGCAGTTTCACCTGGTGCTTTTTCAATTATTTTTGAAAGATATTCACCAAGTCCATCATGTGTCATTCCCCTTACCACAGGAACATTTAATTTTGGAACTTTACAAAATTCATAAGTGCAGTTTGGCCATGTATAAATCGCTTCTGCAAGGTCCTTACCAACTTTATTTTTATCTATATCTATTCCAAGTGTAAATTCTATATCACCTATATGATAGCCTCCAAGATTTACATGCATTATTCCAGGAATAAAATCTCCTTCCTTTGCATTTTTATAATAGTATACACCTTGAACAAGACTTGATGCACAATTCCCAACACCAATGATTGCAACCCTTATTTTCCCCATTTCTTTCTCCTTTTAAATTAAATTTTTTTTCAAATCAAAAACCCTCTTTGTAAATGTAAATAAGTTAAGTATTATAAAGGGAATAAGGGAATAAAGAAAAATATTTTTACCAAAAAATGAAAAAAACGAAATGTATAAAATTCTAAAAGACCTTTCCATAGGTCCTTTTCTTGTTGAAAAACCCTCCCCCTCCCCCCTTGCTCTTACATAACTTATCATAAAAGAGGATAAAAGGGAAAAAAATGATAAAAATATTCCTAACAAGTTTTCTTTAAAGGAATAAAGAATTCCTGAAAATATAAATCCTTCTGAAATTCTATCAAAGGTTGAATCAATAACCCCTCCAAACTTTGTAACCTCATTTTTTTTCCTTGCAAGTTCTCCATCAAGTGCATCAAATAATGAAAATAAAATTAATGATATTCCAGCAAAAATATAAAGATTAATTGCATAAAAAATTGAAGGAATCAATGATAAAAAAAGTCCTAAAAATGTTAAATGAATTGGTTTAAAGTTTATTTTTTCAAAAAAACATACAAGTGGTTTTAAAAATTTCTTTAAATTATTCACCTTCTATTATTAAAACAAATTCGCCTTTTTTATCCTTTATCCAGGAAATAGCATCCTTTAAATTTCCATAAAAATGTTCTTCAAATTTCTTTGTAAGTTCCCTTCCTATATAAACCTTTCTATCTCCAAAAATTTCAAAAATAATTGGTAAAACTTTTTCCTTTTCATAGGGAGACAAAAATATTATTGTTGTCTTATTCATTTCCTTTGCCTCCCTTAAAACTTTTTTCCTTTTTGAACCCCTTTTTGGTAAAAATCCTATAAATAAAAAATTATCTGATTTTATTCCTGAAACTGATAAGGCACATGTTATAGATGAAGGACCAGGAATAGGTATAACTTCATATCCTTTTTCCCTTAAATTTTTTATTAAAAGATAACCTGGGTCAGAAATGCATGGTGTTCCACTATCAGAAATAAGTGCTAAATTTTTACCTTCTTTTAAAAGATTTTCAATTAAAGGTATTTTTTGAAGTTCTTTTCCTTTATAATACGAAATCAATTTCTTTTTTATATCATAATGATTTAAAAGTATAAGGGTTCTTCTTGTGTCTTCACAAATTATAAAATCAACTTCTTTTAAAATTTCAATTGCCCTCAAAGTTATGTCTTTTAAATTCCCAATTGGAACCCCTACAACAAAAATTTTCCCTTTCATAGAATTAAATAATAAAGTTTTTTTGATTTTTTTTCAAATAATGCTTTATCATATTTTTCTATGATTCCGTTAAAGGATAACATTCCAACATATAGATTTCCCTTATTTAACTATTTTTTTATTTTTTCAAATTCCATCATTTTTATTTATGAATTATTTTTACCATTTCCAAAATTGAAGGAACTTTTTTTAAAGGCAGGATTTATTCCATATGATTTTTTTCATTCCCCTTTAACAAATTTACCAAATTTAATAACAAGTATCTTTTTGCATGGTGGTTGGATTCATTTTCTTGGTAATATGCTTTATTTATATATTTTTGGAGATAATGTTGAAGATATACTTGGGCATTTTTCCTATTTAATTTTTTATATTTCAGCAGGAATTTTTTCATCTTTAACACAAGCAATATTTTCTTTTTCATCAAAAATTCCAATGATTGGTGCATCAGGTGCAATTGCAGGTGTTCTTGGAATTTATTTTGTTTTTTTCCCATTTGCAAAAGTTCTCGCACTTGTCCCATTTTTTTTCTTCTGGCAAATAATAGGAATACCTGCATTTTTCTTTTTAGGATTCTGGTTTTTAATACAAATATGGTCAGGAATTTTTTCACTTGGAACTTCTTTTAGTAACATTGCATTTTTTGCCCATATAGGTGGTTTTTTATATGGAGTTTTTATAGGAATTTTAATAAGAAAAAGAAAAATTAAAAAATATTTGAAATTTTTAAGTTTTTAAATTTATAATTTAAATTTAAGAGGAGGTGTTTATGAGAAAATTAATTGCAATACTCGCTATAATGGGAAGTATGGAGGCAATACAAAGGACCGTCCTTGTTGAAGAATTCACTGCAACATGGTGCCCATATTGTCCTGGTGCTGCAATGGGTGTAAGGGATTTAAAAAATTATCATAAAGATACGGTAACAATAATTGCATATCATCCAAGTTCAACAGATCCATTTTATAGACTTGAATCTTATCAAAGAGCACAATATTATGGTGTAAGTTCTATCCCTCATGTTTGGTTTGATGGTGTTTTAAATTATTTGGGTGGTTCTTCGTCTTCAAGTATGTATCCTTATTACAAACCCCTTTATAATCAAAGAAAAGTTATCAATCAGCCAATAAAATTCATATGTTCAGGAACTTATTATCCTTCTACAAGAAATGGAACTTTAAACATACAAGTTATAAATTTAAGCTCAACAGCAGTTTCAGGTTATTTAAGAATTGCACAGGTAATACTTGATACACCTTATACATGGCAAAATCAAACACATCTTGAATGGGTTATGAGAGATATGCTTCAAACATCACAAGGAACTTATTATTCAATACCTGCAGGAGGTCAAATAAATCATTCAGAAAATTTTTCAGTTCTTTCTTATGATAATGAACATGAAATTGCATTTGTTGTATTTTTCCAAAATGATCAGAATAAGGAAGTTATAGGAGCAAGACCCGAATTTGAGCTGGATTCCCTTACCTGGATATATGCTCAAGAAAATAAAAGTAAAGAGGAAAAACCTTCATTAAATGTCCAAATTGAAGGAAAAAATGTAAAATTCAATTTGAAAAATATAAGTGGAAATTTAAAGATATATGACATTTCTGGAAGAAATATATTTTCAAAAAATTTATCTTCCGGTATTTTTAAACTAAATCTTGAAAAAGGAATATACTTTTACAAGATTAATGATTTTAAAGGTAAAATAGTTATTTCAAGATGAAAATTGCAATTATCTTATTCATAATTCAATATACAAATTTTAAATTCAAGGATATAAAAGGAAAAGAAATTGAAATTGATACACTTCTTGAAAAAGGACCAATTATCCTGGATTTCTGGGCTACATGGTGCAATTACTGTGATGATGTTCTTGACATTTTAAAGGAAATAAAAGAGGAATACAAGGAAAAAATAAATATTGTTGCACTTTCATGGGATACTCCAAAAACATCCTCAAAAATAGAACCACTTTCAAAATCAAGGGGATGGGAATTTTTAATAGGGATTGATGAAGGGAAAAAAATTGGAAGAAGTTATGGAGTTATATTTTTACCAACTCTATTCATAATAACAAAGGAAAAAGGAATAGTTTATAAAAAAGTTGGTTATAATCCAAAAGAGAAGGAGGAAATAAAAAAGGTTTTAGAAGGAATTCTTAAAGAATAAAAAGGAGGAATCTTGAAATTAATTTTTTTATTTATAATGGGGCAGTTCAATTTTTCAGGTAATTTATTTTATGATTTTTGGAAATTAAAATATGAAAAATTTACACCTTCTGGATTTAAAAAAGTTTATGGTGAAAGATACTTTGCAGATATAAGTTTATTTCCGAAATTTTATTTTCTTGAAGGAGATTTTGAAATGAGATATATAAATTCTCCTAAGGAAATAGAAATTATTTATGGTGAAAATATTGAAAAGATTTTCAGAAAAAATATAAAGATTTCAAAGGAAAATTTTGAAATTGAATTTTTTGATATTTATAAAAGTTTTGGCAAAGGAATTTTAGCAGGATTTGTAAGGGATGAAAACATTTTGCTTGAAAGATTTTTAAAGGGTTTTACTTCTAATTTAAAAATTGGAATGTTTAATTTTTGTTTTACATACGGAAGACCTTATGAATATCTTTATTATTCAAGAAATTTTTCAAAGGATACACTTGATGAATTTAAAATAACAGAAGCAAAAATAAATATTTTAAAAGGAACTGAGATTGGTTTTTATCATTCTTTTTATGACCAGAACATATTTTTTGAACCGGATAAAAAAAGGGCTGAATTTTTAGGATTTAGATTTGATTTAAAAAGTGGAATTTTAACGATTTATGAAGAATATTCAAGAAGAAAAGGAATTGATAAAGAAATCCCTTCTGATACGCTTCCTTATTCTTTTTCAAAAGGATTTGCAAATTATACACAAGTTATATTTTCTATAAAACAGTTTACAATTTCAGGAGAATATGAGAAATATAAAAAATATGGAACCCCATATTCATATCCACCATGCATTCATCCTTACGGAATTTCACTTTCAAATGGAAAAGATGAAGAGGGCTTTTCTTTAAATTTCCTTTTCCCTTTATACTTCTTTGATTTTGATATAAATCTTTCAAAATCTTTTTATAAGGAGAAAAAAATAGAGGAAGAAAAATTAAATTTAAGGATTCCAATTTCTCCTTTTTTATTTAACTTTACCTTTGACAATTCTTATTTAAAAGGTGCAGAAATAAAAGAGGGATTTAAACCTGTAAGTAAAAGAAAAGAAAAAAGTTTTAAGGGAAAAATAGATTATTCCTTTGAATTAATGACTTTATCCTTTGGTTTTGAAGCAAGGAAAAGGGAAGATTTAATCTATGATACACTTTATAAATACACTGAACCTTTTTATGAATTTGAAATTTTCCATAAATTCGGTTCTTTAAGTATAAGTTATTCAAAAGATAAGGAAAAGAAGGATTATTATTCTTTTGAAAAAATTTTACAAATTGAGAAAAATATTGAACTATCATTTTTTTATGGAAAACAAAGGGGTGAATTAAAATGCTCAGGAGGGATATGTAGGTATGAACCACCCTTTGAGGGATTTAAGGCAAAAATCATATATTCTTTTTGATTTGCATCAGGACCTTTTACATCCCTTAATTTTTAAAAAAGAAGAAAAACTTGATTTTTTTAAATTTAATGTTGTATCAATATTTACATTAATTCCATGGGAAGATAAATTTTTAGAAACATATAATGTGGAAACAGTTTTAAGACAAATAGAAACATATAGAGAATTTGCAGAAAAAAATGGAATAATAATTGTTGAAAATAAAAAGGACCTTGAAAGGGTTTTAAAGGGAAATAAAAGGGGATTTATTTTAGAAATTGAAGGATGTGCAAGCATAAAAGATAAATATATTTTAAAATCATTTATAGAACTTGGAATAAGAATTTTTACATTAACATGGAATTACTCAAACCATATTGCCTCCTCTTTTAATGAAGAAAACGATTACGGTTTGACAAATTTTGGTAAAGAAATTGTTTTAAAAATTGTTGAAAATAAATGCATTGTTGATTTAGCCCATTCAAGCAGAAAAACCTTTTATGATATTTACGATTTAAAAATACCTTTTATTGTCTCACACACAGGAATTTTAAAAAATCCAAAAAATAAAAGAAATATATCCTATAAAGAAATGGAAAAAATAACGGAAAGAAAAGGAATTGCAGGAATTGGACTTGGAAATCTATTTTTTGAAAAAGAAATTGAAAAGGAAGAGGCAATAAAAGAAATTAAAAAAATATTTGAAAAATTTCCTGAAACAGTTTGCCTTGGTTCTGACCTTTTTGGATTAAGTGAGAAAAATATAATAAAGGGACTTTATTCTTATAACGAAATAGGGGAAGCCTTTAAGGATTTCCCAAAAGAATTTTTATATTTAAATGCTTATAAATTCTTTGAAAGAAATCTTTAAAAATAATTTTTTATGGTGAAATGAACCTTTGCATTATAAATACTTTCCTTATATGGAAAACCAAACAAAATTTTATAGGAAAAATTTTTCCCCTCGCCCATTATTCCAAAGCCAAAACTTTTCTTTATAAAATCTTTTTTAAAAATCCCAATATCAAAAAATAAAATTGGTGAAAAATTTTTTGAAAAAACATAATAATTTTCAAAATTTAAAACAATCCCCTCCTTTAATTTAAATTCTTCCTCGTCATAACCTCTCAAATTATCCTTCCCACCTATATAAAAATATTCTGAAGAGATTAATGGACTTTTCTTAAAAACCTTAAAATAAAAATTTCTATTTAAAACACCAATTTTTTTAAATATTTTCCTTTGTTCCAAAACATTTTGTATTCTAAAATAATTATTTTTTGAATATTTTGAATTCAAAAAAATATAAAAACCAGAATTAAAATATTCTTTTTTTCCCCCTTCAATCTCAAATATATTTAAAACTCTAAAAATATTTTTCTTTATTGTAAAATCTCTACTTTCCTCATAACTTCCACCAAATCCTATTTTAAAAGGAGGAAAAAGAAGATATGAAATTACATCAAAATTTTCCCTTGTATAAGTTGTGTCTCTTTGATAAAGGGAATAATTCCCCTTAATTTTCATGTCAAAAAAATAAAAAAATGGTTCTTCATAAAAAATCAAAAAATCATTATTCCCCTTTTTAATTCTTTTCCATAAAAGTTCAAAACTTCTTAAAGAACCAAATAATGCATCAAAATGTAAATTTATATTTCCTAAAAATTCCTTTATTTCATTTGAATAACCTATCCCTGCCTCAATTAAATTATTTAAATTTTCCTTTAAAACAATTCCTAAAAAAATTTTGTTATCAATTTCATAAAAATAATAATTTTCATATGAAATAAAATCAAAAAAATATAATTTGTTTTTGAAATTTTTTAAAATTTTTTTTGAAAATATACATTTTTTAAACCTAAAAATTCTTTTTATTTCCTCCTTATTTATTCTTTTAATACCATCAAAATCAATCCCTTCAAGAAAACAAATTTTTCCCTTATCTATTTCTACAAAATAGTCAATTGTATCGTTTCTTTTTAAAAAACTTAAAAATTTAATTCTGGCAAATGGAAAACCTTTATCTTCAAAAAAGTCAATTATTTCATAAGATAAAGACCTTATATTTATTGAATCAAATTCCTTACCTTTATATTTTTTTGCTATTGAATCTATTTTTTGAACATAATTTTCTCCTATACCTTTAAAATTTCCATTACCGATATAATAAAAATTTAAAAAAAGAATTAAATTAATCAAGAAATAGGAACTTTTTCCAGTTTGTATCAGGAAGTTTGCCTTTTGCAAACATAAGATGAAATCTTGTTGGTTTTTTTGGCTTTTTTAAAAGTTTCATACCCGCCTCTTTTAAAGTCCTATTTCCTTTTTTATTATTACATTTTACACATGCACAAACAAGATTTGTCCAATCGTCCTTACCACCTCTTGTTTTCGGAATCACATGGTCAACTGTCATTGTTCCTTCTTTTGTTCCACAATATTGACAGGTGTATCCATCCCTTTTTAAAATATTTTTCTTTGTTAATGGAATTTCATTAGGTCTATAATTTATATATTTCAAAATTCTTATAACAGAAGGAACTGGATAAGAAATTCTTTCTGCTCTTATAATTTTTCCATCCTTTTGAACAATGCATTCTGCTTTATTAAGGAATATTAAAAGGATTGCCCTTTTAACATTGCATACTGAAAGGGGTTCATAATTTTGATTTAAAACAAGAACCTTTTCAGATAAAATTTGCATCAGTATTTTGGGCTTACAAATGTTGGAATTTCTTCAACATAAACTTCATGTGGTCTTATAATAGTGTGTCCTGTAAAGTATCTGATTGTATCCTCATAGTAAAATTTTATTTTTGTATATCCTCCTTCTTCCCATATATTTATCCATGATGAATCAATTTTAACATTGTTTTCATTTGCCCTTTCAATAATCTTTAAAATCATTTCCCTTCTATCATAAAACCTTGAGAATTTTGCCATTTCTTTTGCCCTATCTTTTATTGCAAGAAAACGAAGATGAGAAATTAAAATTGGAATACCTATGTATGCTAAAATTGCAAAAATTAAAATTGGTATTAAAAATTTTACAAATCCTCTTTTCATTTTATCCCCAAAAGTTTTCTAATTTTTTCTTCACAAATTTTAATGTTTGCATCAGAATAGGAATAATAGGCTGTTTTTCCTAAGGATTTTGACTTTTCATAATAACTTATTGCTATTTTATAATTGTTTATTGCTTTATTTTTTTCTCCCTTTTGAGAAAAATCCTCTGCTATTTTCTTATAACCATCACCTATAATTGCATATGCATACGATTTAAGTTCTATTTCAGTAATTCCAGTATTTAATGCCTTTTGAACAAGATTTATTCCCTCATTTGCTCTTCCCATTCTTACAAGTAAATCTCCTTTTTTAAGAAGGGCAAGAATATTGTTTTCTTCTATTTTTAAAGCCATGCTATAATCGGATAAGGCATCCGAATATTTTCCAAGATTTAAATTTATATCGCCTCTTTGAATATAAAGGGATGGATTATCTTTTATTTTTGATATTACAAAATCTAAATTTTCAAGCGCCTTTTTATATTCTTTCATATTGTAAAAAACTTGAACAAGTTGCATTCTTAATTCATAATCTTCTGCTAAAAGAGTTTCAGCCTTAAACGCATATTTAAAAGCATCTTGATACCTTTTTTCCTTAATAAGAAATGAAATATATTTTTTAATTGTTCCTACATGATTTGGATTTTTTGAAAGTATCAATCTATAAAGACTATCAGCAAATGGTTTATCATAATCTTCTGAAAGATTTGCAAGGTTAAAAATTATTCCAAGGTCTTCTCCTTTTTTTTCAAGTGCCTTTAAATAATAATATTTTCCCTTTTCATAATCTTTTTTGCAGAATCCATAAAAAAATCCAAGTCCTTCATAACCTCTTGAATCATCAGGAAATTTTTTAATAATAGATGTAAAAACACTTTCAGCCTGCTCATATTTTTTTAATGCAATATAAGAATTCCCAATTCCAACAAGTGCGTCAATAAAATTTGGATCAATCTTATATGCCTCTTTATAATTATTTATTGCCTCTTCAAATTTTCCCTGATGGTAATAGGAAAGACCTTTTATATAAAGTGCCTTTGCCTCTTTTGAAGGTTCATATTCCCTAACTTCACCTTCTTTTTTTTGTGGAGCTACACAGAAAAGGATTCCTAAAAAAATTGCTATTTTAACCATTTTCATCTCTCTTATATGGAGCCGGTGGGATTTGAACCCACGACCACCAGACTGCCAGCCTGGTGCTCTCCCAACTGAGCTACGGCCCCAAAAATTAAAAAAAATTATAAAGTATGAAAAAATTTGAAATCAATTTATTATTCTTTTTCCTTCTCCTTCCTTACTTTAACAGCCCTTAATCCTTTCTTTGTCTCTTCTATCTCATATGAAACTTTCTCTCCCTCATTAAGACTTTTGAATCCTTCACCTTCTATATCGGAGAAATGAACAAATAAGTCCTTTGAACCGTCATCAGGTGTTATAAATCCGTAGCCTTTCTTTGAGTTGAACCATTTTACCTTACCTTTATGCCTTTTTGACATTATACACCTCCAAAAATATTTAGTTTTGTTAACTTTTTTATGATGTTTAAAATTATATTTATAAAAATTTTAGGGGGAGCCATAAGACTCCCCCAAACAAAAAGGAGGTCACATCCTATGAAAAATAAAATTA
>Ga0272445_1000452_pt1 | contig 38685 bp, 45 predicted proteins | sample YNPCB0031_FD_194404 | JGI IMG/M metagenome (GOLD analysis project Ga0272445, IMG submission 194404) | Hot spring sediment microbial communities from Yellowstone National Park, WY, United States - YNP-CB-003-1 | ecosystem: Environmental > Aquatic > Thermal springs > Hot (42-90C) > Sediment... | reverse complement strand
GGCAACATTTCGGAAAGGCGAATATTCCGCCTCCTAGACGAGAAACTGAACAACGGCTTGCCACCCTTCTTAATACCGCCACAAGCAAAGAGGGGCTTGAACAGCGGCTTAATGACAGCCCAATACACGGCGGCGGCCCTAGCCTCAGAAAACAAGGTTTTGGCGCACCCGGCATGTGCAGACTCGATACCAACATCGGCGAACTTTGAAGACTTCGTAAGCATGGGAACAACATCAGCCCAAAAAGCCATGCAAATACTCGAAAACACAGAATACATAATAGCCATAGAACTTCTCTGCGCAGCCCAAGCAATAGACATCCGCGGACCGGAAAAACTTGGGAGAGGAACCAGAAAAGCCTATAGAAAAATAAGAGAGGTTGTGCCGCCGCTGAAGGAGGATAGACCATTAAACCCGGACATAGAAAAGCTGAAGGCTTTGGTTGAAGGCGGACTAATCTTGAAAAGCCTTGCAGAGCATTAAGGAAAATAGTAAAATCCGATTTTTATGCTAGGTTAGCTTGTAAACCCATAAGTTATCCACGTCAACAACCGCGTATGCCGTTCCTCCATAGCCCACGCATTCTCTGCAATCCACTTCTATGACAATGTAGACGGATTCTAAAAGCCCCGTTTTGGCTATGTCGCCCCATGCCTTCTCATGCCACATTGTCAAATTAAACTCATAATGCATCCACTCGCCAATCGAGATGAAATCACACCTAAATTCCGTAACGTCTCCGCCTTTGAAAATTATGTTGCCCCCATTCTTGATGTCTCCTTGTGGATGGCTTAAGGCTTGTGGGCTATCATAAATGTCAAGCTCAGTGTATTTGACGCTGTATCCATCTAGACTTTTTGGGTCTTGGAAGGCTGATGCTAGGGCTATCCTAAGCCAAACATTACCAGTGTAGTTGACTGTTCTAATATGTATGTCAAGGGAAACCATTATTGTTTGGTTTAGGGGAACCTTTGAAAAGTCAGCATCAGCCCAGTCAATCCACCATGTTCCAGCTGCAATATGCCCATACAGCCCATCAGAAACATTCAAAATCATAGTAGCATAATCGCCGAAAGTGACATTCCATTCGCCGCCCATTGTTTCGGCTATGTTGCCGCCAGCACTATGAGGATGCCAAAAAAGGGCATCTTGAAGCATGTTAAGTCCTAAGTCACCATCAACATTCAAAACTACCTTATTATAAATGCTGCCCGCCAAATTTTGCCCACAGCTATGCGGCAAAGAGAATAGGATTATGATTGATGCCAAGGCAAGGGCAACACGCTTAAGCGTTTGCAATAATAGCGACCCATTTCAAAAACACCTTAGGCTTAAACGGAAAAAGAACTGCACAGACAGGAAAAGACACACAACTAAGCTGTGCAAAATAAATTGCAGCTTTCAAACAGAAAGCAAAATACTATTTTAGGCGCGCTTGCTATCTTTTTATTTCCATATCAGTTTTCTATCTAAGGCTTCCGACAAATCATCTCTGCATACTCTGACACAAAAATAAGGCGTTATGACAACGAGTTTTAAAATGCAGAGAATACGAAAGGGATGGCAGTTCTGTTTTTAATTTATGCCCTATGCAGTTTTTGATAAATTGTCGCTGCAGACCGCGTTACAACCGGTTGGGGTGTGCTTGCCACTATTGGGCGCTTCTGCATGTACTTGTATCCACATTCACAGGCAAAACCCACTATTTTTCTGCCGCGGCGGATTTCACGCCACTGTTTTGAGTCGCATCTTGCTGTTTGCTTGTGAATCTTCCAAAGGAGCCTCGCCTCCCTCGACGTTAAGGGTGCATAGTTTTTTGCTGATGTGAAGTACCAAGTGGCGTAGGCTGCTAAGCAAACCCATAATGTTATAGCTATTATTTCAATCATATTTTTCACCATGTGTATTTTTGTTCGACATATATTCAATATGTCCTTTTATTGACATATCTACTTTTGAAATATTGCATCTTATGATATAAGCATTATCTCGAAAATCGAATATCCATCTGAAAGGCTTTAAAACTGCTTCAAGACGTCGCTTTTCTCCATAATATAGCCGCAATAATGGCACTTCAGGATTAGGGGTTCCTCGCTTTTAACATAAAACTTGGACTGCACAGGCTCGTTGCTGTTGCTTATGCACGCCGGATTAGCACATTTAATAATGCCCTCAATAACATTTGGGAGTTTAACCCGCTGTTTTTCGACAACATTGTAGTTTCTAATGATGTTTATGGTTGCATGGGGCGCCAAAAGGGCGATTTTGTGGACTTCTTCTGGTTTGAGTTCCCTTCCCTCGATTTTCACAATATCTTTAACCTTAAACCGCTTGCTTGGAACGTTGATGGCTATAGTGATTATGCGCTTCTCTTTGCCAGTTATCCCCAAAATCTTAATAACGTCTAAAGCGTGTCCACCAGTTATATGGTCGATGACCGTTCCATCCTTAATTTTAGAAACGTAAAGCATTGTTTCGCTTTCACTCATACGCCCAGTCCACCCTTTCAAAACGGTATTGTCGGCGCAGAGATAAAAGGTTTTAATCTCCCATAAGCCACGTGCAGCCTCAATTTTAACAGTTCGTGAACTGCTAAATTTGATACCCCTCTAGTTTTTCCACTTTGCCTAAAGGCGTGGATAAAAAGTTATTTAAGTAGAACCAGTCGCTTGTCTTAAAGGGTGTGAGCTTGCGGTTTGAAGGAAGAGACATAATATCAATCCGAGACTTTACACGCGAAGAAATAGACTACATTTTAAAGATTGCTCAGGCAATGGAGCCTCTAGCCCAAAGGGGTTCGGACATGCTTAGGGGCAAAATCCTTGCAACATTGTTTTTTGAGCCTAGCACACGCACCCGCCTAAGCTTTGAGGCTGCCATGCACAAGCTTGGGGGTTCAACAATAGGTTTTGCAGAAGCTGAAATAGCCTCTGTCCGGAAGGGCGAAAATTTGGCGGACACTGTGCGCACCGTTGAAAACTATGCTGACGTAATAGCCATAAGGCATCCGCTTGAGGGGGCTGCGAGGCTTGCAGCTGAATTCGCAAAAGTCCCAATAATTAATGGTGGAAGCGGGGCTGAGGAGCATCCCACACAGGCGTTACTGGACCTTTACACTATTATGAAGGAGAAGGGCAGGATTGACGGTTTGAAAATAGCCCTTGTGGGCGATTTGCGTTATGGGCGGACTGTTCATTCTTTGGCTTACGCCTTATCCTATTATGATGTGGAATTATACCTTGTCTCGCCAGAATCATTAAAAATGCGGCGGGAAGTCCTCGAAGAAATCAAGGAGAAAATTCCAGTAGCCGAAGAAACCGACATTAGGAAGGTTGTTCCGCTTTTAGATGTTTTATACGTGACTCGCATACAGAAGGAGCGTTTCCCAGACCCGGCAGAATACATAAAGGTTAAGGGTTCATACAAGATAGACCTTGAAACCTTAAGCAAGGCGAAAAAGGACTTGATTGTTATGCATCCACTTCCAAGGGTTGACGAGATAGCCGCAGAGGTTGACGGAACACCCCACGCCCGCTACTTCCAACAAGTTTGGAACGGCATAGTAACAAGGATGGCGCTTTTGGCACTGATACTAGGCGCCGTCAAATAAGCTGAGGCTGCTAAAAGCGTGTAAAAGCTGTTAATGTGCCAACAGAACCACACATAGGGCATTTTTGAAGTGTGCCAAACCACGTTTTGTGACACTGGCTACAGTAGGTTAGGTTGCGATTATATGTGAAAAATTTTAGCTTGTAGTCTTCAGTAAGCTTCTTTGTGAGTGAGAAAAGTGCTTCTGGCGCGTATTCGACCTCTCCCAGCTCTAAAACTGTTAAGTTTCCACCGACAAGTGGCGCATAAAGTTCTTTCTCAATAGCCAAAATTCTTGATTGTTTTTCCATGTTTTGAAGGTTTATTTGGCTGTATGCTGAATAGTATGGTTTTTCCTTTGTTCCTAGGAAGCGAACTTTTGCAACTCCGAACCTTTCAATGTCCTGTTTCGCCAACCTTTCAGAGGCATCGGCACATGGAAGAGCGGATGGAAGCAGTCTTCTCTCGCGTCTTCCACTCTTTGACAGGAAATCCAAAACCCCTTTCACAATTTCAGAGGCAAGCTTTTGTGGGCTCTCGTCCTCGTATAGGCTTTTTCCGCTGAGGGCTTCTGAGGCCTCTTTTAACCCGACTAGATTTATTAAATTTGCAGCGCTTTCAACCCTAAAATATTGGTCGCCGTTGACTGAATAGGTCAAAAGTGGGAGAAAATTTTTTTCACGTTGCTTTATGATTCTGTGCTTTATTTCTAAGGCTCTCGTCGCCATTTCAAGTCTTTCCCTTAAAAGTACAAAGAGCTTTTCCTTGTCCCCACCGCATTCGTATGCTATTCTAGGCAAGTTAACTGTTACTAGTCCTAAAACGCCCGTGCGCACCGTGTCGATTTCCCAGTCTTCCTTAAAGTCCGCTTTGAGGATGCTCCCCGAAGGGGAGAAAACTGAGAACCGCGCATCTTCGCCTAAAAGATTCGCAAAGTATGGTATACTCTTCTCAGAGGCTAAAAGGTGCGCCTTCATGAGAATCTTTACTGCTTTATCATTTGTGAAGGTTTCCGGGCGAATCTTAACTATAAGTTTTGGATTTAGCAACGGCTTTTCGAGGCTTTCCTCTTCAAAAACCTCCAGCACAAGCGATGCTAAAAGCTGGCTTTCATTGAAGAAGTCCCCATAACACCCACCAGCAGAGCCAACGGCAGGCTTGTCAGCCAAAAACTTTGGAATCGTCAACTCAAGATTTATGGAAGCATTAACATGCTGGCTAACACTAATGATAAAAAGCCTCAAAGCCTCCTTAATGGTGACTGCATCCAAGCCCTTTGAGAAAGGCGCAAGAAAAACGTTAAAGTATTCAAGCACTTGTGCTCCACTGGTTTCCTTAGACGCTTGCAGAAGAACATTAAAAGCTAGGTTTAAGGCGCTGTTAAGGTTTCTCGGAAGTTTTGTGAAAGGCTGGAAAATATTCGCTGTTTTTTGGCTTAAGCCGTTTTTGATGAAGAATCTTAAGTCGTGAATTATTTCGCTTGGCTTTAAAATCCAAAAGCCCAAGTTATGTAGGTGGATTTCCCCCGAAAGGTACGCGTCTGCAATATCCCTTGGCAGCACATTTAAAAGAGTATATTCCTCAAGAACGCTTCTCCCAAACTCTTCGCAAACAGAAGACGCATCAACTGAAACTTTGCTCTTCAAATAGGCTGAAACATCATGCACTGGCAGTCCAAGACGGGTTAGTTTGTGGCGGTGTTCCTCTAATCCTTTTTCGATTAAGATTCCGTTAACAACCTCCCTTATCAGCGGAGCCGTTAGGTAGCGGGTCCTAGCCTTAAGGAGGCGTTTTTCAGCCTCTTTGGCGATTTTCTGGGCTAGCTCCGGGGGTACACCAGCCTCTTTAATGAGGCTGTTGGCAATTTTTGTGGCGTCAAACTCTTCAAGGGTGAAGCGGGACGTCCTAACAAGGATTCTTTGCGCCTTAAAACTTCGCTTTTCAATCTCCCCAGCCACATCAATAACCATCTTGCCCAAATCTGTTAGACGATACTTCTTAGACTCCACATCAGCCTCAATCAAACCAGCCTTAAGCAAAAACTTCAAGTGGTAGGCGAAGCGGCCAGCATCCCTGCTGGGATTCATTTTCAAAAGGCTCATAAGTTCTGTATAAGAAAGTGGTCCATTTTCGAAAAGAGCACTTAAAATGTTGAGCCTAACAGCTGAGGAAACAGCCTTTAAGACGCGAATTCCCCGCATCCGCTGATGCTGACTTGACAAGCCTTCTAACGCTCCCCCTTCAGCTGTAGATAGCTAATACCCCGATAAGGGTTTAAAAGTTAAGAAAACACCTTTATTAAACCTACACAAAAACTAAAATGGGCAACTAGGCTAGGGGCTGTCGGCTAGCTTGGTCTAGGCTCTGAGCCTCGGGCGCTCGGGACCCCGGTTCAAATCCGGGCAGCCCCATCAACACTTTTAAGCTTCAAGTGTCATAAATTTGTGGAGAAAACGTTGTCTAAGGTTGATTCTGGCAAAAGTAGAAAGCCTAGGCTTTTTGACATGCCGGAATGTAAAAACTGCGAGTATAAGGGTAGCCGTTATTGTTGGAACCAATGCCCATACAATATATGGCGAAAACGTTGAACCAAAGGATTTAATTTTAGAATGCAACTTAAATGTCACAATTCTCCGAGGACTGAAAGCATGAGTAAGGTAAGCAGCATATTTGAAGAGGTTCGCAAGTCTGGGAGAAAGCACTTGTTAGAGATGGAAGCAAAAAGCGTCTGCATGGAGTATGGCATTCCAGTCACTCAATTTAGGCTGGCTAAGAGCGAGGCTGAAGCTGTTAAATTTGCAGAGGAGATGGGCTATCCAGTGGTTTTAAAAATTGTTTCGCCGGACATCCTCCATAAGTCCGATGTTGGAGGAGTTATGCTTAACCTTAAAAACGCAAAGGAAGTGAGAAAAGCCTACAAACAAATAATAGAAAACGTGAAAAAGCACAAGAAAAATGCCGAAATTTTAGGCGTTATAGTGCAGGAAATGGCTCCACCCTCAACAGAAGTAATAGTTGGCGCCATCAAAGATCCACAGTTTGGCCACGCCTTAATGTTCGGGCTTGGAGGAGTGTTCGTAGAAGTTTTAAAAGATGTCACGTTCAGAATTGTGCCAATAACCGAGGAGGAAGCCCGGGAAATGATAAGCGAGGTTAAGGCTTACCCGCTTCTGAGAGGATATAGGGGAACGCCGCCAGCAGATATCGAAGCCATAGTGCAGATTCTCCTAAAAACTTCTAGGCTTGTTTCTGAGCATCCGGAAATTATGGAGCTTGACCTAAACCCAATAATGGTTTATGAGAAAGGCGCAAAAACGGTGGACGCGAGGATAATCCTCGAATAAATATGCTAGAGCTTAGGTAAAGAGAATGGCTGAACATTTTAAAGGCTGGGCTGAAAGCGAAATTTTTTCAAAAACTTCTGTTCCATTGGAAACACCCTTTTTCGTGAGGCTTGACGGCTGGAGGTTTCGCGCCCTTGCAGAGCACATAGGTGCAGAGAAGCCCTTCGACGAAAAGTTTGCACAATGCCTTGTCAGCTCTAGCAAGACATTATTTGAAAAAGGATTCAGCCCAACACTGGTTTATGTTGTCAGCGACGAATTAAACATACTTTTTGATGGTGAGGCACCCTTTAACGGCAGAGTCGAAAAGATAGACTCTGTTGTGCCCAGCCTTGTCTCATCAGCGTTCTCCCTTCAGCTGCAAAGGTTTTTCGGCAAAACAGTTGTTGTAGCCTTTGACTCCCGCATAATCGTCGCTCCAAGCATTGAGAAAATATCGGGCTATTTGAGCTGGAGGCAAACAAACGCTTGGAGAAACCACAATAACGCCTATGCCTATTGGCTTTTCAGAAAAATGGGCTACAAGCCGCCAGAAATAGCTAAAAAATTGAAGGGCATGAAGGCCGAAGAACTTCACGAAATGCTTCTTGAACACGGCGTAAATTTGGCTGAAACGCCACCATGGCAGAGAAGAGGCATACTCATTTATAAAGAGCCCTACCAAAAAAGGATTGCAAATCAAAGTGTCACCAGATGGAAAATCACAGAAAGGTGGGACATACCGATATTTTCCTCAGAAGAAGGGACAAAATTAATCCGAGAGGTCTTTGAGTGGATAAAGCAGAAAAGGAGAACCTAATTGTCGCAAGACGGAAAAACGCCACAAATTGAGGAATTAACCGAAAAACTTTCAGCTTTAAGAAAGCAGAAAAGCACCCTAGAAGTCGAGGCCAAGAATTATGCGGATAAAAGAGACAAGCTAAACCAAGAGCTGAAAAGCTTACGCGGTGAAATTTCTAGGCTTAAAAACATTCGAGATGAAATAAACGCGAAGGTCAAGGAGTTAAAACAGCAGAGAAATCAAATTAAAATGGAAATAGCTCAAAAATTTGCGGAACTTAAAAGTTTAGGGAGAGAACTTGAACCACTCGTGAAAAAGAAACCGTCGCGGAGCCTTAAAGTTTTAGAGAAGGAAGTTGAAAGCCTTGAATGGAAGATTCAAACGACGCCCCTAAGCCTACAAGAGGAGAAAAAACTTGTTAAGCAGGTTAAAGAGCTTGAAAGCCAAATCAGCGTTCACAAGAAAATTGAGCAGCTAAACCAGAAAAGAATCGAGTTGAAGGCTGAGTTAAAAGCCCTCCAAGCGAGGGCTGAACTTTGCCACAAAAACATAATGGAACATGCGGAGAAAAGCCAGCAAATCCACGGGGAACTGCTAAAGAGGGTTGAAGAAGCCAAGAAAATTAAAAGCGAAGCTGATAATTTTCATGGGCTTTACCTCAAGACTAGGGAGAAAATAAGGTCCCTTCAAGCGGAAATTGCAAAAATCTTGGATGATATTAGACGGTTTAGGAAGGAAATTTCCGTTGAAGAAGAGAAAAAGCGGAGGGAAGCCGAGGAAAAACTTCTGGAAAACATAGAAAAGCAAGCTGTTGAAAAATTGAAGCGCGGTGAAAAGCTGACATGGGAAGAATTTAAAGTGTTGGCCGAGAAAGGGTTAGCATAAACTTAAAGTAACTTCACATAAGTATTAATTGGAAGAAACAGATGACTCAAACGGAGCAGAAACAGAAAAGGATTCTAATTCTCTGCGTTGACAGAGATGGAGACCTAACCACAAAAGCCGAAATAAAAACGCCTCTAATTGGGAGAGAAAAAAACCTGAACGCCGCGGTTTCCTTAGCCCTAAAAGACCCTGAAGAGCCTGACGCCAACGCCATGTTTGAGGCTATAAGAGTTTACGACCGCCTTATTAGCGAGAATAAACCAGACGAAATCTTTGAAATTGCAACGGTGTCAGGTTCGGAACTGGGAAGCGTTAGCGCCGATAGAAAAATAGTTGCTGAATTGGGCGAAGTGTTGAAGTTCTTCCCAGCTAGCGAGGTTATCCTCGTTACGGACGGCTATACTGACGAGGCAGTCTTACCCCTAATAGAGTCGAGAGTGCCGGTTTCATCCGTGAGGAGAATAGTTGTTAAGCACAGCGAATCCATTGAAGAAACGGCCGCCTTGTTCTCAAGGTATTTTAAAACAATTTTGGAAAACCCCAGATATTCCCGTATAGCGTTAGGACTGCCCGGACTCCTCTTCTTAATTCTTGGCATTCTTGCAATATTCGGTTTAGTCCATTATTACCTTATGGCTTTCATCATAGTTTTGGGAGTGTATATGTTCGTCAAAGGCTTTGGAGTTGACAAAATGCTCAAGAGGGCTTATACATGGATAAAAGAGTATTCTCCACCACCTCTCCCAGTGCAGATCTCAGCATTCTCCACACTTGCAGGAATTTTATGTGTGGCAATAGGCTTTTACTTAGGGTATGATGAGGCTTCTCCGCTTGTAGATGCATCTAACTGGTTGAGTGTTTTCTCACCACAAGTTGCAGGACACTTTATTATTGGTTCAAAAGATCTCGTAATAGTTGGGGTTTGTGTGGCGTTGATTGGGAGGGCTATACGCTGGTATTTTGAGAGGGATGCGCGGCTTTTGCGCAATGCGGCATTAATAGTTTTAGTTGGATGGACAAGGCAAATTCTTGAGGCTGCATCTAATATCTTGATAAATCCAAAAATCGGTTACGAAATTTTGATTTTTTCAATAGTTATTGGCATATTACTCGGTATCGCCTCACTGCTACTTATAATTGTCATTCATAAGTCTGCTAAAGGATTTTTCAAGGAGACAGAGGAGAAAGTTGAGGAATTTAAGGAAGAAAGTTAGGTTTGCGATTATTGGAGGAACAGGTTTCGAGAAACTGTTCGCAAACGTTGAGCAAGTCATTATTGGGACCCCATATGGGGTTCCTCCACCTTTGTTTGTTGGAAAGATTAGCGATAGAGACATCGCTTTTCTTCCGAGGCATGGTCTTGAGCATTCCGTTCCTCCACATAGAGTAAACTATAGGGCGAACATTTATGCGCTTTATAGTGTTGGTGTAGAAAGGATTATAGCGGTCAACGCTGTCGGCGCAATAAATAAGAGCTTGAAACCGGGCGATATCGTCGTTCCCCACGATTTTGCAGATTTCACAAAGACTCGACCGGCAACTTTTTATGATGAGGCCCCGGTCACGCATATTGATGTTTCTCAACCATATTGCCCTGAAATCCGTAAAATTCTAGTAGAGTCCGCCGAAAGACTCGGTTTAAATGTTTGGTCTAAAGCCGTCATGGTTTGCACAGAGGGGCCACGCTTCGAAACTCCTGCTGAGATTGAAATGTTTAGGCGTTTAGGATTCGATGTTGTTGGCATGACAGGCGTTCCGGAGGCTGTGCTTGCCCGGGAACTTGAAATGTGTTATGCATGCGTTTGTTTTGTTTCTAATATGGCTGCTGGCATGCAAGAACGTTTAACACCCAAAGAGGTCTTTGATATTTCGCGGGAAGTTCATCCCAAAATAGAGCAACTTTTAATTGAGACCGTTAAAACCCTACCAGTTGAACGAGGAGAATGCCCATGCGCAAACGCGCTTAAAAATGCGAGGTTCAAATAATGCTAAGGTCACTGCTTTCAGCCATTGGCGCATACAAAATTTATGAGAGGTGGCTTTGGCACCAGGTTAAAGGCGGCGTTAAGCCGGAACACATAGCAGTAATCTTGGATGGAAATAGGCGGTGGGCTTCAGAGAAAGACCTTGACCCATGGTACGGCCACAAGGAAGGAGCTGAAAAGGTTGAAAAGCTTCTAGAATGGTGCTTAAAGCTTAATGTTAAGTCTATAACGCTTTATGCCTTTTCAACAGAAAACTTCCGCCGCCCCAGAAAAGAAGTTGAGGAAATCATGCGGATCGCGTCTGAAAAGCTTCAGAAGATTATAACGGATGAGAGGATACACAAAAACAGGGTTAGGGTTAAGGTCATCGGCAGAACAAACCTGCTTCCAGAGAACCTTCAGAAAATTATAGCCGACGTGGAGAGGGCAACGCAGAATTACGACAAGCACTTTTTAAACATAGCCTTCGCCTACGGTGGAAGAGCTGAAATAGTGGACGCTGCAAAGAAAATCGCAGAGAAAGTCCAGAAAAAGGAGCTAGACCCAGAAGATGTCAACGAAGAACTTTTTGAGCAGCACCTCTACACTTCACACCTGCCAAAACAAGACCCAGACTTAATTATAAGGACTTCTGGAGAGGAGAGGCTTAGCGGTTTCTTATTGTGGCAGTCTGCCTACAGCGAACTTTGCTTCCTAGATGTTTATTGGCCAGACTTCCGCTTAATCGACCTTTTAAGGGCTGTCAGAACTTTTCAGAAACGAAAAAGACGTTTCGGAGCCTAAGTTTGGCGGTTATACTCTCTTTTTAGCACTTACTATTGAGATGACGTCCCTATCCTTGAGTATATAATCTTCCCCAACACGTTTTCTCTCTCTGGCTTCTATGGCGTAGATGAAGCTTTCGCCGAGCTCTGTGTGGATTAGGTAGGCGAGTTCACGGGCAGTTGTTCCATAAGGCACTAGGTAGGCGTCCGGCAGAACCCTTCCATGATGGTCGGATAAGTGCTCCAAATCCTCGACTGGATAAACCGTAATCATGTTTAAAAGTTTGAAGTATGCCATGTTTATGGCTTCTTGGACACCCGTGGAACCGAATTTCAACAAAACCTTCTCTCTAATAGTTTCCAAAGCTTTAAGCTGGCTTTCGGTAAGCTTCTCCGGGGCGTTGATCTTAAAGGTGCAGTCCCCCGGTCTATATTCTATAAGCTTTTTCTCCGCAGCTCTTCGCAATGCAAGCTCAGCTTCAGCACAGCATGGAACAACCAAATAGTCAAGCTTTTTAAGCCTTTCAAGGTTTTCCTCAGCTGTCGGCACATCTATTTTGTTTGCCGCTATTAGCATTGGCTTTGCAATCCGCCTCAAAGTGTCAATAAACCTTAGAAAGTCTTCCTCGCTCCAACTTGTGGGCTTGTCAGCGTTTAACCCTGTTCTTCTTACGGCCTCAAAGATATGAGCCCTTCTTATTGCAAGGCCGCTAAGCCTCTCCTCCAAAATCGAAAGTAGGTCTGTCGATCCAGATTCAGCTGTTCTTGCAATTTTAGCCCAATCCCTTTTAAGGATGTTGGCCATCCACATCGTTATCTCATTTTCGAGAAACTTCACATCTTCAACCGGGTCGTGTTCACCGGGCTTGCATATTCTGCCTTCAGAATCCGTGCCACCAGAAGCATCTACAATATGAATCAGCACGTCAGCCTTCCTTATCTCATCCAGAAACTGGTTGCCTAAGCCTCTCCCCTGCCACGCGCCCGGAACTAGCCCAGCACAGTCAATGAACTCCACAGGTATTAGTCGAACACCATCAATACATAGGGAGTTTACAGGCATGTCCTTAACTCCAAACTCCTTGCAAACGCACGGTGTTCTCACATAGCCAACACCTCTGTTTGGCTTTATTGTAGTGAAAGGATAATTTGCAATCTCAGCTGGCGCAAGAGTTGCAGCGCTGAAAAATGTTGATTTTCCAGTATTGGGTTTTCCGACAATCCCCAGCAACCTTGAATAAGACTTTTGCATCTAAACCCACGTTATACTCATGTTTACGAGCGGTTTGTGCTATATGGCTTATGCTAGCCCTTTAGATAAACCCTTTCCAGAATGCCTAACAAAGAAAAGTACGATAAACGATGAAGCTATCAAAAAGGCCATGTAAATGGCGAAGGCTTTGAAGATAAGCAGCCAAACATCGCTTAGAACTTTTTTAGCGTTTTCAAAAGCCGTTTGGGCGTTTACGTTTGCAATTTGGGCGGAGTTTTTCCAAGAGTCTATGGCGTTCTGAATGTAAATTCTCACCTCTCGAAGCTTTTGTTCCATCCTCCTCATTTCAGTTGGGAAAATTAGGGATACGCCAAAAATCTTTCCAAGCAAGATGGTTGTTTCCGTTTGTTCTATTTTTTGAATAGCTATAGTAATGTTTTGTGCGAAGAAACAGTCGTCAAACATGCTTGGTTGAAGTGCTGTTAATTGAACATTTTGCTCGTCTAAAAGTTTTACCTCCGTGCCATTTACGTAATAGTTTGCGTAGGGTATTACCTCTGGCACACTCCTAATTGAGCTAAAATGCCTACCATCCATAGTGTTAAAAAGCCGCCATGTTGCGTCCACAGGTATCCATCCATAATTTTCAAGATAGTATTCAGCCCACATATGTCCATCCTTCAAGAACTGGCCTACAAATTGGAAGGCAAAACCAGCCTGAATCCTTGCTGGAATTCCGGCGGCCCTACATAAGGCGACAAACAAATAGGAGTATTCGGAGCAGTCTCCGACGTGATTTTCTAAAGCCCATAGGGCCCCTCTCTCATCTTCTTGTATTTCATACCGAAGATAATTAACCACAAAACCGTATATCAAACGAACCTTCACGTAAGGGTCATCTACGCCTCGGGTTATTTCCTGGGCCTTTTCAATAATTTCCGCATTGTCTGATTCTATGAGTTCTTCGGGCTGTGTATATTTCATGTAAAGCTCCGAACTTTTGTCGTAACTTTTTATCATGCTTGAGTTAACAGTATAAGTAAGACTGAAAGAAAGAACGCGGTAATCAAGTTCTACCGTAAAAGTTTGACCTTGTAAAATTGTCAAGTTTTTCCAGTAGAGGTATATGTTTCCGAAACTGTCAGATATTAGGCTATAGTCCTTTGTAGACTTAACATTATAAAGTATGACATAGTGTCTTGCAGTTTCGTTCCCAACCAGCGGAACGTAAAGGTTTACGCCATCCGCTCTGCGTTGCGTAGGGTTTGTAATTCTAATTGTATGTGTAAGTTCGCCGACAAAAACGTCGCTTATAACATATTTCAGGAAATCTGAATTTTCAGAACCTATGACACATTGAGCGTTCTCTAGTATAGCCGTATGAAGAAATAATAGAATGACTATTTTGATGGTAACAACCGCTGGCTTGAACCCAATTTTCATCTTTATCCTTACTACCAAACGTTGAAGGGTAAATAAATTATTCGAGAGGCTAATCTTCAGAGGTTTGGGCTGCAAATTCTATGACTTGGATAAGTCCCCCAGCTATTGACAGGAGGTTTATTGCAACCATTATTGCAAGAAGTGGAATGAACTCCACGGTGAAAGCAACCCCCCCAATGTTTATGGTAAAGACGCCAAAGTTTGTTGAATAAACAATATAGACGATTATGAAAAACGACCTTAAGATGACGAGGATGTATTTGTAGATGGTGCCTTCGCTTATTTTTATGGCGAATGTGAAGAAAAGCGAGGCATAAACTAAAATCCAATACAACGTTGAAAACCATTGGAAAATCGGCAAGAAATTTGAAAGTAAAAGCCAAATAACGAACCAGATCACTCCATAAACGGTTGTTATAACTGCGGCTTTAACAACTTTTACAATAAGCTTCCGGCGGGAAGGTTTGGTTTCGACTTCAGCTTCGCTCATGGAGACCCCCAACGCCTTTCAACGATTAATATGTCCGCAAAAGATAGGTGGATTATGCCCGTTTCGTCTGCTTCGAAGGTAAATGAATCCTGATAGTATTCGTTGGGTTCTACATTCACAACATGCACCGCTGAACCTATGGGAACATTTTGAAGATTGGAAAGCTCAACTTTTAACGGTCCACTTAGCGGGAATGAGGCGTTATTGTAAAAGCTTACAAAAAAAGAAATATGTGTGGCGTTAACGCGCATGTAATCTATGGTCAAGTTGCTGAAGGGTGCACCCCAATTATATGTGAAGTTTCTGGCAATGTTAAAGGCTAATATGTAAGCCACTTGGAAGTGCAAGGCAACGTTGACATTCAAGTCTTTACTGTTTGTTAAGAGCTCGCTGTCCCTCGAAATTATATCCGCCAAACTGCCAGAAACGTTAAAGTTGGACTCAACCGTCCTCCCAGCAGGAATATTCAGCGGTTCTGTTAAAAACTCTGCGATTTCTTCATTTTCACTGTAAACGCTTATTTTTGCAAACAAATCCGAAATGTCATAAAAGCCCGTGTTATTCATGAAGAAGGGTACTGAAATTAAAAAGTTTTCATCTGACATGGAGAAGCTGGGCTCTCCTATGGCTACATTATTTCTTGCTTCGAAAATCTCCCATAATGAAAGAGCCACAGTAACGGGCATGAGTAAAACAGCAATCCATAGAACCACAATTACTAATCTTAAGGCTCTGATGGCATGCCGCAATTTTGGACTCCTCTATCCTGTTTAACTTTCTTTTAGGTTTTAGCTGGCTGAGTTTGTGGATTTTGCTGGGATGAGGGTGGCGGTGGTTGGGGTGGCTGCTGAGGTTTTGAAGGAGCGGGAGCCATCTTTATCTTTGCCTCCTTGTAGAGTTGTATACCCCTCATTGTTGCTATTGAGCCTATCCAGCCCATTATGCCTAGAAACATTATTTTAATCACAGCCTCAACTATTGGTCCAAAGATTTGTCCCAAGGCTTCTGCAATGTTTCCAGACGTTATTATACCTACAACGGATTCTAGTTTCAGATAAGCCATTATGAAAGTTATGACAAGCAATATCAAGCCTACAGCTATGAGGATATATGCCACAAGTTCTGCCCTTTCAATCTTCATTCCTCACACCACACATCTGCTTTAAGGCTATTCTACGTTCATTACCGGTATAAAAGCAATATGATGTTATGCTAATGATTGCAAAAGTCTTAAGTGTTCTGGAAACCGTGAAAACCATTGAGCCGAAAATGAAAGCCGCCATATATTATAGTCAGCTGGACATAAGAATCGAGGAAATGCCAATTCCAGAAATCGGCAGTGATGAAGTTCTTGTTGAGATGAAAGCTTGCGGAATCTGCGGCTCTGATTTGATGGATTGGTATCTGAAAAATCGCGCTCCACTGGTTCTTGGACACGAGCCTTCAGGCGTCATTGTCGCGAAGGGAAAAGCCGTTGAAAATTTTGATGTCGGCGACAGAGTTTTCGTCCACCACCATGTTGCATGTTTAAAATGCCACTACTGCCTACATGGAGACTACACTTTATGCGAGCAGTTTCACAAAACAAACATTGTCCCCGGAGGTTTTGCCGAATACTTTAAAGTTCCAGCCCCAAACCTTCAATTGGACACGTTGAAAATTCCTGACAATGTGTCCTTTGAGGAAGCCACCTTGATTGAGCCTGTTGGCTGTTGTATAAGAGCCATCAGAAAATGTGGCATTAGGAAGGGTGACTCCGTCGCGGTTATAGGTGCTGGAACAACGGGCATAATTCACACGGTTTTGGCTAAGATTTTTGGCGCTGGAAAGGTTATTGTAAGCGACCTTATTGACTTCCGCTTGAAAGTTGCTGAAAGATTTGGAGCCGATGCCACCGTAAATCCATTAAATGAGGATTTAGCTGCGGTCGTCCGAAGAGAAACTGGCGGTAGGGGTGTAGACCTAACGATTGTTTCAGCTCCAAGCCTAGAAGCCTACAAAGCCGGGTTGGACATATGTAGAAAAGGCGGGAAACTCTGTGTTTTTGCCCCTACACATCCTGGAAAATTTTTGGAGGTAAGCCCAAAACAGCTTTTCTTTAACGAACTGCAAATAATTCCTTCCTATTCAACCTCTCACGTGGAGACCAGGGAAGCTTTGGAACTGATAAGGTCTGGGAAGATTCGCGTAAGGGATTTGATAACTCATTGTTTTCCGCTTAAGGAGACTGCCAAAGCCTTTAAAACGGCCTTAGAGGATAAAGAGAGCCTAAAGGTCATCGTGTTGGGTAAGTGAAAGTTATGAAGGCAGCCATGCTTTACGGGGTTAAAGACCTAAGAATTGAGGATGTTGAAACTCCAAAAGTTGGAGCTGGCGAAGTATTAGTGCGGGTTAAGGCTGCAACAACATGCGGCACAGACCTAAAAATTTTCCATAGAGGCTACGTTGAAAAAGTGATAAAACTTCCAACAGTTTTTGGGCACGAATGGGCTGGCGAAGTTGTCGAAGTAGGCGAGGGACTGGAATGGCCAAGAAAGGGCATGCGGGTTCGCGCCGGCAATAGTGCTCCATGCCTGCGATGCGTCATGTGTGGTAAGGGCAAATACAACCTATGCGAGAACATGATTTGGCTTTGGGGAGCCTACGCCGAATACATAAAGGTTCCAGCCCACATGGTCCGCGTCAACATGCAAGAAATCCCACTCCACATATCTTATGAGGAAGCCGCCATAACAGAGCCTCTAGCATGCGTGCTCCACGGAGTGGAAGAGGCAAGGGTTAAGCTCGGCGACTCTGTGGCAATTATTGGCGCTGGGCCCATAGGACTACTGCACTTACTAACAGTAAAGAAGATGGGCGCTGAAAAGGTCATAATGGTGGATGTAGTCGAAGAAAGGTTGGAATTTGCCGAAAAACTTGGAGCTGACGCGACTGTAAACGCTGGAAGGGAGAATGTTGAAGAGAAAATTCGCGGTTTAACTGGTGGCTATGGCGCAGATGTTGTTATCGAGGCTATTGGAAAACCAGAAACATGGGAGCAAGCCCTAAAACTCGTTAGGAAGGGTGGAACAGTCCTAGAGTTTGGCGGATGCCCGCCGGGAACTGAGATTAGAGTCAACGCTGAGCAACTCCATTATGGTGAAACCACTGTTCTTGGCACGTTTCATGCAAAACCCCTCCACTTTAGGAAAGCCCTAAACCTAATAGCCTCAAAAACTATTGACGTGGCGCCCCTCATAACAAGAAAAATGCCCTTGGAAAAGATAAGGGAGGCTTTCGAAATCCTCTCAACGGCGAAGAACGAGATTAAAATAGCCATACAACCATAAAGAGGTTGAAATGGCGAAGGTGGAATGGCTAAAGCCGAAGGCTACATTCTTAGAATAGCCAAAAAAGAATGGGTTGAAAAGGTATTTGACTCAGCTATGTATTATACTGGGGCACGTAGGAAATGGCAGCCTGGACAGACAATACTTTTTGTTAGCAGAACAGAGTTAGGCGACTCTTTCATTGGCTATGGCGTGATAGAAAACATTTACGAAAAGGAGGAGCTTTCAGAAGAGGAAAAGAGGGAATGTGAAACTTATGGATGGCGAAAAGCCATCGAATTCAAATATGTTTCGAAGTTTGAAAAGCCTCTGCCATTAAAAGAAACATTCTTAAAGCTTCGTGGGAAGACCCTCCACACATTACCGCTGACATCAGAGCAAATAAACGCCATTATAAGCCAAGCTGAAAAGTGAGGCTTTTCACCAAAATGGCTGTATATACTCCCTAACCCTAAACTTTACACCCATTTCTTTAGCGATTTGTTCAGCTTTTGAAATGTCAACTTCTGGAATTCTTACAGCTGTAACTTCGACATCCAAAAGTTCCTTGGCTTTTTTAATAAACTCTAAGATGTTCTCAAAGGCGTTTTCAAAATTTGGCTTGCAAACTCGGTTATAGGTTTCCTTGTCGTGGGCGTTTAGGCTTACGCTTACCTTGTCGACACCAGCCATTTTCAACTCTTTGACAACGTTTCTTCCTTTGTTAAGCAGTAAGGCTTGACCGTTTGTGTCAACCCTTAACGTTACAATTTTTCCGTAATGTTTCCTTATCCATCTGCTAACTTCTAGTACGCAGTCCAGCCTTTCAAGGGGCTCTCCAAAACCGCAAAAGACAATTTCACGCCAATTTCGCCTATTTATGACATTTTCAAGATCTGCAATTATTTCGCTAATTGTTGGTTCTTCTTCAAGTTTGAGGTTGAAGCCTCCCACGCCATCGAGGAAGTTTCTTAGGCAGAAGTAACAGTTGTTAGAGCACCTGTTCGTTATGTTAAGGTATAGGTTTTCTCCAAGCCAATAGACTGTGCTGGGACGCTTTTTAGCCATCACCGCTTATTTTCCCTCTTTTAACTAGTGAGAAAGCCGGATAAAAGGTAGGCGGAATACACGAGAATAAATTTAAAAGCAGATTTGAGGCTTATGGTTTTGTTATTACGAAGGGGCAAGTTGCATGGTTAAATACATTTTTGTTACGGGCGGTGTGCTAAGCTCTGTTGGAAAGGGTATTGTAACCTCATCCATTGGGAAGATGCTTCAAGCAAGGGGGTTTAAGGTTACAGCCATAAAAATAGACCCATACGTGAATGTTGACGCTGGAACTATGAACCCCTACATGCACGGCGAAGTCTATGTGACTGACGATGGAGGCGAAACAGACCTAGATTTGGGCTGGTATGAACGCTTCCTAGACCTAGACTTGAGAAAGGAGAATAACATTACCACGGGCATAGTTTACAAGGCTGTTATTGAAAAGGAGCGGCGGGGCGACTTTCTCGGAAGATGCGTCCAGATAGTGCCCCATGTGACAAATGAGATAAAGAGCCGAATAAGAAACGTGGCTTTGAACGCGAAGGTTGATGTGGCTCTGACCGAGGTCGGCGGAACAGTAGGCGACATTGAAGGCTTACCCTTCCTTGAGGCTATAAGGCAGATGCGCCTTGAAGAGGGCTATGAAAACACTTTGTACGTGCATGTTGCCCTAGTACCAATTTTGGATGTTACAAAGGAGATGAAGACAAAACCGTTGCAGCACAGCGTTAACGAGTTGAGGCGCATCGGCATACAGCCAGACATAATAGTTGCAAGATGCTCCAAAATGATAGACTCGGAAGCCCTAAGAAAAATAGCGTTGTTTGGCACTATCCCGGAGAACGCCGTCTTCTGCTCCTACAACGTTGAATCCATTTATCAAGTGCCATTAATCCTCGACGAGCAGGGAATGGGCAGTTTCATATGCAAGAGGCTTGGACTTCCGGAACGCAAACCAGACTTTGAAAACTGGAGGAAATTTGTAGACGCGGTGATAAACCCGGAATACGAGGTCAAAATAGCCCTTGTTGGCAAATACGCTGGACTAGCAGACAGTTATGTGAGCATGAGTGAGGCACTGCGCCACGGTGGTGCGGCATGCAAAACAAAGGTGAATATTCATTATATCGAAGCTGAAACTTTCGAGAAAAATCCCAACAAGGTTCAAATGCTAAAAGAGTTCGACGGAATCTTCGTTCCCTATGGTTTTGGTTCAAGGGGAGCTGAGGGAAAAATTATGGCGATAAAATTTGCAAGGGAAAACAACATACCCTTCCTGGGCATATGCTTCGGCTTCCAGTTAGCCGTTGTGGAATTCGCCAGAAACGTCTGCGGCTTAGAAAAGGCAAACAGTACAGAAATAGACCCAAACACACTTCACCCGGTAATCGACCTAATGCCAGAGCAAAGGGGCATAGAATATAAGGGCGCCACAATGCGTCTTGGAGCCCACAAAATAGTCATAAAACCAAACACTATGGCACATATGCTTTACAAAAGCGAAGAAATTTATGAGCGCCACCGCCATAGATTCGAAGTCAACATGGACTATGCTGAGAAACTGGAAAAGAATGGTTTAGTGTTTTCTGGGAGAAGCCCAGACGGCAGAAGAATGGAAATCCTCGAACTACCGAGCCACTTCTTCTTTTTCGCAACACAGTTCCACGGAGAATTCAAAAGCCGTCCCGGAAAACCAGACCCGGAATACTACGGTTTTGTTAAAGCTTGCTTAGACAAAAAGCTTGGAAAAACTAAACCCGATTTTTAGAGACCTATTTCTTGAGCTATCTCCTTCAACCCGTTTAAGGCAAGTTCAAAGAATTGCTCCTTCTGAAGACCAATTTCCTCGCAGAGCAAAATTCTCTCCCTATCAGCGCCACGGGCAAAGTCCTTATCCTTAAACTTTTTTGCCACCGTTTCCACTTTCACCTCTGCCAACTTTTTAGAAGGCATAACAAGGGCGCATGCCACCAGCAAGCCTGAAATGGCGTCGCTGGCAATCAGCGCCTTTTCCATTCTGCTCTCTGGTTTTACGCCAGTATACCTAAAATTGTGAGCCTTTATCGCCCTCAAAAGTTCTTCAGGCAAGAAATCTTTAAGAATTTGTTCCGCGATTAGGCTGTGCTTTTCCGGTGTGGTTTCGGTTTTTTCATAGTCGATGTCATGGATTAAACCTACCAAACCCCACTTTTCCTCGTCTTCCCCAAAGTGTCTCGCTAGGTTTCGCATTATAGCTTCAACAGCCAGCATATGATAAACAATGTTTCTTTTTGAAACATGCTTTTTAACGAGGTTTAGGGCTTCCTCGCGCTTAAGCATTGGACATCACTAGGCTAGGCATTTTGGGCTTTAACCATTTAAGCCTTCCCATACATCTGGTCTGGCGCCAAAATTTCCGGAAACTTATTTCGCAGCATTTGCCTCGCAACATAGCATAAGTGACATGCATCCGCATAAGCCTCATCATGAGGTAAATTATATTTTTCAACAAGCGCCACCGGACCGCCACGGATTAAGGGCTCAAGGATAGGATTGGCATAGGGATCGTATTCCTCAACTATTTTTAATAAGGGCTTCCGCCAAGCATTTCCTATGGATATTCCTTGACAAACATGAACGTATCCAAAAGGGTCTATGTGAACCCTCTCTTGATTAGCAAAATCCTCGTAAGGACATTTCGTAAACTCCTGCCAATGCCGTTTGATGGCTTTATCTGCCAGTTTAACGCATGCCCTACCCCGGTACATAAGCTCATATAAGCCAACCTTAACCCCATCAACTTCTGGGGGGCATGGAGTCTCTATGTGTGGACATTTGATAGCCATTATTCCAACTTTCATGTCTAGGATTTTTGCGGCATTCACAGCGTTTTTAACCTCATCCGTTATCCACTTCTCCCCGTGGTATGGGTCACTGCTCAGACTTAATTCCACATCTTTGGCTTCAGCGATTGGCAGAAGCCACTCCACAGCGTCTTCAACGCATGTAGCCCAATAACAATTCGAAAGAACCTCAACGTGCAAACCAAGCTCAACACTTCTATTCACGGTTTTAATCATTATTGGGTAGTAGAGGAACGGCTCACCGCCCTCTATCGAGACATAGCTAACCGAGCCAATTTTCCTAGCCTCAGCTAATATTTCTGCAACTTGTTTGAAAGTGAATGTTCCCTTAGCGTTAGGGCTTCTCCAAACAAAACAGTGGTCGCACTCCACACCACACCGATATGTAAGGAGAAGATGAACACCCTTCAACTCCATTTAGACACCAACAACTATAATATGGCTTAAGCACTATTTTGAAGTTGCTGAAAACGTCCACGAAGTTGGGCAAAATATATAATGTGGCTGTAGGATTTTGTGCGTCATTGTGAGATGTAGGCGCAGATGGCCTCCACTAGACCCAAAGTCACATGGAAAACCCTAGTTATGCTTTTGGTTGGCATATTAGCCTTCATCCTGTACTTGTTTGTATTACGGGTTGACATACCGGAAATTGTCGAAAAAATTCAAAGCACAAACATGCCGTTATATTTATTGGCTGCCTCGCTAATCTTTGTTGAAATGTTCTTGTACGCTATGGCTTGGCGTTCCCTACTAGGTTTTCTTTCAGTGAAGCTTTCAGTTTTGAAATCTTACTTGTATGTTTGGTATGGTAACTTTATAGACATAATAATCCCAGCAGAGTCCATAAGCGGGGAAATCTCTAGGGCGTATCTCATCGCAAGGGAGCATGGAAACGCCGTAAGCGGAAAGGTTGCCGCATCCCTAGTAACCCACAGACTAATAGGCATGAGTGTTGGCGCCGCAACAATTGGGCTTGGAACAATAATGCTTTTAATGGCGCCTGTTAACCCACTAATTTTTAATTTAAGTATCTTCGTCACCGGGGCAACAATATTCTTCATCATTTTACTTGCCATATTATGTGTTAAAATAGACTGGACGTTGAAAATCATAGACCGCCTAATCAAAATTTTTGAGTTTATTGGCGGAGGTCGGTGGAAATCGAGGTTAGCGAAGGCTAGAGAGGACGCCTTTAAAATTGTTGGAACATTCCATAATTCAATGAAGGAGTATGCCCGGGCGCCGAAGGTCGTCTTAAAATCCATGCTTTTATCTGCGTTTTCATGGTTTTCTTATTTGGCTATATGCCACATAGTTTTTCTAGCCTTGGGTTATTCAAAACTTTCCTTAAACATGATCAGCATCATTTTTGTGACGCAATCCATAACAACGGCTGTGAAATCCATTCCCATTGGCGTGCCTTTCGAGGTTGGGCTGCCAGAAATAACCATGACGACGCTTTACGTGGTTTTAGGCATACCATTCGATGTAAGTGCAACGGCAACAATCCTCACCAGAATTTTGTCGCTTTGGCTAAAGTTCTTTGTGGGATTTGCAATCCAACAGTGGGTGGAAATCTCAGCGATAAAGGCATCGCTTAAAGCTGCCAAAACCGATAAAGGCTAAATTTCGCTTTTCCTCTGTTTAGTTAAAGGTGTCAGCAACGGTAAAGATTGAAGACGCCTCAATAATGCATCTGGACAGGCTTTTTGAAATTGAAATGGAATGTTTTAGGAGCGAAGCCTTCACAAAACAGCAGATAGCCCAGCTTCTCACAAACCAAAACTGCATAAGCCTAATTGCAAAGGAAAACGACAAAATCATAGGCTTCATCATAGGAATGGTTTATGCTGAGGACGACGTTTTAACCGGACACGTATTGACCATAGATGTTTCTCCAAGCTACCGCCGCAAGGGCGTAGGAATAAAGCTGCTACAAGAATTGGAGAAAATCTTCAGAGATAGACAAGTGAAGGTTTCCCGTCTTGAGGTTAGAGAGGACAACATTGCAGCATTAGGCCTCTACCAAAAGCTTGGCTACAAAAAGGTTGGAAAACTTCATCATTATTATGGGGATGCCCATGGAATACTCCTAGAAAAGGTGTTAGCTGAGCTTTAAGAGCTTAAGCTTTGTCTTCTCGTCAAAAGTCCTCTGCAAGTTTAAGCCGACACCTTCAATTATGGTGAGTTCTGCCGTGGCGCCGACAATTGAGCCTTGCATCAAATGCCCACCAAAAGCCTCGCCTCTCTCATTTGTGACAACTATGTGCGCGTGAATTATTGTTTCGCCTCTTTCGTCAACAGCAATATTTCCAGAGCATGAAGCGATTTCCAATGGTCCAGTCAGCCTAATGTATTTGTATTCGCCTTCCCTATAGTAGCCAAGCACAACCGTTTTTAGGCTGCCAATAACAGTTACTAGACCAGCCCTCACTCCGCTTTTCTCAACCCTTTCCTTAATGGCTCCCGCTAAATCTTCATCTTCGAATATTCGTGAGAAAATTATTCTTCCAGTTTTTCCTTCCATCATATTTCCAGCCTCGGTGTAGCTAACATTGTCGAAAATTAAGTTATATAGGTTTCTAGGAGGGAATTAACGTAAACTCTAAAAGTATCAAGGTTATAATTGATATGAGGATGAGTTTGAAGGAAAAGCAGAAGAGAGAAAGAGGAAGGTTCGGAAAGGCAATAGTTGTGCTTATCCGTAACACTACGTGGAGATGCGGGAAACTTGAGAGACTAATAGTTAAGCATCTTCATAGGGAAAGCACAGGGCTTGGAAGGTCTGGGACGCCTTTAACAGACATGCTTCAAAGCTTCGAGTTGTCTGGGAAGAAGCGTAACGAGTTTTTGGACGCTATAAAGAGGCTGGAGAGAAGGAATATAGTAAAAATCTTAAGTATGTGAAATTTCTGCTTTTGAGACTTATTTTCAAGATTTTTCGGTTAGCTTTTTTGCGTCTTCGATCCATCTCTGCGTTATCTTCGGTGAAATCTTAAGCTTAGAGGCTAGTTCTTTTGCGGATGCTTTAGCCAGCTCTTCAACACTGTTTATGCCTAAAGCCTTAAGTTGCTCCGCTCTCTTCTCGCCTATGCCCTTAACCTCGGTTAATGGTGTTCTAGCCGGAACCGCCATTTCCACGGTTCCCACTGCTTTTTCTTCAACGGCTTCTGTAGGAGGCGGAGACGTGAGTTGAGTAGGTGGTGTCGCTGGTACTGTGGGTGGTGGTGTAGTCGCTGTAGTCTGCACTTTTGCCTTTGGTCTTTGAGTGTAGCCGAGCCCGATGAAGAAAATCCCCAGAACGGTGGTCGCGATTACTCCAAGAGATTTGTACGTTTCCTCTATTTGAATTGCGAACACTATTCCAGTTATTATGAAGAATATTATGGCTACTGCGTATAGGGCATAATCTGAGCGCATTTTATCTTTCTCCCTAGCCATCTATGTCTCATAAGACGGTTTAAATAATTTTCTACGGAATTCGAAAAAGAAAGTGGATTTTGGATGTTTTAGCCGTTTACTTTAGCAATTCTTCTTCTGGTGGCGGCTTCTTTATCAGTCCTTCCCTCATTAGGACTTTTAGGCTTTCTCGCGCGTTCTTTATTATTGAAACTGCCCTTTCGTAAAGTTCTTGTCTGCTAAGCTTCACTCTAGCTACGCCTTGTTCTATGGATTTTAGGGCGCATGCCACTGCCTCGCGTGGGAAGACCTCCCATTCCTCCATCCTTGGCAGTATATCGTCCTCGTGGATGCCTCTTTCCTCTGCGAATTTTGCAAGTTCTTCTGCGGCTGCAATGCACATGTCGTCGGTAACCGTTTTAGCCTTCACATCTAAAACTCCGCGGAATATCGCTGGGAAGCCCAAACTGTTGTTAACTTGGTTTGGAAAGTCGCTTCTTCCGGTGGCCACAATACGGGCTCCAGCTTCTTTTGCCTCCCAAGGCCATATTTCGGGTATTGGGTTTGCACATGCAAAGACTATTGCGTTGTCAGCCATTGTTGCAACCCACTCCTTCTTTATCGTGCCCGGTCCAGGTTTTGATGCAGCCACCACGGCGTCCACTCCTTTGAAGGCCTCTGCTATGTCGCCTGTTCTGCCCTCAGCGTTTGTTATTTGGGCTAGCTCGTACTTCCATGGGTCTTCTTCTTTTGACAAGTCTTTTCTTCCAGCGTGGATTATGCCCTTCGTGTCCACCATGATTATGTTTCCAGGCTTCACTCCCCACCTTATTAGGACGTAGGCTGTTCGGATGTTGGCTGCCCCGGCTCCGACGAGTGTTATTAGGCTTTCTTTTGGTTTTTTGCCAACTATTTTGAAGGCATTTATTAAGCCAGCCAATATGACTGTGGCTGTCCCTTGCTGGTCGTCGTGCCATACTGGAATTTGCAGTCTTTTTCTGGCTTCTTCTAGGACATAGAAGCACTTTGGCTTTTCAATGTCTTCAAGGTTTATTCCGCCAAAGGAAGGCTCTATAAGCTCGCACGCCCGGACTATTTCTTCCGGGTCTTTTGTTTTTAGGCATATGGGGAAGGCGTCAACGCCGCCCAAGTATTTGAAGAGTAGGGCTTTTCCCTCCATGACCGGCATGGCTGCTTCCGGTCCAATGTCGCCTAAGCCTAAAACACGGGTGCCATCCGAAACAACAGCCACATAGTTCCAACGGTTTGTCAATTCGAAAACTTTTTCGGGGTTTGCTTGGATTTCTCTGCATGGAGCTGCAACGCCGGGCGTGTACCATATTGCAAAATCGTCCGGGCTTGTTATGGCGCATTTTGGCATGACTTGAACTTTACCCTCATAAAACTTGTGCATGGGTGGGGCTAGCTGCGAGGGCTTTTTCGCCTTTGCAAGTAACTCCTCAACTGTGGGTTTTCTCTCTTCTTTTTTAACTTGGCACATTATAATCTTCTCCCTTAGGGGATGTGATGTTTAGGGTATTGGAGCTTTAAGGGTTGCGGTAAAATCTGATAAGCCTTAAAGTTAATTTATGTGTCTTACGATTCAGATTAGCTGTTCATAACTTATATATTTGGGCTGAAGACTCGTAGTTTTATCGTTCCGCGTCAGAGATAACATACGCCTTTCAGAAGAATCCTGCGCAAACAATAATATAACGTGAAGCATGCGCCTTCAGGAGGATACATGAAATGCTGGGGATTTGCAAGGTTGGTCTCATAATAGCGGTTGGCTTGACGCTCCTATATGCTTTCCAAGGGTTTTATCCAGACTTTATCTATGTCTTCTCTAATGCCTTCCCGCCAGTAATTGCTGGGGCAGCAGTTGTTACGTCTGGCTTATCCTTGGAGAGATATTGGCGCAGAGCAAAAGGACCGTTTCCAACCGTTTGGTTTTATTTCACGCTAGGTTTGTTCTTGTGGCTTATTGGGGAAGCCATATGGGCTGGGTATACGCTGATTCTTAGCGTTGAGCTGCCTTACCCGTCAATTGCAGACGCTTTTTGGATAGGTGGATATATACCCTTCTTCATTGGGCTATACGTGTATGTCAAACTATTTAGTCATGCACTAACAAAGAAGGCTTTAGCCATAACCATGCTTGTGGCAGCTGTCTTAACAGTATTGGTTAGTGTCGCGTTACTTACACCAGTTCTAGAGGCTGAGGAGGATTTAACGAAAATAGTTATGGATTTCGCTTACCCCATTCTTGACCTTGCGTTGTTGTCTACCGCGCTTTTAGGGCTAATAATCTTCTGGAAGGGAAAACTTAGGAAGTCATGGCTTCTGATTAATGCAGCCATATTGATGAATGCTTGCGCTGACATACTGTTCAGTTATACAACTGCAAAAGACTTATACTATTGTGGGCACATGGTTGATGTCCTCTTTGATTTGGCATACCTGTTCTTTTTGATGGCTTTCTATGTCCATACAAAAGAGTTTTGAGGTGAGCATGGTGACCCAGAGAACGGAAGTTCTCAAGAAGGCCTTAGCAGAGGCCATCGATGAAGGGTTACTCATGCTTGGGGAAAGCGGAAGAGACGTCATTTACTTTCGCCTAAAGCAGTCTTACGCCCTTAAAAGGGAGGACGTCTCCAGCAACCCTGAAATTTTTGTAAGTTGTTTAAGGGAAATTTTTGGCTCCGGTGCTGAGGTTATTGAAAGAGCCGTTATTAAGAAGTTGTATGATAAACTTGGCATAGAGTTTAAGGAGAAGAAAGACTTCGGTTTCATGGAATATCTAAACGAAGCTAGAAAATTTCTTAAAGAGGGCTAAATTAAAGGCTTTAATTCAACTTTAAACTAAAGATTTGCTGATGGCCTTGGATAAAGAAAGAGTAAGCCAAGACGTTTATGGAAACCCATTCTATTACGACATTGCATTTAGCTTTAGGGATATAGTCAAAGAAGTCAACTTTTTCGAGGAGTGTATTAAAAGGTTTTCAAAGGTTAAAGTCAGGCGGGGTCTCGACATCGGATGCGGTTCAAGCCCCTACATGCTGGAGCTTGTTAAACGCGGCTACTCCTTTACGGGTTTAGATATAAGCGAGGTCATGCTAGCCTATTCTTTAGAAAAGGCGAGGAGGGCTGGCGTAAAAATAGAGGTTATACATGCGGACATGCGCAATTCTAGGACTAAGAAGAGTTTTGATTTTGCCTTCTGCATGCTCGGCTCATTGGATGTTGAAACAAACAAGGAATTTCTCGCCCATCTAGATTCTGTAGCCGCATGCCTCAAAGAAGGCGGCTTATACCTTTTAGATGGCGGTGTTCAATTTGACTGGACAAGACTTGAAGGGGAAAGCTGGACCGTGATAAAGGATGGGCTTGTTATAAATGTGACTTGGAGTGTTGCGCCGCTGAATTATGTGGAACAAAAGATTATTGAGAGGATAACCCTTGAAGTCATTGAGGAGGGAAAGACAAAGGTTTTAAAGACCGAAAAAGTTGGCAAACTAATATTCCCACAGGAGTTTCTCGAACTTCTCAATAAGAACGGCAAGTTTGAGTTTATTGGCTGGTTTAACAATTTTGACTTAGAACAGCCACTTGAAAAGGCAGAGAGGTTTAATAGGCCAGTTACGTTGTTGCGGAGAAAATAGGGGCCAATAAAAAGGAGTTGCGATAACTTCCGGGATGAAGTAGCGCCTAACTTTAGTATCTTCTTTGGCGGAATCCGCCTCTTCTTTCCCTTCCGCCGAAGTCTCTTCCGCCTCGCCCTCTGAATGGGCGTCTTTGTTGCTCGTAAACTTTTGAAGATAGATTATTTTGTGTGTTCACTTCTACTGTTAGGGCTTCTTTTGCCACTTCAAGGGTGCCATATCTTCCAACGTTTAGGCGCATGCTTCCCTTGAATAAGGTTACGTAGCCGTTTCCTATGCTTATGGTTTCACCCTCTTTAACTTTGGCTATGTTGTCGTCCCAAAGGGTTAGGTAGATACATCCTGTCTCATCTCCTATTAAGGCGTCGCAGACCGTGTGGGGTGCTCCATCCCTTCCGGATGGTACGCTTCTAACTTCGCTTTTTGAAACCACTTTTGCCTTCACGTTTACAGCTCTTGAGGCGGGGGTTAATTCACCTACTTTCACGTCTACTGGTTTTCTGCTTCCCGAAAAACCTTCAACTGCCAAACCTAAATCAACACCTTCACATCTGTTGCAAAAAGATATTGCCTTCTCTTCACTTAAGCATTTTGGTTATTCAAGGGTTTTCAAGGCGCTTTTAAGTCGTGGCCCCTTGCCTTCCACCTCGTAGGGAAGCTTGCCAGTCCTAAAAATGACAAGTCTATCCTTAAACTCTGCCAAGTATGCCAGAACGAGACGCTTTCCCCTTTCGGTTAGGGCATAGACGGGTATGGTCACGCCTAATTGTAAAAGTGCTTTTTTGCCTATTTCCTCTCGAATTATTTTCGAAGCACTTGCACAGACAACATCAGCCTTAGCTATGTGCCCCACATCTGCCCTGCCGACACAAGTGTTGCATACAGAAAAAATTAGAACGTCAGCTTTCATTTCCGCCTCAAATCTTCTAATGTCGCTTATGGCTTTCGACTTGAAGCCAGCAACACTTACGGCAACACGCCTAAACCCCAAATCTAAAGCCTTTTTCACTCCCTTAACCTGGTCGATGATGGCGCTTTTCCCGTCGAGAACAATTCCGCCTTCACTTCTGATTTTTTGGATTATCTCCGGTATCGGCGAAGTCCTCACTATTCCAGTTAGGCGGGCGCCGATGGCTTGCACAAGCCTCCCATTAGCAGTTATAACTGTGCCAGCACCTTCACAGACAACAACTGCACAGTCTATAAGCCCCTTCTCAAGCCAAACACGCATCATTTCAGAAGCCCCGTAAGCCACAATAGGCTTGTCGTCGAAGGCGCGGTTCCCACAGCAGAAGCCAAAGCCAGCAATCTTCAGTTCAACACTTTTCCGCACAGCCTCCACGTCAATCTTTTTAGCACCATAAAGAGCCTCGTGGAGTGGGCAGTACTCAATCATTGGTTCACTTAAAACTTCTACGCTCTTCTCTGAAATGCTGACACGGGCGCCACAACAGTATATTTCATGCTCGCCCTTGACACGCATAACGCGCCACTCACTAATAAAGAGAATAAGGGGATGCGAAGCCTATTATTCCTTGTTTGTTGCCTCGTTAATCTGCTGCTCCATCATATGCCCGCGACAATAAACCAGCGCCTTTTTGACACCAGCAACCTTTAAGGCTTCACGTTTAATGTCCATGGCTAGTTTGAAGGCTATGGGACAGAAGGGACTTGAGGGGATAAACTCAACTTTGACAACTCCTGGCTCCTCTTCCTTGACGCTTTTAATCATGTGCATCTCCGCAAAGGTTAATCCCGTTTCAGGATCGACAACCTTTCCAACAGCCTCATACACCTTACTTTCCAGCTCGTTCAAACCCAACACATCCAAATTTTCTCGGAAATAAAGGGAAGGCACCATATAAAAGGTTATGGGTTTTTGGAAACCAACTTTTTCCGATACATCCGCCAGCTTAAAGCCATCGTCTGGGGATGTGAAGCCCTAACCTCATCAAGTCTTTGAACAGCGGTGTTATGTGGCGCCTTCAAGACTTTTTCAGGGTTTTCATGAGCTTCTCTGCAGATTTCCCTCATAGCCTCTATGAAACGGTCCAGCTCCTCCTTTTCAACGGTTTCTGTAGGCTCAATCATCAGGGCTTCCTCAACAATGAGCGGGAAATAAATTGTAGGTGCATGCAATCCATGGTCCAATAGGCGTTTTGCAATGTTTAAGGCTGAAACTCCAGTCTTGTTCTTCAAGGGCTTAGCACTGAAAACACATTCATGTTTTCGAGGTTTCTGGCTGTTGTACGGAAGCGCTAAGCCTTCAATCTCCAAAAGCTTCCGCATAACATAATTCGCATTTAAAACAGAAACTTCGGCAACTTCCCTTAACCCTTTTTGTCCAAGACTAAGGATGTAGGCGTAAGCCTTCAACAAGACGGCAACATTTCCATAGAAACATCGAATTTTGCCAATGCTGTAGGGCCTGTCATAGTCTAGGCGGTAGCGTTCGCCATCAAAGACAATTCTTGGAACAGGCAGAAATTTGGCTAATTCTTCAGTAACGCCCACTGGTCCAGCGCCAGGTCCACCGCCTCCATGGGGTGTGCCGAAAGTCTTGTGGATGTTTATGTGGACTATGTCGAAGCCCATGTCGCCTGGTCTAACCTTACAAAGTATCGGGTTTAAGTTTGCCCCATCATAGTACAAGAGCCCGCCAGCCTCGTGGACTATTTTGGCGATTTCCTCAATGTTCTTCTCAAATATTCCAAGCGTGTTGGGATTTGTCAGCATCAAGCCAGCAGTTCTGTCAGAAACAGCCGACTTCAAAGCTTCCAAATCCACGCAGCCCTCTTCGTCGGATGGAATTACAACAACATTGAAGCCAGCCATAGCCGCACTCGCTGGATTAGTCCCATGGGCGGAATCCGGAACAAGCACATCTTTTCGCTTTTCAAGTTCGCCATTCAGTTTGTGGTAGGCACGCATGATGCACACGCCTAAAAATTCCCCGTGGGCGCCAGCTGCTGGCTGTAAGCAGACTTCGGCTGTCCCCGTTATTTCGGCGAGCCAGCGTTCAAGCCTATAAAGGATTTCTAAAATACCCTGCACTGTGCTCTCGTCTTGGTATGGGTGGAGCATGCCCAATTTTGGCAGACCAGCCAAAAGCTCGTTTATTTTTGGGTTATACTTCATTGTGCAGCTTCCAAGGGGATAAAGCCCCGAATCAACGCCGTAATTCATTTCCGAAAGCCGAATAAAATGGCGGACAACCTCTGGTTCTGAAAGTTCAGGAAGCCTAGGCGCATTTTTCCTCTGCAAGTTTTCTGGAATCAACTCGTACAAGTCACCAACAGCCTTTTTAACCTCTCCCTCAACTGTCGGTAAAATGTGGCCTACCCGTCCGGTTTTTCCGAGGTTAAATATTATCGGTTCGTTCCATTGAGCTTGCCTAAACATACGCTTTCACCTTTCCTTGACGATTTTCTCAAGCGATTTTGCAAGCAACTCAATATCCCCTTTAGAATGGATTTCAGTCACACAGTAAAGAGCCGTCTGACCCAGTTCTGGAAACTCCGTTGAAATGTCCTTGCCCCCGTGAACCCCCATTTTAAGAAGCTTTTCACTAACCTCTTTAACGCTTAAGCCAGTACCGTCAAAGTTTACGGTGAACTCTTTAAAGTGCACGGATTCGAAAACTGGAGCTTTTATACCCTCTATTCTTGAAAGCAGCTGCATAGCATAATTTGCCTTGTACATTATTGTTTCGCCAAGCTCCCGCAAGCCTTGGGGTCCCAGCAAAGCCATGTAAACGGCAGAGGCTACAGCACACAAGGCTTCATTGGAGCATATGTTTGAGGTAGCCTTCTCCCGTCTTATGTGCTGCTCGCGGGTTTGCAGAACCATGCAAAAACCTTGTTTGTCTCCATTAGTGGTTGTTGTTAAGCCTATGATGCGCCCAGGCATCTGCCTGACTAGGTTCAAATCGTCACGGCATGCAAAAATGCCTAGAAGGGGGCCGCCAAAATTCATAGGATTTCCAAGGGGTTGGGCCTCACCGACCACAATGTCTGCGCCATACTCGCCTGGAGGTTTTAAAATTCCAAGGGATGTTGGGTCAATGCCAACTATGAAGAGGCTGCCGTGCTTGTGGGCTAGCCCGCTTATCTCGTCAACATGTTCTTCAACAAAGCCCAGATAAGATGGGTTTTCTATGTAAACGGCGGCTGTCTTATTGGAAATTTTGCTTTCCAAATCGCCTAAGTCTATTTGGCCGTTTTCTGGGTTGTAAGCTACCTCCTTTATGCTTATGTCGGCAGGTTCAGTGTAGGTTTTAAGGGTTGCCTTCCGCTCTGGATGTATAATCCTTGGAACCAATATTTCGTTTCGCCTAGTCACCCTCGAAGCCATGCGAGCTGCCTCGCCTAGGGCTGAGGCCCAATCGTACATGGAGCAGTTGGCAACATCCATGGCCGTTAACTCGCAAATCATGCTCTGATACTCGAAGAGGGCTTGAAGCATGCCTTGTGAAATTTCAGGCTGATAAGGCGTGTAAGAAGTGAGGAACTCGCTTCTTTGGACAACCTCTTTTACGGCGGCTGGTACATAATGGGGCCAGCATCCAGCACCCAGGAAAATGGGCATGTCCTCGCATGTCCTGTTCTTTGACAGCAAGGTTTCAACATGCCTTTTAACCTCAAACTCTGACATGGCTTCTGGAAGATTCAGCGGTTTTTTCAGAAGGTACTTCTCTGGTATGTCAGCATAAAGTTCCTCAATGGTTTTTATGCCTATCTCCCTCATCAGTTCTTGCTTAATTTCCGGATTAGAGTTTGGAATGTACTGGTGACCTTTCCTTTTCAAGCATCTTCCACCATTGAGAATTAAACACTAAACTGTTGAGAAGCCTTTAAGCTTTTCAATCCTGTTGTGAGCATGTTAATGAATTCAGTACTGTATACCCTTCGTTGTAACCATTTCAGCCGGATGCTTAACGTCGACAATCTCATTTACAAATTCAGCTCTATCAATCAACTCTTTTGGGGCGTATCTCCCGGTTAGAACAACATCTGTTCTTTTTGGAATTTTGTCTAAAAATTCTAAAACCTCCTTCACGTCTAAAAGTTTGCAGTGCAGAGCCAAGTTGATCTCGTCCAAAACAAGCAGATGGGGCTTTTTCTCCCTAACAATTTTTTCTGCAAATTTCAGCGCCTTTTTAGCTAATTTCTTGTCCTCTTCGCCTAGATTGCTTAGCCCGTGCCATCCCTTGCGTCCAAACTGGTAAATCTCGTAGTAGGGTGCAAGCATCTTCCTAATTTTGTATTCGCCTGTGTTTTTCCACCATTTTAAAAACTGAATTATAACTACCCTATGTTTGTGTCCGATGGAACGTAACGCCAAACCCAGGGCGTTTGTTGTCTTGCCAGCACCTGTTCCAGTGTAGAGGTAAATGTAACCCAAATAGTTTCCCGCCCATCATGTTTCTTGCTTCGGCATATTAAGTTTTAAATACAATGATTTTATCATGTTTCTTGGAGCATCTGCCAATGAAATATGACTACGAAGCATTGCTCAAGAGGGCTCGTTCCCAACTTCCGGAGATAACTTCAAAACGGGAGAGGCTGGAAATTCCCAGTCTTCACTACACAGTTGTTGGTATGCGCACAATAGTGCACAACTTTAAAGAGATTGCTGAAATATTGAACCGAGACCCTCAGCACATTTTGAAGTTTTTGACTGGGGAGTTGGCGACGGCGGCGATAATGCAGGAGTCAAGGGTTATTTTTCAAGGAAAGTTTCCAAAGGAAACCATTGAGAGGCTTCTCCAGAGGTACATGGAGACCTTCGTCATATGCCCGGTTTGTAAGCGTCCAGACACAAAAATTGTTAAGGAGAAACGCTTATCCTTCCTCGTATGTGAGGCTTGCGGTGCGAAGTCCCCTGTTAGGCACTTGTAAGAGTGTTGAAAGTTGAAGTGCTATATGAAAATACGGAAAATCGGCAACAATGTATTGTTATCCATCTGCGACGCCGAAATTCTTGGCAAAACGTTGCGTGAGGGAAAAATTGTCTTCCACGTGACGGAAGAATTCTATAAAGGCGTTGAAGTAGAGCTTGAAGAAGCCATAGCCATGATAGAAAACTCAACAATTGTTAACATGATTGGGAAAAACATCGTGGAAAAGGCTGTTGAGAAGGGATATGTCCACCCAGAGGCTATTTTAAACATAGAGGGTATTCCGCACGCCCAAATAGTGAAGCTTTAGGATTTTCTAGGCTTTGGTTAAGCATACATGCTTTTAAGGGAGAAGCGTGTCTCTTATAAAGAATGAGAAGTTTACGATTTGATACCTTTGAGGTGCTTGGTTGGGAAAGAAGAAGGTCATAAGCGAGGAAGAATTAAGCGAGATGGTGTTGCCCTCCGGGAACGATGTTTTAGGCGTAGCTGTCAAGCTTCTTGGTTTTGACCGTGTTCTGGTTAAGTGTCAGGATGGGAATGAACGGTTATGCCGCATTAGGGGTAAAATGAAAAGGCGTGTTTGGATTCGCGAGGGAGATGTCGTCCTAGTTTCCCCGTGGGATTTTCAGTCCAACACCCGCGGGGACGTGATTTGGCGTTACACTCATGCGCAAGCAGAGTGGCTCCGTAAAAAAGGCTACTTAACAATTTAGGATGCGGATTATAAAGTTGGCTTTTCGAGAACGCGTTGAAAAAAGGCTCCACGAAGAGGAGAAGGAATACGAAATTGAACAGTTAATGAAGGAGAAGCGAAGCGAGGAATACGAAGTTTTAGAGGAGGTTTTCGACCGCTCAACCCTCATGGTCATATACGACTTCATGAACAGCGGCACAATAGATAGAATTTACGGTGTTGTGAAGGCGGGAAAAGAGTCCCGTGTTTATTGGGGCAAAGATAAGGCCGGAAACGAGTTGGCCATAAAAATCTACCTAACAGTTTCTGCTGAGTTCAGAAAGGGAATGCTGAAATACATAGAGGGAGATCCAAGGTTTAAAAATGTAAGGCGCGATACGCGTTCGTTAATCTTCGCGTGGGCTCAGAAGGAATTTAAAAATCTTGAACAGGCATTAGCTGCAAAGGTTAGGGTGCCAAAGCCCATAGCCGTTAAAAATAATGTGCTCATAATGGAGTTTATAGGGAAAAACGGCATAAGCGCACCATCCATGAAGGAGCAACCCCCTGAAAACCCGGATAAGGTCTATAAAATGATTATAACTTATCTTAAGCGTCTCTACCAGAAGGCTGAGCTTGTTCACGGGGACTTAAGCGAATACAACATTATGATTTGGAGGGGGCGACCAGTGTTCTTTGACATGTCACAAGCTGTTCCATTATCCCATCCCATGGCTAACTTCCTCCTAAATAGGGATATAGCCAACATCAACAGGTTTTTCAGCCGTTTAGGTATTGAGGTTCTTTCGCCAAACGAGTTTTATAGGGTGGTCACCGGGGTTGGCTCAGCCTAGCACCTTCGTGAGAATTCCTAAGGAACGTGTTGGCGTTTTGATAGGCCCTAAAGGAGAGACTAAAAGGGCTATTGAAAAGATGCTTTCAGTCGAGCTTCAAATAGAAAGCGACACGGGTGGCGTAACAATAACATTGGCTGAGAACGCTGAAGACCCCTCCGTTCTCTTAAGGGCCAAAGATGTTGTAACAGCTATAGGCAGAGGCTTCTCACCAGAACACGCTTTTAGGCTGATTCGGGACGAAGAGGCTGTTTTGGATATAATAGATTTGAGAATAATCTTTGGAAGGTCGGAATCAGACATAAGACGCGTAAAGGGCAGAATAATTGGAATGGATGGTAAAACGAGGAAAATAATTGAGGAGTTAACAGACACAAATATAGCTGTTTATGGGCATACTGTAAGCATTATTGGAAAAATTGAGCAAGCCCAAGTGGCTAGGGAGGCCATCCAAATGCTTATTGAAGGGCGTCAGCATGCAACAGTCTACAAATTCCTCCACAGAAAACGTAGAGAGCTTAAAAAGGGAATGCTGGAACTTTGGGAGAAACCCGAGTGATTTCGGAGAAGTCCGAGTATGGCGATATAGCTCTACTTTCTTTTCCTGAAGTATGCAAGCCCTTCATGGGTGAACACGTATTCCCATCCATCTCCAATCAGCTCTGTTATTTCCTCTTGTGTTTTGGCAACTTTAACGTGGAACTCATCATTATTTGAGGCTCCGTAGATGGCGTTTTCAATGTGTATGTAGACTTGTGTGCTTTTGAGATCTTTATGTCCTAGTATCTGTTTCACGTGAATTGGATCTTTGGTTTTATGGTATTCCGTTGTCCCTTTCCAGTGGCGGAACGTTTTAAAGGTTATCTGTTGGAGCCTTGGGTTGCAAAGTTTCTTGGCTGATTTGTTGCGTTGATAGCGGAAGGTTACCTCCATTATTTCTACTGGCGGAAAGATTTTCTCGCTCTTTCTTGGCATATTGTTCAGCATTTCAATCGCTTTGGTTGACAATGGAAGGATGCGTGGCAAGCTTCCCTTTTCTGGTTTTATTCTAATGGTTCTTTTTTCAAAATCTATGTCCATCCATGTGAGTTTAGAGATTTCGCCAGCACGGGCTCCAGTTTCCTTAAGAAGTTGAAGGTAGGCTGCTGTTTTCTTGCCAACACTCGCTATCAATTGATCTAACTCTGTTTCTGTGGGAATGAAGGGAATGCTGCTTTCTGGCGTGTATCTTGGAGCTTCCCATGGAATTTTAAGCCATCTGAACCAAACATTGAACTTTCGCACAGCCGTTATCTTGGATGAAACATTCCATTTTGCCTTGGCAATGTAGCCTTTAACCTCTTCTGGATCCAAGAGGTTTAAGCCATGCCTAAGCAAGCCATTGAGGAACTTGCGGTAATTCTTGATGGTTACTGGGCTTCTTCCATTTTTCTCCAGACTCCAGAGGAACTCTATTATTTTGCCTTTGATGTCCGCTTGCTTAGCCTCTGTGGCTCCCGCTTCCCGCTGTTCAATTGCCTTTGCTGCTTCCACCAGAATCCTCTTCTGGTGTGCATTCAAGTTTTCAGTATCGCAAAAATGCCTTAATTCCCTTTTGGGAGGATTGTTATAGAACAAAGTTCTATGCCTTTTCTGCTGTTCTGGATCCGTGAAGCGATAACCGCAACTCCTACAGAGCCACCTTTGCACAGCCTCTCCACTGTTATAGTATCGCAAACCATCACGGTAAAGAAGCGTTGAACCGCACTGGGGACACTGAACTGCCGCTGAAGCCATTAGCGACTAGCCTCACTCTTCGCTTTAGAACATTCCCGCCAAAACCGGCAACTTTGACAAATAACACTTGGAAAAAGGAGGAAGCAGCCGAAACATCGAGGTTTACGTTCAACCATTCCGAGCCACCTTAAACAGAAAAAAGGGGATTGAATTGGCATGCATAAGCATCATAATGTTTCACTTGGTTTCCTTTAAAGCCTCTAAAAGTGCCTTTTTCTGTTCAGCCGGCAAACCTTTAACCTTCTCCAAGATTTCGCCTTCAATGTTCTTTGGCTGAGTTGGCTGGTCTAACTGCAATTTCTGTTGAGGCTCAATGTAGGGCACGCCGAAAAGCACTTCCCTGTTTTCGCCGCGGACAACCTGCGGCATTTTTTTAATCTTCACTTTTTTGCCTTTCCAGAGGGCTGAGTCTTCTCCGAAACTGTCGACGCAGCGATCCCAGGTTGTGGTGTTCATGCCCCAAGTGTAAATCTCGCCTGTGCGGACAAGCCTCACAACGACGTATCCGCGCATGCGACCAAACTTAGACTCTTCAGCGCTGCGCACGTAAGGCTCCTCAACGATCTCCACCAAATCGTCCTGCTGCACGTGGTGGGGCTTAAGGAAAGGCGGCCTTCCCATGCGAGGCAATTTACCCATTTTCACTCACGCTCCTCCCCCGGGTTCAGGGGCTTTATTTTTGTCACGTGCACGTGACCGTGAACGCTTAGGCTCAGGCTTAA
>Ga0272445_1000448_pt1 | contig 38766 bp, 46 predicted proteins | sample YNPCB0031_FD_194404 | JGI IMG/M metagenome (GOLD analysis project Ga0272445, IMG submission 194404) | Hot spring sediment microbial communities from Yellowstone National Park, WY, United States - YNP-CB-003-1 | ecosystem: Environmental > Aquatic > Thermal springs > Hot (42-90C) > Sediment... | reverse complement strand
TATCCTGCCTAAGCTTAGCAAGCTCCTCATCGTGGCGTTTGAAACCGGCAATCATATCCTCCCTAAGCTTAGCTATCTCCTGCGCATGCATCGCTAGTATCTCATCATGCCTCCTGAACCCCTCCATCATATCCTGCCTAAGCTTAGCAAGCTCCTCCAACAGTCTATTCTGTCCTTCCCTAAGATTCTTAACCTCTACCCATATCTTAGTCTGCTCCTCCCTAATCCTGACCTGCTCCTCAGCTATAGAGTCAAGCCTCTTCAACACCTCGGATAGCCCTAAATAACCTGCGATAGCGTAACGAAACTTTAAATCCTTATCCAGAAGCTCTAGAAACTCTCTCTTCAAATCCTCCATCTGGATCGAGAATAGAAGCTACACTCGGAATATTTAAGCTTAAAGCTAAGGGGTTAAACCTAGCCCTATCTATCGATCAAAACGGCTTTAACACTACACGTAGTTCTGGGTAACTATACTCTCAGCCCTAAACTCAGCTGTCGATATATCTGTAGCGGCTAAACCCACTATGGATGTATATACCGCTTACACCATCGTCCAGGATTGATATCTGCCTAGCGATGGCAGGCTAGCCATCCATGTTTCGAAACAGATATATCTAGGGGTCTGGAGTCAGAAGAAGATGTGTGGCGCTATAGATTTAGATATGGAAGGAGGGGTAGATGGCCGAAACCTATAATCGTAAGGGCTATACCACCGGTAGATAGCTTTACACCAACCCCGCCGAGTATGCTGGAGCCCATACTCCTAGATATAGCCGAGCTCGAAGCTCTCAGATTAGTCGATTTCGAAGGTTTATCTCAGGAGGAGGCTGCAAGGGAGATGGGCGTCTCTAGAGGGACTGTATGGAGGCTTCTTCAAAGGGCTAGATACAAGATAGCGCAAGCCCTCTCTGAGGGGCGAGCTATACAGATACAGAAAAGCTGAAGCTATACAGCTATCCTTAAACCGGGTATGGAAGTAAGTTCGCCACACCTCTAAATCGAGATTTCTGAATACGTATAGATCGAATTAGGGATACTATCGTAACCATGCGGAGGATAGCCTAGCAGCTTCCTCTAGATACTTCTTCTCGATTTTCGCCGCGACAGCCCATAAGTTTCCAACCCTAATCCTACCGATTAATGAGCATAGCATTAAGGCGTCCAACCTATTCACACCGTATTCCCTCTCAATCCAAGATGCTAGATTCATGAAGGCTATTCTTACAGCATCTTCGAAGCTTCTCCCAGCACTCGTCGTCGCAACGTACATCACTTCATCCTTATTCTCTATCCTCGGCCACTCTAGGTTTTCCTCTGAGACGCCGACTTCGAGTATTATCTCAGCAGGCATCTCGACCGCCGTACCGAGGATTTCGCCATCGCCTTGCACTGCATGCACATCACCGATATATAGTAATGCCCCATCATAGAATACCGGTAGGCTTACCCTACTTCCCGGGCAGATATCTGGTAGATCCATGTTTCCACCATGCCTTCCAGGAAGCATACTTGAAGATATGCATTCAACCTCTGGGTGTGGAGCTGTTCCTATCGTACCGATCATCGGCCTATAAGGAATCTTTAAGCCTTTAAAGGAGATTAAGCCATCCTCGATCCTGCATATCTCCGTCTTACGTGGGAGCGATCCACCTATAAACTTCAGTACGGGGACCTCGGTGAGATACCTCTCGCTGAATTCTGAGGAGTATATCGCTCCCTGCCCTATCGTCGGTCTAATATCCTTTATCTCGACTATGATCGATCCACCAGGCTTAGCCCCCTCAACGTATATAGGCCCGACGAGGGGGTTACCGAAGGGGATCTTACCCCTATCCCTTAGATCACCCGGCTTCCTAATCTGCCCTGAGGAGGCATCCTCGACTTCGACGACGACTGTTTCCCCAGGCTCCACATACGCCACCGGCTTCTCATATGGACTTAAAGAATACCTCAACCCGATGCACCTAAAGCTGATCTTCGCCAAACATAACACCTCCAAAAGCGGTAGTGTCTATAGAAGCCTATAATACTTTCAGTGTAGCAGAGGTATTCCATCGTAGGATACCTAGCCTACTTGAAGAGGGAGTCTAGGAGCATCATTATGATGAAGCCTACTACTAGACCGAACGTCGCTTCTCGACCGAAGCCCTTCCTATGACTTTCAGGCACCATCTCATCTACTACGACGAAGAGCATAGCCCCCGCGGCGAACGCCAACCCCCACGGTAGAAAGGAGCACGAAACAGAGACTAGCGCTAAGCCAAGCAGTCCTCCTAACGGCTCGACAAGCCCGGTTAAAGTTGCATAGCCTATAGCCTTAAAAAACACTATACTTCTCCCTTAGAAGCGGTAATGCGACGGCTAGGCCCTCCGGCATATTCTGCAACCCTATAGCCGTAGCGACGATCAAACCGGATGCGATATCGCCGGTGCCGAAGCTAACGCCTACGGCTAGACCTTCGGGGAAATTATGGATCGTTATAGCGATTATCATAAGCCAGATGCGCGCCAGCCTCGATGGAGGGCCTTCAGCTCCTGCAACCGGGTGGAGGTGTGGAACAAAACGATCTATAAGATGTATCGTTAATGCACCGATACCGAGATTTACGGCGGATACAAGCGAGCCGCTCAGCTCGATAGCCGGTACCAAGAGGCTGAAAGCCGTAGCAGCTAACATAACACCCGCGGCGAAGCCTAGAAGGATATCTAGGATGCTATCCGGAACCCTCCTCACTAGGATGATAGGTAGGGCGCCTACACCGGTAGCTAAACCGGCTAGGAGGCTTGCGGTAAACCCGATATAGATAAGCTCCATCAGCATCCACTCCTTAGATCTTGAGTCTCGAATCTCCGATAGATAGTCTCATAACCTCACCTTAAGGTTAAGGTTTAGATGCGTATGATGCCATAAATACTCATAGGTTATAGCTACCTGGGATCTATACTCGAATCCTTCCAAGGATCTACCGATATACTCTGAAAAATAGATGCAATAGGGTATTCCGGCATGGATCGTTATGATGGATAGATCGTATACGCTGCCATAGCTATCCTATGGTTGTAGCGATTTAACGCTCTATCGTCTGAGTTGAGGCTAGGCATGCATCGAGCCTACTTTAACGATGCGAACACTACACTAGAGGGGGTTGATGATATTCGGTAGAGAGTATGCTGATGTAGATGTAAAGGCTGGAAGGAGATTTCATGCAGCGTAGGGGTATATACTCCACTCGTTACTCCGAGTACCATCGATTTAGCCTGTATGGTGAAGAAGAGTAAGGGTTAATCATCACGGTTAAACCTGAATCATCGGATGAGGCTGAAAATCCAATTAATAGATTTGAAAATAGCCGATAGAGAAGTATGAAGCCAAGGATGGGGGAATGAGGCGGAGATAAACGAATTATAGAGAAGAGAGACTGGAAATATCTTAGGAGCTGCTAAATATTAATCCGTAAGGTTTATTTTAACCCTAAGACTAATAGATAGTGGTCTGGAGGTAGGCAGACCCCGTAATGTCGGATATTTCACTATCTAAATTCAAGGTGGGGGATAGTATCTACACCACACCCCTAGGGGGTGGAGCCTATGCGGAGAACTCGGCTAGCATTCATGATTACACTGAATACTCTAAGCTCCCTAGGGGTGGGTCTACTCGGACCGATATACCCTATATTCGTTCTTAACCGCTTCTCTGCCTCGATGCTGGATATAGGTATACTCCTAACTATCTTCGGTCTCTCCTCTGCTATCTTTAAAGCGCCGGCTGGTAAACTGGTTGATACATACGGGGAGAAAACTGTTTTCCTAGCTGGGGTCATATTAGGTGCTGTCTGCTCATTCGCCTACATTTTTGTTTTCGACCTAGTATTCCTATACTTGATAGAGTTTTTCTCTGGAGTTTCCTATGCTTTCCAGGAGCCGGCTCGCCTATCATTAGTTGTAGAGATAGGCAGTAGGAGGGGGAAGGGTTTAATCATCGGCATATCTCAATCTGCATACGATATCGCCGGCTCGCTAGCGGCTCTAATCGCGGTGGCAATAGCCAGCAACTTCGGTTTCGAATCCGTATTCTTTGCATGCTTCGGATTTCAGACGTTAACCGGGCTTTTAGTTCTAAAGTCAAATCTATCTACCTGCTAAACAATCTAAAGTCGAGCAGACTAAACCGCATATCTTAGATAAGCTCATCTAATTTCTATCCTAGGAGTGGATGGCTCAAGAATAGGCGGCGAAATCACGTATCAGCTAGGCGATCCACTTTATCTAAACAATACGACACGCTACGTTGATTAATCCTGCCTTTGCTTTAGACGTTATCTGGATGGTATAGCTGACTTCAAGCTAAAGTCCGCTGAATCAAGAATTAAATCGTCTATGGGATACGAGAACACATTCCTATAGGATATCCGCGGCAAACCTAGGCTGAGTAAAGGAGAGGAAGGCTTAGTTTAAAGGCATAGCCCAAGTTTATCGCGTACCTCTACTATGTACTCTGCGACTTCACATACTGGTGCAATCCATATCTTATCCTCGTTATCCTTTAGAAACCTTAAGAAGCCGGTTAAGTTGTAATCCGAAACCGGTAGATGCCCCTCATTAACGCCGTGGAACGTGTATATAGCCCATCCACCCTCGTAGGAGGCCCTAATAGTTAACCCTATCATCTCCTCAAAACTCATTCTATGAGCTGGCCAAGACCAAAGCTCATGAAGATCGCATGCTAGCGGAGAATTTGGATAGCCGAGTTCACCCCAACCTCTAGCGGCTAGGAAGATCTCGGCGACAACCGGCACGTAGCTTCTCTTAGATAACCCTCTACCGATAGCCGTTTCATAGCATGGATACGCAAAAGTCCTGCTACCGTTAGGTATGACTTCTCTAATCCTCCTATGCGCCTCCATTATATCTGCTCTTATATCCTCGAGAGTCATCTTCTCCAAGCATTTAGCAGTAGCTCTTGCAAATTGGAAGTTACAGGAGCACGGATGCGTAAGGGTATGATTACCTATCTCATACCCATGATCAGCAGCCTCCTTCCAAGGCTTAAGAAGACTCCTATAATCCCCCCTAGGGTTTACGTAGAAAGTAGCTTTAAACCCGAACTTCTCGAGGAGAGGTACTGCTACATTTAACTGGGATGGTAAGCCATCATCGAATGTAAGCGAAACAGCCACCTTCCTACCGTCAGGCCAATCGAAAAACTGAGCCATAGAATCCGACCCCCCATAATCCTACGGTAACATGCGGATCTATTATAAAGATTAAGCCTTATTCCCTCTAAGCATTTCTTCGATAGGATTCCGCAACTTAACGATGACAAGCTAGGATCCCGCCAAACCACCGCTTCCTCCTCCATAATACTCCTCGACGCATGGTAGACTTAAACCCCTCCCAGCCTTCTGGAGAGTAGGTTGAAGCCTCCGAAAAGGTATAGCCGTATACCTAGATGTCTACAGTGATGAGCTCTTCTAGACTGGAACCAAAAAGTTCTGAGGGGAAAGAAATATACCTCGAGCAGCCCTTTAAAGCTAGCTTGGAGAATCTGTAGATTATGGCGACGTAGCCTACCAGCATGAAGGCTCAGCTCTATGCCTCTTCCTTAGATCAACCCCCCACTCAAAACTTAAAAGCGGTAGAAACCATAGGGCTCGGTCGATGTGATCGGTAAAATACTCGGAGACAAGAAAGTTCCTGGGAGAGGGAAAATTAAGGTGAAAGGCTTAGACGGGGGAAACTATGCTTTCAGCTGGTTTATGACGTTTTCAAGAGCCTTCGCCGCATTCTCGATTTTCCTTTGGAGCGCTACTAGTTTCTCTTGAAGTTCAGCCTTCTCCCTACGCTCTTTCTCCAGCTCGCTCCTAAGCTTTTCCAGCTCCTCCTTTGAGGGGGCTTCAGCCTCCCTAAGCATGAAGGCTAAAACCTTCTCGCCGCGTAGAAGCATTTCGTAGGTTTCCCTCACAAGTTTTCCAGCTTCGGTTCTCCCAGTCAAATGGGAGCGAATCGTTTGCTCGCCTCTTCCAAGCTCATCGGCTATCCGTGGAACACTCATACCGGCTTTCTCCCTTGCAAGAGCTCCAGCCGCTACCGCTAGGGAGTCGATCCATGTTATCCGATCCTTAGGATCTGCGCTACGCATTTTCTCGATGACATCCTGCCTTGAAACCGTTCCTAGGAGGAGGACGGCTTCAAGCTTCTGTATATCCTCTCGACCCATAGGTCTCAGTGGGACTTCAACTTCGCTCATGAGGATTCACCTCCTCCCTCAGGGAATCCTCCAGGAGTCATCCTTATAGTTTTATCTGGATAAACTATTATACCTTTGCTCGTTATATCGAAGGGATGCCTCCTCATGGAGTGGCTTGTACCCCGCATCTTCCAAACGATTATCGAACGTTTAAGCTCTCCCTGAAACTCGTCTAGGTCGAGGCGGATAATCCCGTCAGCCGCGTGCTCGACACCTGGACCGCCGAAGCCGCGATCTGTAACGCTAACCTGGGAAACTAGGAAGCCTGTGCAGCCCAAGCCGGCTAAAACCTTTTTAATCAGCATTATGGTGGATCTTGCCAGCATAGGCTTGGTCATATAAAGCGTTGAAATGGAGTCTATCACAACCCTCTCAGCCTTCAAATCCACGATCGCCTGCCTGACGACATCTAAAAAGCTTGGAATATCCTCCGGATCCTTTACAACGTAACGCTCCCTCCTCGCCGCTTCACCAATCCCAGAGGTGAAAGCATCAACGATAGCGAACTTACCCTCCTGCTCAAACCTTCTAGGCTCCCATCCAAAACGCTCCATGTTAATCCTGACTTGAACCGGATGCTCCTCCAAAGTCACCAAAACACCAGGCTCCCCGAGCTTGAAGCCAGCATACAGAAACTGCTGTCCAAAAATGGACTTACCGGTACCTGGACCGCCAGATAGAAGAACGACATTCCTCCGCGGCAAACCTCCATGCAATATCTCGTTCATTCCAGGAATCCCGACATCGATACGGTCACTCATCAAAACCACTATAACCTAAACCGTATAAGCAGATGTTAAAAACTTTTCCATAACCGCCCGACTATAGCAAACTTTGAAACATATACTCCGAGATCCTCGTGTGATGAAGAGAACCTTCCTCTTCACAGATCTCAAGATGATGGGGGGTACCCCCGAGCCTCCATGGATGGAAATGCCCGTAGACCGGTAGCTCAGCTGATATGAACGCTCGATTGTACACAGGAGGCCGCAGGCTTGAACTTCGCTCAATCCGCTGCGAAACCTTGAGAATGTCCTATACCTCCATTTTCTCGAGCTTGATTTCGTCGCATCTACCTGTTGATTTCCTCCCCTCCTATCGATAGGATTTTAAGATAGTTTTCAGCTACCTTGAAACGTTGAAGGATCGTATACGTTAAACTAGATCTTAAACTATTCATAGTCGATGCTTTAATAATCCATTCCAGAAGGTTTTGAACCTTACTTAATGAGCCACCATCATAGGAGTCATCGTTGAAGATGCATCCCCTAGTTCTCTGAAGTACAGTCTCGAGTCTCGTTGAAATCCTTAAACACAACATCATAAGGAAGTAGTAATGTAGTAAACTTTAAGCATCCTCAGACAAAATTATCCATGAACCGCTACCATTATTTTAAAGATCATGAGAAGACATCTCGAATACATACCTGCCAGGTAGCAGATGCTCGAATACATCCCTTAAACCGTAGACTTCTTTAGCATAATTCCTAGCGAATATAAACATATCCATAATACTACCCTCCACTTGGTATGCCGAGAGCCTAAACACCTCCACGCCGTTTCTGAACGAAATTAAGATGAAAGAAAGCCGCTAGCACCACCATAGACACTAGAGAAGCGAATCCTAGAATATCGTAAACCCGGATAAAGCGGGTGAAAGGTTTAAAGAAGCCCTATGGTAATACACCTCAACCTGAAAGCAGGTATAATATGGATTCCTCCAGTTACCTATGGAGCAGGATATGGAAAAATACTATGGAAAAACCAGGGGGGGAGGGGGTAGTCGAACCCTTTAAACGATCTACTCAGAGATACAGGATACCATTCAGCTAAACTGAGAAATCCTCAGGGCATGTAAGATGGCGTCAAGGGCTTGGAGATGAAAAGTTGAAGAAATAGCTGAGAAAATAACAACGGAAGACATATTTCAAACGTAAGAGTATGAAAAATTCTGCAACAAAATTATCAAAGTCTTAGAAGAAGTAATTAAAGCTAAGTGAAGATTTAGCTACTTGACAATCACGCTCTTATAAATATCCGGAGACTATGACTATTATACGTATGTAAAAGTTTGATAGGGTTAAGTATGATTTATTGTTGATGGTTGTTAACGGGATCAAAGTGTGGGAAGATAATCTTTAAGAGAAATCCGTTATTTTACTGCTCTACACTCAGTTATCCATTTCCTAAATTCTCCTATAGAATAAACATCCCTCGCCCTTCTCTCCCGTTTCACGGTCGCTTACGATTATGCGGATCCGACTGTAATCCGAGTTTTTCAAGTTTGTGGGTATAGTCGTCTGGATTAGATATCCGTATATCGACCGATTTCCACCGACTGCTTCCCTTACCTTATTTACTTCAAGAACCTCTACGGTTTGATCATCTACGAGGACTTCAATATCACCCTTAGCTAGGTTTGGTGCAATATCGATTATGCTGAAATTATAGCTTAAGTTGCGTAATTCATCCGGTGATGGGGGAAATCCTATGCCGAGGCGTTGCGAAAATTCTTTTGCCCTTTCGAGACTCATGGGTCGGAAGTATATCTGCATAGAAGGTAATCCGCCTTGAGGAATCCAAGCATTTATCGCGTAAACCTCAAGACCGTTAATACGAGGATTGATTTCTAAGTCCTGATAAGCCGGGATATTCCATGCCCAATATTCAAGGTTTTTTATAGCGTAATTCTTGCATGCCCATAGAGCAATGTAGTTCCCCCTGCTAACGTCAAGACTGTATTCGCCATCCGCATCGGAAAACGTTTGGTAAATTGCTTTAAATCCTCTGCTTAAAACTACAATTTCCACCCTCTCCATCGGGTTGCCGTTGAAATCCGTTACCTTCCCATATATCCTAATCAAAACAGTAGCCTCGGAATTTCGATACATCCTCTTGTTAATAAGACTTTCCAGACCGATAACTCTTAACAGACCTAATAAATTATCCAGGCATCTAAAGTCTACTACCATCAGTTCGCATCGTCAGCTACTATATCGATTATTATGACTTGTTGCATTTAAAAGGTGGGGAAAATACTTAATCCGAATACTAACGCCGGGGGTGGGATTTGAACCCACGAGGGGCATAAGCCCCACAGGCTCTCAAGGCCTGCGCGTTGATCCAGGCTCCGCAACCCCGGCTTGATCGTTTGTAGAAGAAACCTAGTTCTAATCTATAAGGTTTTTATTCGTGGAGATAGCCGCCGGCTAGCTATCCTTTCTCCACTCTTTTCCTATACGTTTCTACAGCTTTCCCTATTATCTCTTCTGCTTTATCTACGTCCAGCCACCCCTCCACTTTAACCCATTTCCCAGGTTCGAGCTCTTTGTAGTGCTCGAAGAAGTGTTCTATCTCTTTAAGGATTGCTTCAGGTATATCTTTGAGGCTTCTTATATTGGATAGTCTTGGATCTATATCTTCAGTCGGTACGGCTATCAGCTTCTCATCCTCACCCTTCTCATCCCTCATGAGCATTAAGGCTACTGGTCTAGCTTTAACGAGTACGCCTGGGTTTAGAGGTTGGGATGTTATTAGTAGGCAGTCGAGCGGGTCTCCATCTTCGCATAGGGTTCCAGGTATGAAGCCGTAATCGCATGGATATGCCATAGATGTGAATAGAACCCTATCGAGGATTAGCAACCCCGTCTCCTTATCTATCTCATACTTATTCTTCGATCCCTTTGGAACCTCTATCAGTATGTATATCTCCTTAGGAAGCCTACCTTCAGGCCCGGGTTTAAGCTTGGAGATCTGCATAGCATCCCCCACCTATAACTTAGATAAAGCCTCTACGATCATCTTTTTAAGCTCTTCTGCAAGCAATATGAATTCTTCATCCCCGGCGAGGGTATCCATAGTAACCCTCTGAGCTATAGCTTCAACCTCGTTTTCACCGAACTTACTTATAGCATAACCGATATTACACTCCTTCAAAAACCTCTCTAGAGCCTTACCGGTAACAGCGTTCGAAACGGCGTCGGCTAGAGTCTTCCTTATCATAGCCTCCTCGCCGTACACGTTCATTATCGCGTAGACGACGATATCCGTAGCAAGCGAGAATAGTATCGATATGGATAGATCGTCTATAAATCCTTCGATACGCTTCGGATCGAAGCCGAGGCGTTTAACCTCTCTACTCATAAATATGATAGCTTCGCTCCTAACTTTCGAATCCTGCAGAGCCTCCCTTATAGACTTCTTCAAGCTTCTAGATAATAGCTCTTCAAAGTACTCCTTACTCATCTAGGTATACCTCCGATCAGAAAGATGGATGCGAACAACCTATAAAATCTATATACCGTATCGAAGCATCACAGCCGAGCTACCAGTATACGGTATCGGTTTTAACCCCGCTTAGAACGGCTTCAGTCTCATCTGGCTCAAGCGTTTTCCTAACGCCTAGCTTGAAATGCCAATCGAAACACGCATACCTAACAAGCTTGATACGCATATCCCTAAGATGCTCTGGTAGAACCTCATCAGGAGTCCTCTTACTAAACCCTACAAGCCTAACCGTATAGATCACCTTCTCCCATTCCAATCCTTCATCATCTTTAATCTTCTCACCGGTACGCTCGACGGCTTCCACTATACCCTGAAGCTTCCTAATACGTGTGGTGGACATAACGCTTCAACCCGACCGATATAGCTCGGCACTTCGACGTAATAAGACTTTTGCTATCGATACTAGGATACTGAGCTTCTATAGATACGCATCGAGCACTCCGCATACCGAGGTCGGAGATAGACTTAGATGCGTTGAGGCTGCTCGACAGCTATACGGGGACATAGCGGATCCGGTTCTTCAAGCGAGCCGGTCATAGCGTATGCTCTCGCTATGCATCCACCATAACAGCGGCTGGATAGCTTGCAATCTCTACATCGATCCGGTATTCTTACCGCGATCCTCCTAACTAGCGGGTGCGATGTATACTCGTTCCACGCCGTAACCACACCCTTCATAACATCTGATATCTTTATTCGTAGTGTATCACAGATCGGAATAGAGCCATCCGGTAGTATATCGAGGGATGAAGCTATAGCACATCTATCTACATGGAAGTATCTCCCACCACTTATACCCATAGCGAACGGCATACACCATATCGAGGCATGGAACCCGAGGGAGTAAGCTTTATCCCGTAGGGATTGAAGAGCATCGATCAACCTAACAGGATCCGGTAGTAGCGAGTAGGATCTAGCCGCTCGACCTACAGGTATTATAGGTATGAACGCAGCGTAGCTAGAGCCTAGCCTACTAGATAACTCGAGTATGGAGGGGAGTTTATCGACGTTCACGCGGTTGATCGTCGTAACCGTAGCAAATTCTAGACTTACATCGCGAGCTATCTTCAACCCCTTAACCGCCACCCCCCAGCTTCCCATACCTCTATACGCTTCATGGGTTAAACTATCGGCGCCATCTAGACTCGTAAATAGGAATACATCTAGATCCGCGAGGAACCTTGCATGATCGACATCGAATAACTTCAAATTCGACTGTAGCGAGATATTCATCCCTCCATCTCTCAGCAGCTTTATCACTCTTCGTAGAGGGGGCCATAGCATAGGCTCCCCTCCGGTTATCCCGATAGATCTAGGTGCCAGCTCTACCAACCCCTCGGCGACTTCTACGGCGGCTTCCTCGCTAAACTCGCCGTTCAGATCTCCGGTATAGCAATAGCTGCAATGCATATTGCAACGCGAAGTTACAATCCATATCACAAGGCTAGGAGCAGTCTTCAACTGGAACACCCCCTCTGTAAAGGGGTTGAGTATCAGATTAGCTACCGTAGATTACCGCTACTAGCAGCTATAACTTCGCCGGGGGTTATAGATAATTTTTTCGATCGAATCATGCATACGTAACCCGCTAGGATAAGGGTAGCAACCACTACTTCAACGGCTCTCTACAGTAGCTTCGAACCATGCATTCACGACATCTACGCTTCTTACAATACTCTATATTCAGCCGTACAAGCTGCGATTCATAACGCTCGACATCTATTAGGCCTATACGTCGAGCGGCATCGACGGCTATATTCGAGGCGGGTGGCTTAGCTTTACTCCATATACCCCTCAACTCTCTTAGAAATATGTTGATAGCAGTCGGACCTACACCTTTAAACTCCATCAGCCTCCCCTCCAGATCCCTAGGATCACTGGATACTTCATGCAGTTTCTCTAGATCACCATACTCCTCTACAAGCTTCCTCACAGACTCGATGATATTGGATGCAGTCGAGAAATCGTATCTAACGTATCCCCCGGAATCGAGTATTCGAACTATACGATCCCAACCAGCTTCCAGTATACTCTCAGGTGTGGTAAGCCCCTCTTCCTCAAACCTTCGATAAGTCTTCTTAGCTATCTCAGCCGAGATCCTCTTAGCGAACAGCATCGAAGCTAGAAACCATTTAAACCTATCCCCAGGTTTCGTTAGATCTAAACCTAACTCTTCAGAGTAGCTTTTCAAACAGGATATAGCATCCTCGACACTCATAGGGCTCATCGAGGATGGATCACTCCAATCCTTCAAGTGAACCAACCTAAGCTTTTGAGTATCACTGGGTTGAAATCCCTCTCAAGCCTCTCGACTAGATACCTAGCTTCAGATCTATTTAGTAGAGGGCACTCTCTAAGCTTAACTTCACCTTGGAGAATCTTGGTAGCGAAAGCTACGCATGTAGTGTAACCGCATAGACCGCAATTCACTTTAGGGAGATACTCGTACAGCTTGAAAGCCGATAATCTACTGTAAGCTTCTAAATCCTCTAAACTTGGGGTTCCCCTCCTCTCAATCTCCCTGGAAGACTCCTCTAGAAGACCCTTAACGTATCTAAGGGTATCCGCAACTTCGCTCATATCCTTAGCACAGAAAACAACCCTTCCATCAGAATACACCCCTATAAGCCTACCTTCGCTTATAATCGTGGTACACCGATACTGCTTAGAATACTTAACCTTCAACGGTGGAAGCATTAAGGCAAGCATTTCGACGGAAGCCCCGAAGCCCCCTGGATAGAAAGCCTCCACCATAACCTTAGTAGGATCCTTAAGACATCTACCCCTAGAAACCTCCACTCTGAAACCTTCGATCAGCCCGCTCATCGATTATATACGGGGTGAGCGTATAATTTAAGTATTGGTTTAAAAAATAAACCGTATACCGTGATGAATTATCAAACTTCGTAGATTACACACCAGCTATCCTAAACCATATTTCTCCCGAAGCTTTCTTAAAATATTCTTTAACTCTTCTCTTGATGGGAATTTTATCGCTCCTGAGGGGCATAGTTTAGCGCAGGAGCTGCAGCCTACCACACAATTGTATGGGTTTGCTACGATAGGTTTCACGGAACCTTCATCCGTACGGTATACATCGTGAGGACAGTTTTTAACGCATGTAAGGCAACCGATACAGCTTTCATAATCTATCCTTGGATACCATGGAATCTCCCTACGTGGAATACCTAGATACGTCTCCTCCGATGTCAACCTTTAGCCCTCCTCTTAGCTTCCTCGACCGCTTCAGCAACCTTCTTCATAGCTTCCTCCGTACTCATATTCCTAAGATCTAGCGGTATCACGTTCCTATCCATATCGAGCTTCTTAGATTCGAATGCTTCCCGGAAAAGCCTCCTCTGCATTCTAGGATCACACCCACCTATGATATAGATCACATCGGTAGGACCCTCCCTAAGATAGTCCCTGAAAAATCTGTCACCATCATCTACGCATAGCTGCGGATGCACTACCGCATACTCCACATCCAGCTCGTTACGTATATAGTTTACCAGCTTCCATAGATCAAGCTTAGCGAAACCTGGACATTCACCGGTACATATGCACATTATGAATCTAGGCCTATTAGTCATGCCAGGAGATTTTTCTAGAAAAATATCCAATTATATAAGATTTAATTATGGAATATATAATAATAAAACTTATTACACACCTTATGTTTAATTTTTAAACATAAAATTTAAATATTAAACTGTATAGCTACCATTACAAGTATGATATGATAGGATCATCCCTCGAACAATATATAGCTATATCGACATCAACTATCTGAATTTAGCATCTTCTCGATCTCCCCTTTAACTATATCGATATCCTCCCTACTAATATCGAACGTAGGAATCTTCCTAATAAGATCGGATACTACTAGGTTGCAGCTTACATCTAATCCAGCCTGCTCTACCACCTTCCTAGCACATTGATTCTGACAGCCATTCACAACCACCAATTTCTTCGCCCTCTTCATAATATCCACGTAGTACGGGATCTTAGCTCCTACAGGAGTGATACAGCACATCCTAGCCTTCCCTTCCTTAGTCAACTCTACAGCAGCCATATATCCTATTAAGCCTACGTTCGCCGCACCTCCACAAGCTAAGATTATGTATAGTCTCTCTGCTTCCTTTCCGCATATAGGTAATAACTTCTGTGAGGGTTCGACCGAGCTTTCTTCAGACATACTTATGTTTCTATTATAAACATTTATATAAAGCTTATGTTTATAATGTAAACTCATGAGTATTCTAGATGAGATCGATCGGAAAATAATCTCACGGTTAGTTGTAGATGGAAGGGTTACACTTAAAGAGCTAAGCAAAGAAACCGGGTACACCGTTATGGGTGTTAAGAAGAGGCTTGATAGGCTTCTCGGAAGAGACGCTATCAAGGTTTCAGCTAATATCAACGTAGAGATGCTAGGCTGGATACCTTTACTTGTTTTCATAGATGTTAAGGATAGGGGATCTATGGATTCCATCATGGAGAGGTTTAGAGGATGCCCTAGACTTATATTGTTCCTCCCAGCTCTAGGAGGCTATAACCTCATAGCTCTAATGGTAGCTGAAGATTATAGAACGTTACATTGCATATCCTCGGAGGGATGCTCCATTAAAGGTTTGGATGGAGTGATTAGAGTAGACTACTACCCTATAGGCGGTGTACTCTACGAGCCGTACCTACCTGTAAGGCTGAACCTTGCGTATAGAGGTTTAGAGAAGCCTCCATGCGGTGTGGATTGTAAGCTTTGTAGAAGCTATATTGATGGAAGATGTGTAGGATGCCCTGCAACCGTGCACTACAGATATAGGCCATAGGTTTAAGTAGGGGTGGATCCTTCCATCAGCTTAACTATCTCTTCAGCTCCGACCTCTGCATGCTCGAACGGTTTACTCTCCTTGAATCTAAGATTCACTATCTTAACCGTGCATCCCGATGCGTTAGCGGCTGCGAAAGCAAAATATCTATTAGCCTGTTGATGAGCTTCTATCTCCTCGACGGATTCTATATCCCTACCAGCCCTTATGGCAGCGCCTTCACCCCGTATATCTTTCATCCTACGCTGCAGGACTATCTGCGGATCGAACTCGAAGAGTAGTATGACGTCCGGCTTCATCAGGGAGACTATGTAGTCGGGTAGACCTGGATAGAAGCCTTCAGGCTTCTTTATAGCTGCATGAGTATCTATTAGAATATCCCCTTTAAGTTCGGCGATACGCCTAGCAGCCTCCTCCTGGATAGCTCTATACTGATCTACAGGTATCTTCCTACGCATCTCATCCCTATCCTTCACGCCGAAAAGCATCTTAGCTATATCGAACATGTAATCTCCGAAGTTCACCACGACTACGTCTGGCTTCCTCCTCCTGACATAGTTCATTATAGTGGTTTTACCGCCACCCGGGACGGCTACGACCACTATCTTCAAGGATTTCAGCCTCCTAGAGGCGTTGATCAGTAGGCTTAACTATCTCCTTCTTGCCGTAGTGGATTGTCCATTTAAGCTTTCTAGGATCTCTATGCATCCTAAGCATGCTAACCCTACACTTACGGGAGCAAAACCATAGGAGGTTGCCGTCATTCCTAACGAAGAGTAGACCTGTCCCTGGAGGTATCTTGCTACCGCAGAATGTACAGGTTCTCTCCTTAGGCATATGATCACCTTAAACCTCTAGCCTCCCTCTCTGTTTCCCTAAGCATAAGTATATCCCCTATACGTACAGGGCCTTTAACTATCCTCGATATTATACGCCCGGAATCCTTACCCTCAAGTATCTTAACCCTAACTATCTGAACTTCACCTGTCGGCCCAGTCCTACCTAACACCTGTATGACCTCGGCAGGAGTTACATCCTCCCTGTAACTCAACCTTTAACACCGCCTTTACGTAGAGCGTTAAGCTTCTCTATGAATGCTTGAAGCACATCCTTAGCTTCACCAGGATCCACTATGCATGCAGACGATGCCTGGACATCTATACCTGAGGCTTCCCCAAGCTTCTGCTTCGATGGGACATAGACGTAGGGAATCTTCCTCTCCTCGCATAGGAGCGGTAGATGCGCTACTATCTCCGGGGGATCCACATCCTCGGCTATCAATACAAGCTTAGCCAACCCTCTATCTACGGCTTTAGTCACCTCGTTAGCACCCTTCCTAATCTTACCGCCAGAAGTCCTCACAGTAACCAGTAGCTCATAGGCCGCATCCGCTAACTCCTTCGGAACCTCAAACCTAACATACATAGGTTTAGGCATCTCAGCCTCACTACCTACGAAACTCGGTGAACAATCTCCTAATAAAGATTATCGAAGGTAAAGGCTTGAACACTATCCCATGCCTAAGGCATCCATATAAGCTTAACGGAGCGTAAACGAGGTGCTTCAACGAGTAGCCGTTCGAACCGAGCTGCTCCTAGCTTTAAGTATCTCCTCTGCAAGCCTCCTTATAAGCTCCTGTTTAGGCCACTTCTTATCCACCACTATGTATCCGGATCCATCCCACCATGATCTAGGATAGGCTTTATCCGGTCTAGGTTCCGGATTTAAGCCAAGGATTCTAGCAGCTTCGACTAGCTCCTCTAGTTTAGGATTATCTACGGATAGATGTCTCGGTGTACGCCTACCAAGCTTTCTAGAATACCTAGAATCCAGGTAGACAGCCCAGACGATTATACGGTTCTTAAGCTTCATACCGCGATGGATTCAAGCTAAGCTACTTAGCAGATTCTATGAGAATAGCGTTTAGAACACCATTCTGACCTGGGCGCGACGTTATCTTAGCTAACCCGAAGTGTGTAGCTACTATAGCACCCTTCGTTAACACGCCTCTACGATCATAATCCACGTTACTCTGATTCCTAACCACTCTTAGGATCTCCGTTTTAACGGTTTTACCAGTGGACGGATCGGCTACATTCACAAACCTATCGGATAACAGTTTAACTTTGATATCTCCACTCATAACGCGTTCTACGCTACGTTTAGGATCACCCAGCCTAGTCTCCGTCGGGTAGCCTCCGCTCTCATATCTACGTTTACCACGGTAGGCTCTACGTTTACCACCTGAAGGTTTACGTTTATGCAGATCCCAATGCCAGATGGGCATCTCTACATCATACCCATCTAGAGGTAGGATCTCCCTATATAAACCCTCTCACGATAAACCAGATACCTTCAACACATATCCTTCACGTCTAGAAGCGAATAGCCTTCTAAGTATCTCGGCTACCTCTGACGGCGGACCTGATAAACCCATCATCTCGTTGAAGCTGGCGCTGGTATACAGTATGGTCTCCCTACCCCTCCTCTCAGCAGATACTAGTTTCATACGTCTTAGTTCACGTACATGGCGATAGGCTGAGCTGCCTCTCACCTTCGCGACTTGACTTAGGGGTATAGGCTGGTTGAAAGCTATGTAGGATAGGGTTTTAAGCAGCCCTCTACCCACAGGAGGTGTGAACGAGAAGAGTTTAGCGATATCCGAGTATTCGGGTCTAAGTTGAAGAACGAATTTATCTCCTGAGAGATGTAGAATTTCGAGGGCAGATCCGTAGGAGCGTAGATCATCCGTAAGTTGTAGTATAGCTCTACGTATATCCTCGATACCGACGGATGGCAAAAACTTCTTTAAAACCCCATGTATCCTGGAGATCTCTACAGGTCTACCCGCCACGTATAGTATAGCTTCGACTATCCTCTTCAACTCCTCAGCCAAGCCTTATACCCCTCCATCGATACGATTAAATCCGATTCACCCTCATCTTGCAGCAACTCGACTTTACCCTGAGATGCTAGGAAGAGTAGGGCTATGAATAGCCTAACCTGGCTTACTATATCCATACCCTCGGTAAGTTTATAGAAGCTTATCGATTCACATCCGCTACGCAGCAGAATCTCTATCCTCTCCTCAAGCCTACGTATCCACGAATCTATCTGGGATTCGAAGCTTTCCTCCGATATGATAGGCTGGGAATCTTCGATAAGCTCATCTATAGATTTAGCTTTAACCCTACCAGCTTCCTCGATAACCTCTACTACTAGCTTCAATATGGTTTCGACATCTAGGGATGCGAAGCTGTATCTTAACGGGAAATCTATCGTCGGGATATCCGGTATGGATATAGGTTTAACCCTCCTCTCAGACGTCTCCCCACCCTCGACTTTAGCTACGAAGGGCTTGAATAGATAATCGACTTTAAGTTTGAATATGATAGCGGAGGAGAGGAGTGCAAGCCCAGGTATCGAGAAGTTTATCAGACCATAGGATTTAAGTTTCTCTAGGAACTCCGATATCAACGTCTTCAGATCTATAGACCATGGATCTATATATCGAACCCTAGATAGATCCACCAAGATTATCCAAGGCTCCTCAAGCCAGAATGGCCTCCCACCCATTTCAAGCAGCCTCCATCCTTAGAGCCGTAGCTACAACCTTGGATAGACCGTTTCTAGAGTATACCCCGTAGATTTTATCAGCCTTAGATGCGACTACATCTTTCAAGCTTATAACTATAAGCTGGCATTCATTCGAAAGCTCCTTCAAAGCTAAGGCTAGCCTCTCAAGATTCACAGGATCTAGGTGGGCATCAACCTCATCCAGTATGTAGATCGATGTAGGGTTCAGCCTAGATAGAGCGAATATGAACGATAGAGTGGCGATAGTCTTCTCACCTCCGCTAGCTATGCTTATAGAGCGTCTAGGCTTACCTGGAAACACCGTTATGAGGTCGATACCGCCATCGAATATATCGATCTTATTCTCAGGTTCGAGCCATGCATCCCCTCCACCTGTGAACTTTGAGAAGAACTCTCTAAGCTTAGAATTAAGTTTATCGAGAAACTCTGTGAATACACGCTTCTTCTCATCCTCGATCTCCTTGATAAACCTCTCTATCGATAGCTTCTCCTCTCTCAATATAGATACCTTTCCGGCTAGCTCATCATATCTACGTTTAACATCCTCGTACTCGTCTACAGATAGAAGGTTGACGGAGCCTAAAGCCTCTATCTCAGCTTCATACCTAGCTATCAATCCTTCTATCGATGAAAGATTCTGATCATCAACCGATATAGGCTGATCGAAGCCTAGCTTACGAAGCTCCACTTCCATCACCTCCAATTTAGCTTTCCTCTCGTAGATGCTGGATTCGATCGCGCGTAATCTATCCATAAGCTGTCTATACGATTCCTCGACTGATTCCATTTCAATCCTGATAGCGGATAGCCTTTCATATAGATGTGAAGCCCTGGAATCCACCCCAACGCCTCTAGATTTAATCTCAGATTCAATCCTATATATCGAGCGATCTATATCCTTCAACTGCTCCTCCATACTTAGACGCCTATTTTGAAGCGAACATAAGGCTTCTGACAGCTTACTCAATTCATCTTTAACCATACGATACTCTCTACCTCCAAGCATCTCAAGTCTACCTTGAAGCATCGATTTCTCAGATCTAACCTTCAGTAGAGCTTCCTCCAGATCCGATATCTCGGAAGCTATACCCGATACCTCCCTATGGAGCCTCTCACTTAGATTAGATGAGCTAAGCTTAGAAGCGGTATCTGAGAGCTGCTTGAATATCATTCCAAGCTTCTTCTCGAAGGATCTAGCGTCGGTTCGCTTGGAATCAATCTCCGCTCTAAGCTGATCAGCCTCCCTGCGTAGGTTGAGGATCTCCTGCTGGATAGATCTCCTACGCCCATCGATCCTGGCCAGCTCCTTCTCGAGGATATCTTCGTATAGATCTACGACCGCTATCTTCTTCTCAAACTCTATGTAGCTTCTACGGATGCTTCTACACTCATCTAGCAGCGACTTCTTAAGTCCAGATCTACCCTCTACAGCTTTTTCTAGACGTTTGGATAGATCTACTAAGATCGATAGGAGCCTACGTTTAGCTAGGAATTTAGAGTAGTCTAGATTTAGAGGGGAGCCGATTCTGATAGGGCCTTCAGGCTCGTATACCTCGCCATCAACCGTAACCGATCTGAACCCCTTCCTCGAGAGCTCTAATGCTAAACTCCTATTCGAAACTATCAGTGTAGCCCCGAAAATCAGATCTATGATGGGTTTAAGCTCTGAGGGATACTCTACGAAGTCGGAGGATAACCCTATAACGCCATCTATGGATGGGTAATCCGTTAAACCCACAGGTCTAATCTCTGAGAGCGGAATCACTATAGCTTTACCGAGATTTAGATTTCTCAGTTTATCTAGACATATGAGGCATGAATCCAGATCTTTAACGATAACGGCGTAGAGGAGTATACCGGCTGCAGATTCTAGAGCCGTTCTGAGATCACCGTTAAACTTAACGTTGTCAGATAGCAGCCCGTAGATACCTAGCGATGGATCCTCAGAGGATAGCCTCCGGATAGCCTCTCTCAGGGAGTGGATATTCACCAGTTTATCGGCTGTTTCCAGCTGTGATCTTAGATAGGATGCAACCTCCCTGCATCTGTATACCAGTGAGAGAGCTAAATCGGATCTAGCGTTCAACGCTTCTATACTCGATAGGAGGGTTTGAAGCCTATCGAGAAGCTTCACAGCGGCTTCTTGAAGCTTAAGTTTAGCGGATCGAACAGCTTCTACCTGCTTTTTTATAGAAGTTTCCACGCTATCAAGCTTCCTCAGCGAATCCTCCCTGGATTCCATCGACTTCTCTATGAGCGATAGCTTAGCTTCGTACTCCAATATAGAGCTGCGTAGCTGAGAGTATATAGCTATGGCCTCCATATATTCGCTATGCATTCTAACCATATCCTCCAATACGCTTTTAAGGTTTGATTCCACCCCGCCTATACGATCCATGAGGGAGTGGTATTCAGCCCTCTTCCTATCTATAGTTTTGATAAGCTCAGATTCCTCTACGGATAGGGCCTCAACCCTCTCGGCTATACTTTTAATCTCAGCTTCCACGCTAGATAGCCTCTCCTCCAGATTCTTCTGCATCTCCTTAACCGATAGGCTTTCATCATCTATAGATTTCAACGCTTCTTCGAGTCTAATCCTAGCTTCCCTCAATCGCGAGAGCTGCGGCGAGAGGCTGTCGGCTTCGTTAGGCTGGATAGGTAGGTTTGCAAGCTCATCCTCTATACTCTTACGCTCGGCTTTAAGGAGTTCAAGCCGGTTGTGTAGAGCTTCGATATCCGATTGGATCTTTCCGTATTCTCTAGATAGATCCTTCAACTCCCTTCTTAAACCTGATATCCTAGCCGATAGAAGCGTGATCCGTAGCTTAGTAACCCTAGCTTTCAGATCTATATACTTCAAGGCTTGCTCCCTCTCCCTAGCTAGCTTCTCGAGCTGCTCCCCTATAGCTTCAAGCTTAGCTTCAGCTACCCTGAAGTTTATCTCAGCTTTCCTAAGCTCCTCCTCCGCTTTAGCTTTCTTCTCATCGTATGCGGATATGCCTACTATCTCTTCCAGGAGCTCCCTTCTACGTTTAGGGGGGAGGTCGACTATCCTAGTTACGGTACCCTGCATGATTATGTTAGCACCTGAGGGCGATAGCCCTATCGTAGATAGCATATCTACGATAGCCTCCCTCGACGATCTACGCCCGTTAACCTTGTAGATCATTCTACCGCTACCGTCGATCGAACGCTGGATTTCAATCTCATCATCGTCTATAGGTATCAGTCTATCGCTGTTATCTAGTACGAGATTCACGTAAGCCTTCCTGGAATCCGCTTCGAGGCTATCGCATATAAGCTCTGAGAATCTTTCAACCCTCAACATTCTAGGGTTAAGCTCGCCTAGAGCAAACTTTATAGCATCCACTATATTGCTCTTCCCAGATCCATTCGGACCTGTTATAACGTTAAGACCCTTACATAGATTAATTATCGCCCGGCCTCTAAACGATTTAAACCCTCTAATCTCTATACGCTTTATATAGACCATACTGTATCTACTTCTCCTCCAACCTTAGAGATCTGCCAACTCGGCTAGGAAACTATAAAGGCTACTAGGATTAAACCCTCATATACTATAACAGTTAAAAACCGATATACAGCTGGATAATAACTTCTAGGATATTATGCTTCGTAGAATACTTGTAGGGGGGCTATGCATTGGATGACGTATTGGCTAGAAGGTTGCAGACATTGATAAACGAGCTGAATCTCCGCTACGATTCATATGCGATGTTGATGGATCAATCGAACCTCTTATACTTTACCGGTGGAGATACGGGATGCTTGATAGTCGGCTGTGATGATGCGATACTCATAGTGCCTAAACTCGAGGAGGAAGAAGCTAGATCTAGGGTGGGTCGACTCTTAGCCTTGGAGGTGTATGGGCCTGAGGATAGGTTTATGGATATCGTGATGTGTATCATCTCTGAGAGGAAGCCTTCGACTATATTCTTCGATAGATTATCTGTGAGGGATTACGAAGCGATACGTAGGAGTGTAACGGATCTTAAGGAGTGTACGGATACTATATGGAGGATGAGGATGAAGAAGGATCTATACGAGATCGAGCTTATAGCTAGAGCTGCGGAGATAGCTCGGAAAGCTATGGATAGAGTTGCAGATATACTTAAGCCAGGCGTATCTGAGTGGGAGCTAGCGGTTGAGGCAGAGTATGCCATGCGTAGGATGGGGGCGGAGTCACCGGCTTTCCAGACTATAGTAGCTTCATCGACCTCATCTTCGAAGCCTCATGCTAAACCATCGTTCAGACGTATAGAGGGGGATGATGTGGTGGTAGTCGATTTAGGCGCAGCTTATAGAGGCTATAGATCCGATCTAACTAGGACCTTCCTACTCGGAGATTTCGAGCGGAAGTATAGCAGTCTACTCGAAGTGGTGTATAGAGCTAAGGATAGAGCGTTGGAGGTTCTTAAGCCGGGAGTATCCTCACGGGAGGTTGATAAAGCAGCTAGGGATGTTATAGCTGATTCCGGCTATAGGGAGTTCTTCATACATGGTCTCGGTCACGGTGTAGGGTTGGATATACATGAACCCCCATTCTTAAACCCGGTAAGCGAGTATACTATACCGGAGAACTGCGTGGTAACCATAGAGCCCGGCATATACATACCAGGCATAATAGGAGTTAGGGATGAAGATATGTATATAGTAGGGGAGGAGATAAGATCCCTAACAAGCGTGTAGGCATAGGATACCTGCCTAGAGGGGCCTGGGAATCTCGGTAACGTTTATAAACATTACCATCGAGAGGGATGATATGGGTATACTATTGAGTAGGCTTGCTACACGTATAGTATACAGGATAGTGTTAGCCGTAGCTTTGATAGCGATAATCATACTTATGATAATCGTAGTGATAGCCTATGTTAGAGGATACATCATACCACCCATATATAGAAGCGTATATGAGGCGATGTTATTCGGATGCACCTTCGATTCTAGGATGGAGGATGCGGCCGGCGGGATTTGAACCCGCGACCAGAGGCTTGGAGGGCCTCCATCCTAACCAGTCTAGACCACGGCCGCATTCATAGATAGCTATGCTACCCGATATTATCGGTAGGAGGTTATTTAAAGTTTACACGGGATTTAACCCCCTCATGGCGATCGGTCTAGTATTCCTAGAAGAGGGTTGTTTGTTTCCCTAGGAGCTGCTCTCTACGTATACCTAGGACTTCGAGTATCCTTAGAGCAGCTGGCAGCACCTGGTTCTCTATGTAGTAGTCTACATCTAGATCTTCCACCCTGGCATATATGTATGGTTCAGCTTTCTCGTATAGCTTCTGGGATGCTCTCTTAACGATTACGTACCCCACCCGATCGCCTGGACTTATCTTGAAGCCTTTAGCTATAAGTTTCCTGGCAGCCTCTATATGGGGGGCTCTAACCTTATATTCTTCTAGGGTTTTCGATATAGTCTTCCATACTATGAAATATTCCAGCGGTAGGACACCCCTACGAGCCATACCTATGTAATCCTTTGATAGCGCGATAGCTTTAGCTATGGATCCCTCTCTAAGTATCGAATCCGCTACGGCTTCCTGAACGATCTTAGCTAGCATACTCCAATCACCCCTCACAGCTTCGAAGCCTACGAAATCTATACGCCCATCATCTGTGAGACCTACGTAACGCTTTTTAGCCTCGGTGAATAGTACACGTCTATACCGTACGTCAGGCTTTATATCTAGACCGAGCTCCTCTTCCACGAATCTTACAAGCTTATCGATCTTATCTTCATCGTATTCTACGAATATGGAGTCTGTATCTCCATACACTACTTTGAGATTTATCCTGGATGCATAGTCTAGTACCGATCTAAGCGTAGCTCGACCCCAAGCTGCGACGGATTCGGCTACAGGCTTCATATACCAGCGGGCTCCAACCCACCCTGCATACCCATACGTAGCGTTAGCTACTATCTTTATAGCCCTCTGTCTTGCATCCAACAGCTTATACATGACGGTACCCGGTTCAACCTCCTTAAGCTTAGCCCTAACCTCATCCCTAGCTTTAAGAAGCTTGGATAATGCTTCGGGATACATACCTCTAGGCTCTACCCTGAATTTATGCTTAACCTCAGGTGCTTCATGGAAGCTTACGTCTAAAGCTTCACCATCCTCTATGTATGTATCTGGTGATATATTGTACTTGATTATGAGGGATGGGTAGAGCGATTTAAAGTCCAATACGAGAACATCTTCATGTATACCGGGTTTAGGTTCAAGTACTATAGCTCCAGCATACCTCTCATACTCGATCTCACCGCGTTTAGGTATGAGCTCGCCTCTACCGATAGCTTCAAACATTAGATGCGATTCAACTCTGAAACCTACGGTCGCCGTAAATACATGATCCGGTGGGAGGCCTACTATAGATGATAGCTGGAGGCCTAGGGGGATTATCTCTTCAGATAGCTTGAGTAAAGCTTCTACGATCATCCTACCGGATTCTTTAACCTTGATTCTTCCATCGTCTCTACTCCATAGCTCTGAAACCTTGAAATCGGGGATAGGTTTACGTGGAAACTTTACCCCTAGATACTCTGCAAGCCCTTCAAGATCCTTAGACTTAACTTCGTATAGATCCTCTACGAAATCGTATAGATCGAGACTTATACGACCAGGTATGGATATATGCCCGTATACACTTGTATGTGGGGAGCCGCCATCCCTACCTATCGATAGCTTAACACCGTTCATCGACGCCCTCCTAATGATGAACGGCCAATGAAATCTATTAGATTCAAACCCTACCACGATATCCGGATCGTATCTATCTATGAATTCTACGAATCTCGATAGCATAGACTTCTCCCCATCCTCTAAGGTATACTGCTCTATGCATCCATCGGATGTGCCTACTGTTATAACGGCTACCGGGTCTAGATCAGGATTGGGTGAGCCGAAGCGTGATAGAGGATACGTATGGAATGCCAGTATACGTAGCCGGGGTATAAGCGTATCGGCGGTCTTCAGTTCACCGATAAGCCTATACGCCCTATCCACTTTAAACCCATCTACATCTATAGATTCTACGTCGGCTTCTATCCAGTTACATAGCTTAATCTGCTTCTCCAACATATAGTGCGTGGAAGCTCTAAGATCGTCTTCGAGAATCTTATCTACATACCGGCTCTTAGATAATCTAGCTAGAACCTCACCTAGCAGCTTTATATTGCCGGATTCAACCCTAAACGCTTTGACTGGCTTACCGAAAAACCTTTTCTCAACTTCGTAGGATGTTAAACCCGGGATCCTCAGCTCCTCGAGCAGCTTGGATGAGCATCCCTCCTTAGGTATGATGAAGAAGTATTGCCTGAATTTATCATCGAATACTACCGTACGACTCCCATCACTGCAAACACCCCAAAGCCGGATCGATAGGGATGGGTCCTCCCTATAATCGATATCTATAGGGTAGAAGGCTATCCGCATCCCTAAATAGGTTTTAAGGATAGACGACACTCTTAAGTATATCTGGACCGGCTACGATGCATATGATTACAGGGAGCTATCGGGTTTAACGCTTATGAATTCCAAGTATATCTTCCTAAGCTGCTCATCCGTTAAATACGATGTGGATGATGCTTCAGATACGCATCTACCGGAGACTAGTATATAGCTTCTATCGGAGTTCCTCAACGCTTTCGCTACATTCTGCTCAGCTACCATGACGGCTACACCGCTCGACGCTACCTCTCTTATATACTTGAAGATTTTATCGGCGATTATAGGGCTGAGGCTTGCGGTAGGCTCATCTAGTAGGAGTATTTTCGGTTCAGCTACGAGCGCCCTAGCTAAGGCAAGTATCTGCCTCTCACCACCGCTTAGTAAGCCAGCTTTATAGTCAAGTTTAGGCTTAAGCTCTGGGAATAATTCTATCAGCTTCGGAATACTCTCCCTAGCTCTACCCCTATCAAGCCAGCTTACGCTAACTTCGAGGTTCTCCTTCACGGTGAGGTTTGGGAATATGTTGAGTCTCTGAGGGACGTAGCCTACCCCCATCCTGATAAGCTTATACGTTGGTATACCGGTTACATCCTGCCCATCTATGAATACCTTGCCTTCGAATATTTTAGCTAACCCTACTATACCCTTTATCAGGGTTGATTTACCGCTACCATTAGGACCTAGTAGGCTTACAACCTCCCCATCCTTAACCTCCAATGATACACCCTGCACGATCCTCAAGTTTCCATATCCTACGCTTAGATCTACGGTTTTAAGTAGCATGGATATCACCTAAGTATGCCTTTTGAACCCTACTATCAGAGATAACACCGCTAGGTTTACCTCCGTATATAAGGCTACCGTTACTCATCACGTACACCCAATCCGCATGGGAGAATAGCGTTTCAACCCTATGCTCTATGATGAAGAATGTAGTGCCGTACGCTCTACGTATATCCTCTATCTTCCCGAATATACTGTATGCAAGCTTAGGGTTCACACCGGCTGTTGGTTCATCTAGGAGGAGGAGCTTCGGATCAGCCATGAGAGCTCTACCTATCTCCAGAAGCTTCATCTGCCCGCCTGAGAGCTGGTATGCAGGTTTAAACGCTGAATCCGATAATCCTAGTATATTGAGTATATCTAAAGCTTTATCTACTAGACGCTTCTCCTCGGCAGTCCACCTCCACCTCCTGAATATAGCGCCTATAAAGCTTTCACCGCTGAACCCTCTGACCGCTAGCAGCATGTTATCCAAGACCATGAGCTTCCAGAATAATCTAGGTATCTGGAAGCTTCTAACTATACCTCTCTCATAGATCTCGAACGGTTTAAGACCATCGATACGCTTTCCTTCAAACCATATCTCCCCGCTGTCCCTCGGTACGACACCGGATATCATATTAAATAGGGTGGTTTTACCGCTACCGTTAGGACCTATAAGCCCTGTTATAGTCTCCTCCTCTACATCTAGATCTACGGAATCTACGGCTTTCAGCCCGCCGAAGCTCTTCGATAATCTTCTAACCTCTAGTATAGCCATGTCTAGCCACCTCTACGGCGGGTGTCTTGATAGGACGCTCCTCTAGGATGCCTTTAGGCTTGAAAGCTACTACGATTATGATGGAAGCACCTACGAATATCCACTGTATATTCACCGGGTCTAGAGGTAGGTATCCGAGGAAGCTTTTAACGAATAGAGCCGCCGCCTCTATAGACTCTACAAGCGCGGCTCCTAGGAGGGAGCCGAGGTTATTCCCCACCCCGCCTAATATCACCATCATCCATATAGCGAAGGTTAGATGAGGCTGAAAGCTTTCAGGGCTTATGTATCCTTCAAACTGAGCACTTAAAGCTCCGGCTAATCCTGCGAGCGCGGAGCCTAAGCCTATGGCTTGCATCTTATAGATCCACGTCTTCTTACCTAGTGTTTGGGATGCGAGTTCATCCTCTCTGATAGCACGGAGTATACGACCATAGGGGGAGTCGGATAGCAGCTTTACGAATAGATACGAAGCGGCTAGGAGGCTGTAGACCAAGCTTAGTTGAGCTATATTGTATAGTCTATAGTCTCCAGGTATACTTACGAAACTTCTCACAACCTTACCGTGAACGCCGCCGAATACATTGATGTAGCTTTCCACACCTGTTGTAAACCTGATTAGAGCTCGAATGGAGTCATCGAAGTTCCTCAGGATTAGTCTAGCTATCTCGGCGAACGCTAGTATAGTGATAGCTAGATAATCCTCCCTAAACTTCAAGGCGAATAGCGATGCCGATACACCTATAACCCCGGATACCATTATGGATAGGAGTAGGGCTATAGCCGGGTGTAAACCATTCTCGACCGCTATAGCTGCCGTGTATGCGCCTATCATGAGGAATGCTGCCTTACCAAAGTTTGATAGACCTGTATATCCATACTCTATATTCAGACTTAGGGCAGCTATACCGTAGACCCCGATCCTATAGGCTATATGCATAGCGAAGATTAATGGATCAGGCACGTGAGCCACCTCCGATGGATGCGAATATGCCTTCGGGCTTAACTAGCAGTACTAAGACTATGACGACGAAGGATACCATCATCTTCAGATCTGTAGGTAGGTTTAAAGCTGTCAACCCTATTACACTGAAGTTTTCGGCTACACCTATTACATAAGCTGCGATGAGAGCACCGTAGAAGCTGCCTACGCCTCCTAGGATCGTTACAGCGAACGCAGGTATCAATAGCCTCCAGCCTAGTAGGGGTATAGCGTTCGCGATAGCTACCATGAAGAAGCCTGATAACCCTGCTAAACCACCTCCTATAAACCATACAAATCTAGATATGCTCGATACGCTTATACCCGATGAGAAAGCTAGCTCTACGTTATCAGATGAAGCTCTAATACATTTACCTATAATCGTCCTGGTTAACAGTATGTGCAGGGTTATAGCCGTCGCTATAGTCACGGCTATGAGGTAGATGTAAAGTCCTGTAACCGTTATAGAGCCTAGAGTCCATCTAGGCCATACGACTCTTATGGTTAGAGGAGATGCCCCCCATACCTGTTGGATTATATGCCTCACTACGAGGCCTAAACCTATAGAGGCTACCATTAAGTATATCATGGGGGACCCTCTATCCTGCAGAGGCTTGAATACAAATATGTAGGAGGCTAGGGAGAGGAAGCCAGATCCTAAGAAGGATGAGGCGAATGCTATGTATAGAGGTATACCTAGCTGTTCTGATAGGAGGTAGGCTAGGTATCCTCCTAGAGTTATATACTCAGCATGGGTGAAATTAGGGAAGCGGGATAGACTATAGGATAGGCTTAAGCCTATCGCAGCTAACATGAATATGCTCCCGGTTATTATGGAGTTAAAAAATATTTGAGGGAGATCTAGAGAGAGCATACGTGGACCTCCAGTTATTCTACGGTGTCACGATGCCTATATCTATCAACTTGTATACGCCGGCTTCCTTAACAACTTTCCACGCAGAGTATATCTGCATAAGTTGATCCCCGACTTTATCGAAAGCTTTGTATCCAGAGGCTCCTAGGAAGGAGCTGGATACCTCCATCAGCTTCTGTTTTATAGTAGCTCCATCGTATACTCCTGCTTTAGCTATAGCTTCGAGCAGCATAAGAGTGGCGTCGAAGCAGTACTCTATATATGGAGCTGCAGGTTTAGCTCCGAATGCGGCTTCATACTCCTTTAAGAATTCATCATAGAACGATACCAACGGGGGTAGCGGTCTGGTTCCTATAACAGCTCGGTTCATGAACTCAGCCGATTCAGGAACTGTGAGCATCGGATCCCCGTATACGCCTTCAGCTGCAAACCACTTTATATTGTCGAGACCTAGTTCAAGCGCCTGCCTGAACATTACACGTCCATCCTCATAGTAGCCTACATATATGACCCCATCCACGCCTGCACCTTTAATCTGCGTTAACTCTGTTCTGAAATCCATCTTCTTAGGATCATACCTTACTTTAACTACAAGCTTATCTCCTATGATGGATGAAACTACATCCTCTATACCTACACCATACGGGTTATCTAGGACTAGGGTTGCTATCTTCCTACATCCAGCATCCAATGCTAGCTTAACTAGAGCTTTAGCTTGAGCTGTATCGCTACCTACAACTCTGAATACATAGTCGTCTGGAAAGTTCAGTGTTATATATGGCGATGTAGCTGATGGGGAGACTAGCAGAACCTTCCTCTCGTTAACATAGCTTCCTATAGCCATAACCTCACCGCTAGCCATGGGACCGACTATAACTTGAACGCCATCAACCTCGACCAGCTTCTTACAAGCTGTTAGAGCTTTACTAGGATCTGTACCAGTATCTTCTAGTATAAGCTCTACAGGTCTACCGGCTACACCTCCGAGACGATTCACAAGCGCTACGGCAAGCTGAGCACCTTTAGCTATCTCTACACCCATAGGTCCGAGCTCGCCTGTCAGAGCCATCAGGCATCCGATCTTTATCTTCGATGGAAGCTTAGGCGCCGATACCTGTACTATCTCCCTCACTATCCTATCCTTAAGCCCCATATACAACGCTTTAGCGACGTTAAGCGTACCGTTAGAGAAACCGTATAGATAACCTGCGTTATAACCTGCACTGTAGCCTTCACGGTAGGCTCTCTCCGCACCAGCTGCTAGACCTTCGCTTCGACCCTTACCGTATCCTTCGTTGTATCCGGTATTGTACCCTGAACTATACCCTCCGCTATGACCTATATAGTATCCTGCTATACCTGCGACTATAGCTGCTACGATTACGCAGATAAGGAATACTGCAAGACCTACCGCTAATCGGCTGCGTTTTCCTAAAATTTTAGGATGCATAGACTTTAGATATTTTATCAGCCTATAGTTAAGTTTTACTGTTTAGATGCTCACAGTTGAGCATCGGTAGAATCTATGTGAGCCATTACCCCGGGTTTTTATGGATGGTGGATTGTACAATTCTTAAATACCTCATACACGTTTTTAGGATAGTCGATGTGATCTAAGTTGAGTATGGTTAGGTTTGCCGTATGTAATGAGGTATTTGAGGGATGGAGCCTCAGACGGGTTTTCGAGTATGTATCTAAGCTTGGGTATGACGGGGTTGAGATAGCCCCTTATACTATAGCCGAGAGGGTTACAGATATAGGTAAAGGGATGAGGGAGTCCATAAGGAGGGATGCTGAAAACCTAAGTTTAGATATCGTAGGTATACACTGGGTTCTCAGAGGAGTTAGCGGAGTCCATTTAACGAGCCCTGATCCATCTGTGAGGGAGAGGACTGAATCCTATCTGAGGGCGCTTGTAGATTTCTGTAGCGATATCGGTGGCAGGATTATAGTGTTCGGTTCACCAGCTCAGAGGAGTATACTTAGAGGGGTGAACCCAGTGGATGCGTGGATGTGGGCTGTAGATATATTTAAGAGATGCTCCCAGTATGCTGAGCAACGTGGCGTCTACATATGTATAGAGCCTTTGAGGAGGGATACGACGAACTTCATAAACACGGTGGATGAAGCTATCAGGCTTATCGAGGATGTAGGTCATCCGAATTTCAAGCTCATACTAGATGTATATGCTATGACCGGGGTCGATGAGCCTATAGATAGACAGATAGAGAAGGGTGGAGCATACCTTATGCATCTACACGCTAACGATGATAACATGGGTGGACCTGGATTCGGATCCGCAGATTATAGAGCTGTCGTTAAGGGCTTGAGGGATATAGGATTTAAAGGGTATGTATCGGTAGAGATTCTTAGGAGGGAGGAGAATCCTGCTGAGGCCGTAAGGATTAGTATAGAAAATCTTAAGAAGTTCTTTAGAGAGTATTAGCGGATGGTGTCTTGGGATGGTATTCTCGGTACGTCTAGCTAGGGATGGATTCCTAGAATTATTAGAGGATGATGGTCTAGTAGCGATCTATAGGTATGGTGAGAATATTCGTAAACCATACTTTTACCCTCTCTATGCTCCTAAAGGTATCATGGTAACTAGGGATGAGCCCCCAGACCATATACACCATAGATCTCTATGGACTGCGCATGGTAGTGTTAACGGCGTGGATATATGGAGTGAAGGGGCTAATGCAGGATACATAAGATGCGTGGATACCCCGATGGTATCGCTGAGAGGGGATAGAGCCGTATTCTACTCTACGAATGTATGGCTTTCTAAAGCTGGTGATAAGCTTATGAAGGAGTGTAGGACCGTAGCGTTCTGGAGGACTACAGGCGATATCAGGTTTATAGATTACGATGTAGAGTTCAAAGCCGAGTATGGCGATATAGTTTTAGGGGATACGAAGGAGGGAGGTATCGTAGCTTTAAGGGTTGTAGATAGTATGAGGGAGTCTGTAGGTGGCGGCGTTATAACGAATTCTGAGGGCGGCGTAGGTGAGCCTAGATGCTGGGGTAAGAGAGCTAGATGGTGCGATTATACCGGTAGGGTTAATGGTGAGGTAGCCGGTATAACTATATTCGATCATCCAGGTAATCCTAGGCATCCTACCTACTGGCATGTGAGAGCTTACGGCTTATTCGCCGTTAACTGCTTCGGCTTAAAGGATTTCGAGAGAAGGAAGGATGCAGATGGCAGTATGAGGATAGGGAGGGGTTCATCGGTTAAGTTTAGGTATAGAATCATGCTGCATAGGGGTAGGCTATCCAGTGACGAGATAGAGAAGTATTATAGCGAGTATTCATCTCTCTAGACCCATTAATCTACCGGTTACGTAGCATATACCTTAAATTCGATATGGTATCTCCTAGGCAGAAAGATATTATCACAGCTATATCGAGTATGGGGTATACAATGGATTTCACTATGGATCTAGTCTTACGTAGGTAGTAGGCTAGACAGCAGATATATCCTAGATCGATGGGTATAGAAGCTACTAGGATCGGTAAGGGTCCGTAGATGATCGATAGGATAGCACCCATAGATATCGATGATATGATAAGGTAGAATAGCGTTAAGCCTAACCTATACCATCGCGTCACTATGCTTCTAGGATGACTCCTCCTGAACCTAGGCCCACCATATCCGTATCCATATACCTGCTTTAATAGTTCTCTAACGCTCTGCCTATGCCTATGCCACACGTATACATCTGGATCGAATAGTATCTTGTATCCGTAATCGCATATACGCTGTATTAGATCCATATCCTCGAATGTTCTGAACCCTACATCTATACCGCCTACAGCTTCTACGATATCCCTCCGTGTGGCTAGGTTAGCGAAAGCTAGATGCTTGAAAGGCAGTAGCTTATCGTAGATCTTCCTCTCATGCGATAGAGGCATAACCCTTATGATGGATTCTTCGAAGTATTTAGCGGTGAAGCCTACGGTAAAGCGTCTATCTAGGAGTATGCTCCCGCCTACGCATCCTACCGAGGGATCTTCTAGATCTCTAACTATAGCTTTAAGCCAGCTCCTAGGAACTATGCAGTCTCCATCCGTGAATGCTAGTATCTCTCCCCTCGAATGCTCGATACCTATCTTCCTACCATAGCCCGGGCCTAAACCCGGCTCGCTAATCACCTTTACAGGGTATCTCGAAGCTATTTCGATCGTTCTATCGGTCGACCCGCCATCCACTATTATGACTTCGACCCGATCCTTAGGATAGTCAAGTTCCATTATGGAGGATAGTAGATCGGCTATAGTCGATTCGCAGTTCCTAACAGGGATTATGATCGATACACTACGCATATATGCTATATTACCCCCATATCTCTAGAGCAAACCCTCCTCTAAGCCTCCGAGCTATGCAACGATTTAATCCTTATAACGTTCTTAAAGCTTAAACATATAACGGTGCTTGATGAGGGAGTTCAACCTTATAGTAACCTGCCCTAGAGGAGCTGAATTCGACGCTATATACGGTGTAAAGGATCTACTCTCGGAGATCGGGGATAGCGAAGCCGAAGCATGGGAGACAGGTGTTAGCGGACTCATACTAGCTAGGAGTAAACTCGATCCCGTAGAAGCCGTCAGGAGGATTAGGGAGTATGCGAGGGGGAACCCCGATAGGGTAGGCGTCGTCAGGAGGATTATACCGATACAGAGGTGTGTACAATCTAGGATCGAAGCTATAGTCGATGCTGTTAAGGAGTTAAGGGATCTGATAGGGGAGGGAGAGACATTCCGTATAACGATCGAGAAGAGGCATACACAGCTAGGTAGTAAGGAGATAATCGCCGAGACAGCTAAGCTGATAGATAGGAAGGTGAACCTAGAGAATCCGGATAAGATAGTACTCATAGAAGTGGTAGGTCCTGTGACAGGTATCTCCGTATTGAAGCCGAGCGATATAGTTAACCTAGAGAGGGAGGTAGGCGGATCTTGACGGCTTTAAGGCTAGAGCCCCCATCTCTCTAGCTTTCATAGCTTCATCATATCGGAATATCGGATCCTAGGCCGCGTTAACCTAACCCCCAGTAGCGTATAGCATTATCCAGCTTTCAGGTATACGAGGAGGCAGCCCTCCATCATACGGGAGAATATTTAACACTAAACGATTCCTAGTAGTCCTAGCTGGATTGCAGACGGTTAACCTTTCTAGCTAGATCTAGGTAGAAGGGTATAACTACGGCTATAGATATCAGCTCCGGTATAGCAGCCCCTCTAGGTATCCCGTAAACTATGTGTATAACCCATGATGATAGCCCTACGATAAGAGCTAGGATCGCTAAGAGGCTCCTGTAGAGGTATGCGTATATCAATAGCATGAAGACTATCGATACGAAGAATGCTACTGAAACCGCGAAGTGTAAACCTCTATAAACTTCATCGAAGACTGCGACTAGGATCAGTGTATAGCCTACGAGGAAGCCTCCCATGGATAGAATTCTATGTATCCTATGGAAGTATAGTGCCGATACCATCGATACTAGTAGGCCGCTTAAGCTTAAACCAAAGTTGAATATGGAGGCTACAGGACTTCTCGTAGCGTGACCTAGATCGCTTAGGGCATTATCAATTATACTAAACCAGCTTGAGGTAGCTATAGATACAGCTATGGAGATGAGCGGTATAGTTATGGATAGGATGGATAGCTGTAGAGCGATACGCTGAGGCATAATACTAGGTGAAGCTTCTCATCACGATAAAGATTTAGTCGTACACTATTCGGAGGTCCCGCGGGCAGGATTTGAACCTGCGACCATCCGGTTTCTGCCGCCTGGAAGGCTGATATGCTCCGCCGACTGGGGCGGGGCCTACAGCCGGACGCTCTTCCAGGCTGAGCTACCGCGGGACCCAGCTATACTTTAACATAGCTGGATACTGATAAGCTTTATCCACATCTAAGTCTACAGCTAATCTTCCTATAGGGGGTGGGTTTCTAGGATGTATCTAGATGAGGAGGGGTTACTCGTACTTAAAGCTCTATGCGATTCCTTCGGTCCAGCCGGGTTTGAGAGGGAGACTGCATCTATAGTGAAGAGGGAGGCTTCGAGGTATGCTGAGAGCGTGTTCACCGATAAGCTTGGATCTGTTATATTCGTTAAGAAGGGCTCATCTGATAGGCCTAGGGTTCTCATAGCTGGGCATATAGATGAGGTTGGATTCGTGGTTTCAGGTATAGATAAGGATACTGGATTCCTATCCTTCGATCCACTGGGCGGATGGTTCGATCAGACGCTGCTATCTCAGAGGGTTATAGTGAGGACTCGTAAGGGTGATTTGATAGGTGTTATAGCCGCTAAGCCTCCGCATATACTCACACCCGAGGAGAGGGAAAAGGTTGTTAAGATGAGCGATATGTTCATAGATATAGGCGTATCTAGCAGGGAGGAGGCTGAGACTCTCGGCGTTAGGATAGGTGATCCTATAATCCCATGGTCTCCGTTCACTCTGATAAACGGCGGTAAAGCAGCTATAGGTAAAGCTTTCGATGATAGGATAGGGGCGTTCATAGCTTTAGAGGTTGTTAGAAGGCTTAAGATCGAGGCCGCCGACCACCCGAACACTGTTTATGGAGCCGCCACCGTTCAGGAGGAAGTGGGGCTGAGGGGCGCGACCACCGTAGCACATGTAGTTGATCCCGACGTAGCTATAGTCGCAGAGGTGGATATAGCAGGCGATATACCTGATGTTAAACCCTCGGTTGCTCCCGCTAAACTAGGTAAAGGTCCGACTATAGTAGCATACGATAACTCCATGATACCTAACCAGCTACTTAAGGAATTCGTTATAAACGTAGCCGAGGAGTGTGGGATACCATACCAGCTCAGCCATGCTAGAGGTGGAACGGATGCCGGTAGGATACATATAAGTAGAGCCGGATGTCCGAGTATAGTCATAGGAGTACCTACGAGGCATATACATACGCATACATCTATGGTGAACCTATCGGATCTATCTAACGCCATAAAGCTTGTATGCGAGACTGTTAGAAGACTGGATCAGAAGACTGTCGAGAGCTTCACAACCTTCTAGATTTAACGTAGACGTATAGGAATCTATGCGTCGATGTAATCGTAGATAGTATCGCTATCGACGTTACGGCTAGATTTGGATATCCCAGCATGGTTAAGAATCCTAGTATAATTATACGTTCAGCTCTCTCACCTATACCTACACCCGCGAGGTTTATACCTATAGATTCAGCTCTAGCACGCATATAGCTTGTTAGGAAGCTAGCTACCAAAGCTATAAAGCCTATAAGTGTATCGCATAAGCCTCCGAGAATGATGCCGCCAAGCATCATCGATTCGCTCACCCTATCCACCGTGGAATCTAGAAATGCACCAAATCTGGAGGCCCTATTCGTTAACCTAGCTACAGCTCCGTCGAGCGTATCCATAAATCCGGATAATAGCATGAGGAGCGAGGCGTAGAAGCATAGCCGTAAACCGTATAGGTATAGTATAAGACCTGAGGCTGATGCAAACAGCAACCCCAGCAAGCATACGAACCCAGATGTAAGCTTAAGTTTGACGGCTATGGAAGCTACCGAATCTATATATCTCGCTATGATCTTTCTTAGACGCTCCAGCAAGCCTAATATCTATTTAATCTCCAGGAGTAGCTAAAGCTTACTAATATGTCTAGAGGAGTCTACACAGTAGTCTTAGAGCTATCTAGCGGGAGATCTATCAGGGTGGGTAGGCTTGGCATATTAACATTCGATAGAGGCTTCTACGGATATACAGGCTCCGCTATGGGTAGGGGCGGATTCAGCTTGGAGGGTAGGATATCCAGATATCTAAGGAGGAGTATCTGGAAGCCCTTCTGGCATATAGACTACCTATTACTCGAATCAAGAGTAGAGGCTGTAGTTTACGCCGAATCTGATAGAAGCTGCGAGCATATGGTAGCGTACACGCTATCTAGGAATGCTAAGCCGATCGTAGGCTTCGGATCGTCAGATTGCAGATATGGATGCAGATCCCATCTACACTATCTAGGCTTAGATCCATTGCTAGCGTTAGATACTATTATATCCGTCTATAGAGGATTAAATCTAAAACCTAGAGTAATCTGCGAAGAGAGATTTTTAAATCAGAGAAGATTACGATAAAAGAGTGGTGGGGTTACTTATGAGTAGACCTTCAGATGTAGGTTCGATCAAGCCGGGTATGTATGTAGTTATAGATGGGGAGCCTTGCCGAGTATTATCCGTGGATAAATCTAAACCCGGAAAAGCCAGGTAGGCGATCGAAGCCTCCTAGCTCCGAAACACGGAAGTGCTAAGGCACGAATAGTGGGTATAGGCTTATTCGATAACGTTAAAAGATCTATAGTAGCCCCGGTAGACGCATCGATAGATATACCTATAGTGGATAAGAGAACGGGGCAGGTAGTATCAATCATAGGTAATACCACCCAGATTATGGATGGAGAAACATTCGAAGTATTCGAAGTAGATATACCGGAGGATCTAGAGGGAAGGGATAGGCTAGCACCTGGAGCAGAGGTTGAGTACTGGAGGATTATGGGTAGAAGCAAACTTGTAAGAGTAAAGTAAATCCTTTATACCAGGATTTACCGTAAATACCCGTTAGAAGTGGGCCGGTAGCTCAGCCTGGTCAGAGCGTCCGGCTGATAACCGGAAGGTCGAGAGTTCGAATCTCTCCCGGCCCACCATTAGATCCTCCCAGTCCCACTGTGCTGATATTACTCCTTTCTAAACAGCATTATGCCATTCGACGTTATGCACAGATATTAGCTGACCTTGATAAGCTTTTCAGAATCCCTGAAACTTTTCGCATTTAAGCCTTAAACGCCAGTACATATTGTGAGGTGTGCTACATACCTATCAACTGGGATATCAGTTCATTTAGATCTTTAACCTTAAATAGGC
>Ga0272445_1000446_pt1 | contig 38809 bp, 40 predicted proteins | sample YNPCB0031_FD_194404 | JGI IMG/M metagenome (GOLD analysis project Ga0272445, IMG submission 194404) | Hot spring sediment microbial communities from Yellowstone National Park, WY, United States - YNP-CB-003-1 | ecosystem: Environmental > Aquatic > Thermal springs > Hot (42-90C) > Sediment... | reverse complement strand
CCGCTCCCCTAGGAATGTGTTTGGCCTGTTACTGATCTAAAAATATTTGTGATTAATTGTAAGTAGATGCGGATACGTGGTTTTACTCTGTGTGTGCTGTGTGAATCGCTTTATAAGTTAAGTGTAGTAAATGGGTGGAGGGGTTTACTGATGAGTCTCCCTGTGAGGGCTACTGTGACCGCTAGAGTGGAGGCGGTCACTCCCAAGGGAGATGAGGGATTATTAGTGGAGTTCTTGAGGACATACCGTGAATCAGTCCAGTTAGTTATAGATGGAATTTGGGGTTTAAGTGAAGTACCATCATGGACGGAACTACACGTCTTATTCTATAATAGATTAGTGAAAATGGGTTTTAGAGCACACCACGTATCAGAGATCTATAAACGAGCTAAGGAGGTTGTTGAGTCGACTAGGAAGAATAATGGTTCAAAGCCAATACTCAGGAAGCTAACAGCTAGAATACACACCTTGGACTATAAACTAGACTTAAATACAAAGACGATCAAGATAGCAGTATTATATGGTAAATGGGTTGAGTTAAAGCTAGAGTGGTATAGCTACCTCAACAAGTACCTTGATGGCTCTTGGAGGCCTGGTGAAATAATAGTGAGCTATAGGTATGGTAGAATATATGTCTATATTACACTCCATAAGGACATAGTGTTCAAAGAATACAGTACAGTTATGGGCATAGACTTAAACTTCAATAACATAACATACACTATTATCAATTTAAATAGTGAATTAGTCTCTATAGGTGTAATACCATTCAGGGGTTTTAGTAGAGCACTACATCTACGTAAGCTCGCCGAGGATCTACAGAGGAGGCATTCAAAGAACTGGAGGTTCTTGAAGTGGGCTAGGAGGATTAGAGCTAAGTGGCTTAGTAGAGCGAGGAATATACTAGTAGACTCAGCACATAGAGTATCTAAAAAACTCGTAGAAGTGGCTAGAGAATACAACGCTGTAATAGTGTTCGAGGACTTGGAGGAAATAAAGAGGAATAATAATGGTGGTAAGAGACTCTCGTGGATGAAGCCACTATGGTGCTATAGGAGAATACAGGAGTACACAGAGTACAAGGCGTTATTAGACGGCATTAAGACAATCTACGTAAACCCAGCTAAAACCTCTAAAAAAGCACCAAACGGCAAGAAGATAAAGTTCATAAACTACAGGTTTCTACAACTAGGAGAAGTAGTTACAACTAGAGACGTCGTAGCCTCATGGAACCTAGCGTTGAAGGGTTTAAAGCAGATGAAGGGCTCACGGGTTAAGTGGAGCCCCGATAGCCCCCGCAGTGAAGCAGTGAAAACCCAAGCCAAGCGGGGGAACCCCGAGGCAAAGAAATACTTAAAAATAACTACAGCTATCCACAAATAATTACCTCGGGGAAACCCACCCAGCGAATAAGAGGTATCTCTTAGACTCGTCTGTGATACTTAAGAGACGGGGCAGTATCTTCTCCTCGAAAACCCTTAGTAATTCACTAGCTACTTCTTCAACTTTAAAATCCTCTCTTCTCTCCCCCATTCAACCACCTCGAGGTATGCCTGGAAGAGCTCTCGCGCCATTGCTGCAAGCCTAGTGCTCTCCTCAATACTCCTCCTCGTAGTTCTGAACCTCCCTCTCCTTGTGTAAATTAACTTAAATATATCTCTTGAACTTAGTTGCCGCATATTGTTTTCCCATAGCTGTAGACAAGTTTCGACTCGTAATTCCCTGCATTGAGAAATCTACGTAGAGGTATTTATGTATAGGGGTTTATCATTGTGATTTATTCTTCAAGGGGGAACGCGTAGAGGGGAGGTGGTGGAAAAACGAGTTTGTTAATATGAGATCTCGCCTAGGTATCTTAGTTCTGGTAGTTGGTAAGTTATTGTCTTGGAGTAGGCTACTAGGTATAGTCTATTATCTATGTAGACTGCTCTCATAGGGGAATCTAATTTAACTAGTTCTCTTAGTTTCAATATATTGCCTTCAGCATCGAACTCTATAATCGCGAAGCCTCTCCAACTCCACGCAATGGTCACTGGGATTGCAATGTACTTGTATCTATGGTCAATTAATATTGCGTGGTGATCTCTAAAGACCTCGGAGTCCACGTAGTCCTTTAATAGTAGTTTCGCAGCTTCACTCATATTAATTGGATTTGATATATCGAAAAGACTGATCTTCAATGCACTGTTCTCTCTTCCCACACCGAGCAATTTACTCTCTGTAAGTGGGTGGAGGTATTCACTAAAGCCAGGTATCTTCAAGTAGCCTAGTACTCTTGGCTTATAGGGGTCTGAGAGGTCTACTGCGAACAGTGGATCTACCTGCCTAAATGTAACTAGGTATAGTATATTCTTTAATAATCTAGCAGCATAAACTTTCTCCCCTGGAGCTAGTTCTGTTAGATTTGAAACTATATTTAATTCATTGTTAACGATGTATACGTTATTTACAGTACTAGATGATTGAATACCTGTAAACCATGAAATAGGTTCGCACGTCAACCCCGACTGCGTTGTATTGAGTTTTACCTGCCTCGTAGTCCTCTCTTCTCCTCGGACTTCCTCAACAGTGACCACTTGACTGGGCTCCACCCGGCAGTATTTGTTGTAGTAAACAACTGCAACATATTTACTAATTGTTGTAGCCACCACCATAAACCTCTCATCGCCAACGTGATACTCCTCCATTGCAAACTGATCTAGCACCCGCCCCGGTACTTTGAAAACCCCGCGTTGAGACGCTTCTAGTCCATTAATATCTAGTACTAGAAATGCTGTCTCATCTGTGTAGTTTAGTGGAATGTACTCCTCGTGGAATGTAGTTGCATTATAGTACTTATCTAGTGTGAGTGCTAGGTCTTTTCCAACTTCCTCCACTCTACCCTCCTCGATCATTTTCATGTATTCATAGAGTTTCAATTCCGAAATAACACCCTTAGAGTGCAGGTGTTCTAAAAGCCCCACTAATGCAATATAGTTTATTAGTGGATTACTCCAAGCAATGTAAAGCCTATCTGGAACCATGTAGATCCATTCTACACCACCACCTAGGTACGCTTTAGCCGTGTAAGCTCCACTATTTAGATCTAGGGATAATAAGATTACATATGAAGAGTAAGCCCCGGTTTCAGATATATTCTCCCTCGGTATTGGCTCTCCATTAACAATGGGTAGTAATGGTGTTAAAGCCCTGTCTCCACCCTGATCCCATAGCCTATAGGCATCCATATATCCAATAACGTATAGATAGTTACCGACAAGTCTAGAGCCTGCAAATACACCCGTGAAGTTAACTCTGTACTTGTAAATAGGGTTCAAAGGATCTTTTAAATCATAGACAACAACCTCGACTAATACAGGGTAAACTATGGATTGCTTCAACTCATTAGATCCTAAGATGTAAAACAATGGCTCTTCTCTCAAGGCAATTAAATCATTATTGACTAAGTACAATCCACGGACGTTGTTTATGTAGATATAGCTTGCCACTTTACCATTAAGAGCATCAACGACTACTATATCTTTATCTCTAACTATGGCGATTACCCGGCCATTTGTTTTAACAATATCCTGCTCATCGACGCCTGCTACTTGAATATTTGTCTTCGAATACTCGGGTTGCTCTGAATAACTCAGAAGATGAGAAACGGTGGTTTCAGGTGTAACTACCGCGATTGGTAGTGATCCCGTTGAGGCCACTCTGATAAGATCCAATTGTGGAGAAGCCCAAAGCCCTCTCGAGTTTAGTAAAGAAGGTGCATATGTAGTTAGTATGGCTTGCCTTACTATTTTATCTAATAAATCTCTATATACCTCTAGTTGTGGAGTTTGCGGAATTAAAATTGAGAGCCTGGGGCTACTGGGTGTCCCCGCTACAGTGGTTTTTTGGTAGGGTGTAGTGGGGAGTATTGTGAATGGTATTATTACCCCTATTGAAAACGCTAAAATGCCTATTACTAAAATTACTTTCCTATCCACTCTCCACACCCATATTAGAGTCGCTGATGATTTCTTAAAACACTAATACCTGGACGGAGTTGTCCAAGTGCTTGGACATTGATTGAATTAAAATCGAACAATTAGTAGTTATTAATAGCAGTGTGGTTGTATTTGAGTAGTAGAAGACTCACTGATACCCAGGTTAGAATATACCTTTACATATTGACGCGTGGAGGAGACGTTAGTGTAAGAGATATCGCTAGAGACCTAGATCTATCTCCAAGCACAGTACACTATAATCTAAAACGCCTAGAGGAACTGGGGTATATCGAGAAAAGCATTAATGGCTATGTTGTTAAAAACCCCGTTAAGCTAGGAGAATACATTATAGTTGGGAGACTAATTATACCGAGGCTACTAATATACGGCTTATTCTTCACGGGCATTTTCGCGGGGACAGTAATTTACACTATATTAACAGAGTTCACAGCTGATAGATTACTAACACTCCTAGTCTCATTTATTGCAGCTGCCTTGTTTTACCTAGAAGCACTTAAAACACGTAGGGAGAGACTAGTCTAGATAAATCTAGGGGTGGTAAATGCATAAATCCCTCGAATATATATTTAAAACTAAGGGTGTTTCATTGTCTAGGATTTACAGCATTATTAAGAGAGAATTAATAGACAAGGAGATTCTAATCGAGAAAGAAATCGAATTAAAGCTAATAACTTCAGCACTGCTTGCTAGAGGACATGTTTTAATGGAGGGGGTTCCCGGTGTTGCGAAAACTTATACTTCTAAAGCTATTGCAGGTCTTCTTGGTCTAGGATTTAAACGAGTGCAAATGACGCCAGATCTCCTGCCCTCCGATATCATAGGGTATTATGTCTACGACCAGAAGACCAGTTCCTTTGTACTGAAGAAAGGCCCTATTTTCACAAATATACTGCTAGTTGATGAGATCAATCGAGCCTCTCCGAGGACTCAATCAGCCCTGCTTGAAGCAATGCAGGAGAGACAAGTAACTATTGAAGGAGAAGTCTTCAAGCTTGAAGAACCATTCATGGTTATCGCGACAGAAAACCCCATTGAAATGGAAGGCGTATTCCCACTACCAGAGGCTCAACTAGATAGATTCTTATTGAAAATAGAAACAAGCTACCCCTCAAGACCCGGACTTATAAGGATCACTAAAAAAGCCGATGAAATAGATGAAGCTATTAGAAATATAAAGCCCCTAATTACTCGTGAAGAAGTATTAGAAGAAGTTAAGATTGTATCCTCGATCTACGTAGATGAATCAATATATGAATACGTGGCGAGCCTAGTCGAGGATACTAGAAAACACCCAGCAATTAAACTAGGTGCATCCCCGAGAGCGGCAATCGCGCTGTTAAAAACAGCCAAGGCCTGGGCTTTCATTAATGGCAGGAACTATGTAATCCCTGACGACGTTAAAACCGTTGCTAGATATGTCTTACCACACAGATTAATTATTAAGCCTGAGCTAGAAATACAAGGGGTCTCCGCCACGAGGATAATAGAGGAGTTAATAAGCAAGATCCCGGTGCCGAGGCCTTGACACGCTACTACCTACTTCTATTACTATTATTAATATTAATCTCCTCAAAAATGGCATTGTGCCAAGTAGATAGACACACTATGGGTTTCCCTGAAAAATATGATTACCCAGGCGGAGTAATTATTATTTCAATAAATAATACACAAATAATCACCGTAGAGCCAACAATGCAACAGAGTAAAACTCCATCAAACCTCAGTGATATCGAGAGGATCATTGAATCCGGGAAATCCCCATTGACTACCCTGGATAAGTATAGGTTAAGGGATTTAAGTAAGATTAGTGCTCTCGACGCCATACTGCGGATAAACAATGAAGAATTAAAAAACATTCTCCTTGAGATGTATAGAGCCAATAAATCAATAACTCCAGAGGAGTTAAAATCCATAATGAGTTACATTAAATCACTCAAAGCCCAGGGAGCACTGTCTCCAGTTGATGAAATACTAGCATTGAGGGCCCTCATAGATATGCTTGGAGAGAGCAATGAATACTACACCAACTATCTCCTAGCAGAGATGTACGCTGTTCTCAGGGAATTGGAGGCTAGAGAATCACTCACAGACTTCACTCGGTACACACCTCCACTTACAAGCCAAGAGCACGGAGGAGGCGAGAGTACTTCTCTCTATCCACAATTTCACTTCCCACTACCACAGTGGAGTTTACCGCGTCTCCTCGGAGCTTTCAATATCTCGATGGAACAAATAGTTACATACTTAGCTTTATTCGCTGGAGCCGCTGGATTTTTGTTTCTACTGCGCGTATTCAATGTTAATCCTAGTGTTGTATTTAGTAGGGTTAAACACAGTGTTTATGCATTACTCTCCAAATGGTTCATGTTCAAGTCTACCCCTACTTATATAACAACTAGTGATCTATTACTCGACATGTACTGGAGGTCTGTTCACGTAGTTGAGAAGTATACTCGAGTAAGGCTAGAACCGAGTAATACTCATAGAGAGTACTTAGAGTTGGTACGTAGTAAGCTGGCACCTGAATTATTTGAAATCTTTGATGAAATAACAATGGCTTATGAAATGTACAGGTATTCCGGTAGTAGAGAAGCAGGAGAGCTCATTCCAAAGCACTATGGTGACTTGGTGAGGAGGATTGAGGCTGGAATTAATCCTAAAAGGGGCTAAGCGAGTAGTTATCGCTGCTACTTTATACACCCCCTTCTTTACAGCTCTGAATAGTGTACTTACTACCCCGCAATTGACGACCATTGGATTAGAAGGATTAGTTGTTTTATCTACTAATATACTTATCGTGTTTTCCACGGTGCTTGCTCTATTAACGGGGAATATTTTTGCCTACTTAATTCCAGTAATTGCAAGCACTATGTCTCTGGGGCTGAATTATCTCCAAGTAACAATATTGGTATTCTTCGCGACGTATCTCGTACTAGATACTCTAACCATGGTTTTAAGAGGTGGAGAAGTGAAGTACTTGAGATACTCTATAAAAACGTGGATGAGGGCAATACTTACGCCATTAATCATAGTTATCCCGGTGTTTATAGTGGCTTATTTCACTACACATACCTTAGTCCTCCTATTCATGAATACTACAATTCAACAATCATCACTTAACCCTAATATATTGATTATACTTACATCACCGATAACAAAGATTGTCCTAGTCCTTGCCTGCGTAGTATATGTATACTTGACTATTGAGAGAATTGCCGAGATCTTCACAGGCTTTATTAAGCCATCTTACTCCATTTCCATTAATAAACTCCTCGAAACCAAGGATATTGACGTATTTTATACTCCTCTATCCAACTGGATACTCTATGTGAGTGTAGCTTTTCTATTCTACCCTGTTATTTACACTATGGTATTTGACATACTATTAGTGGATGTACGGGAGTACATTGTGACTCATACTCCGGAGTTCTTTTCTAAATACATAGTTCCATTCCTATTCTTCATACTATTAGTATTGCTTGTGAGGTATTTACACACGATTATAGATCCTCTTGAAGCACCTAGGCGCCTACTATATGCATCACTCACTCTATTGCTCCTTATCTATGCATCCTCCATTAAACTAGTCTACCCTGAGAAAGGATGGCTCGGAGTGATTCAACCCGGTTTCCAAGAACTAGGTGTTTTCCTAGGGAAGAAGTTTGTGGATTATAGCTATGAGGTTATAACGATACTTGATTTACTATTTAGAATTCTAGGTGTAGCTCCATGAAGAAACTCGATGTTAAGCGTAAGCTAATGCCAATTCTACTCTTATTGGGTATTATAGTAATGCTCCTTTCCCTCTACTTACTACTATTAGCTATTGGCTACATGGAGAGAGGATACGTTGGGACTTCACTACTAACACTACTAGTTGGATTCTCGCTATTATCGTCTTCACTATACTTATTGAGGCTGAGTACATATGTCTACGCTACTGAGCGAAAAAGTGAAAAAGAGTAGCTATATATCTCGCACTCTACTTGTTCTCACTCTACTAATAGGGCTTATTGCACTAGTTGAGAAAGGACCCCTCGTCCCCGGTATCCCTGTAGGGGCATCGCCTATTAGCCCCCTTCCCCTAGGGACATTAAGACTATTTGAGTTACTGAGTAGGAATTACACAGTGTACATGGTTTTAGATTACAACAAGCTTGACTCCATTAATGGAGAGATATGTGTTTTCACTACAGTATCGCCTGAAAAACCATTCACTATTGAAGAGTCGCTTGAGATTGTAAATAATTTGAAATCCAAGTGTAGAAGAGTAAAGCTATTAATAGCTGATGAAACAGTGAACTCTAATAACCTCTTAGTAGCTGTGAATTCGAGTATTAGAGTTAATGGAGATAGAATTCTCGTAGTTTTTGGAGTGATATTAAATAGTGGATTTGGGCCTCTCCCAATAGAATACCCTGGATACTACTACCCTAAAGCTATAATTCACGTTATTAAAGACCACTCGCTTACACTGGATAAAGCCTCCAGCGTTACTGGAGGTGTTCAAGTGGGATACGTTCAAATGGAAGACGAGGTTCACCCGGGAGCAGTCTACCTCTTAAAACCAAGTGGAGAATTAATTCAAGTCCGTAGTGGTGTAGAAAGAGTTGCAGTTGCTTCCCACGAGGTAGTGAATGAGACTGAGGTTTTAGTTATTGGTGATGGCTCAATATTTCTAAATCAAGTCCTCGACTCTAATAGAACGGAGTACCGTGTATTCGTTGAAGACGTATTTCAATACTTGTGCGAGGGGAGAGTAGATTGCACTATTGCTCTAGATGCAGTACACTACCCCGCGGTTAGTTTAAATACCTCGGATGCTTTGAGCTACCTAGCGAGTCAAGCTATGAAGGGGGACATTAGGAGTACTCTATACACCGCTGTACTCGTATCCCCAATAATACTCCACCCATCCACATGGCTACCCCCACTCTTAGTGTCAGCTACAGACGCGTATCTCTCTCTTCTAGGATTCCCCATGGTGAAGAACCTATTTTTACTTGCACTAATGCTCTTCATATACGACTTATTCTTGAGGAATAAAACAACTGCGCGAGATAATCGTTTAGAGGAGCAGAGAGAGGAGGAAATAGGGATTTTTGCTGAGTTAAGGAAAGACGTGTTCGCAAGGAAGATCAAGCTAACGCCTCGCGACTACATTAGTGTGTACAGTGTATTAGATGAAGTAGCTCAACTCTTATGGAGTGCGAGATTTGAAGACCCCGTCTCGCTTGAGAAGCTTGGTGAGCTTCTTGGAGATCGCGAGAGAGCTGTGAAGACATGGACTTGGAGTGTAAAGCTCTACATGAAGGCTTCAGGGAGGAGGAGACTACCTATAGTCTTATTCTGGGGTAGAGCAGTGGAAAAGCTCTTTGAATTCACTAGTGAGTTTCTAGAGAAGCTTGTAGATAAGTATGGGGCTGAGTATACATGGACATCGTCATTACCCAGAGAGGGAGAGCGTATTTAGCCTTATTAGCCTTCACTGCTTCACTAGCTATTATTGCTGACTATAGGCTACTAGTTGTTTTCTCAATATTACTTTCGCTATATGTTTCAATGAAAACTTATGTAGAGATAGCAATGGGGTTAATTGAAGATCTAGTGGTTGAGGGGAGTTCTTCATACACTACGGAGAGAGAGCCTTTACTAGTAAAATATAGAATAGTAAATAGAAGCAGCCACTCAATCCTGCTCTTAGAGTATAGTTTAGAGTATGAGAGCACTCTCATGTTGATAAATGGTGTCAAAGCAGGTGTACTTACAATACCGGGCAAGACTACTGTAGTATTAGAATTTGAGTTCAGAGCTAGAACGGGGCTTCATTGGATAGGCCCCTTTAAAGTAGTTATACGAGATCCCCTAGGATTATTTAAATCACCGGAACTCAAAATAGGGAGCAAACTAGAGTTATCTATACCCCCGGCAATAGACCCTGTTATAGTGCGTAGACTATATGCGTTCACAAGAAGTATTGGACTAGTCAAGACGAGGACGCCGGGTGAAGGCATAGAGTTCTACGATATTAGAGAGTACAGGCCCGTTGATGAACTAAAGAGAATTGTGTGGAGAGTCTACGCGTCAAGTGGGAGGCTCGCAGTGTGGGAGGCTGAGAGGGAGTCATACCAAGGAATACTATATGTGCTAGATGCCTGCAGAGATATGTGGACGGGGCCTTATAATCAATCGATCTTCGAGCAATCTGCCAGAGTTATAGCTTCTATAGCTCGATATGCCGCTAGAAGAGGCTATGCACAGTCTATTATAGTCTTCAATGAATCACAAGTACTAGACTCCGGTAAACTCGCTCACGGAATTATCGGGTATAATAGAATAATGAATGTAATTGCTAACACGGTAATTAGTGAAGTGAATACGACGCTTCACGCAAAGAACTGGAACCAAGTGCTTGAAAAACTCCTCTATATGTTGCCAAAAGAGAGTACTTTCATCTTTATTTTTACAAGAACTAGTAGTGGGAGAATAGATCACTTAATACACTTGGCGACTAAACTACGTTCTCTTGGACACCAAGTCTACGTTGTCACCCCGATTGTTACAACCTATGATATAACCAGGGATCTGCCGCAGAGCCTACATGGTGTCTATAGAGCGAAACAATTGTTAATACTTAGAGAAGATTTAGAAGGCGTTATAAAATTGAGGCAAACTGGTGTAAGAGTGATTTCAATGACCCCTCTACATGTAGCTCAAAAAATAGTGCAACTTATTGAATCCACAACACCAGTCCACAGTAGCTGACGGCTCCCCGCCATGAATTGCGAGGGTTCTGCACCCACTGGGGCTATCCCTCACCACCCAGGTGTCCCCACGGGTGCTGCATCATTGTTCAGGCCCCGTCGCCAGCTCAGTGGAGGTGTGGGCTCACTGCCCGCTAAGCTCACCCACACCCAACTCCAAGCACACATATTAGGGGGAAAGACTTATAAGCCCTCTACACCACCACCGCCTTGAAAGGCGAGGCTTCCAGTTGCAAATCCATTGATCAACAGTCTACTAATGAAAATAATGGGCTCTAATCGCTCGTGGCTACTTGTGAATATAAGCTTAAAACGAGCTCTTATGGTACCTTAGATCATCCCGCTAAGGAAACCTAAAGAGTCTTTGATTGTGAAACTCCTTCATAAAACGACTCTGTCTCGAACTAAGTATAAATGAGGATCTCCATTACCGATGGGTGTTGTGATACTTCAATATACTCCTTTTTCTTAGCTTCAATATATGTCTCTACAAGCTCTCGTGTAAACAAGGGTTTTAGGAAGTCATTGTCGTTCTCTAACTCCTCAATAGCCTCTAGTAGGCTGGCTGGAAGCCTCTTCTCCCTAGGGACTTTCGTAAATCTATATGCACTCGTATCTAGAGGATCTCCAGGATCGATTGACTTCTTCACACCGTCTAAGCCAGCTAAGATCACTGCTGTTAATGCTATATATGGATTAGCCGTAGGATCTGGTACTCTGAACTCTATTCTAGCAGCGTTTCCACTGAGTGCAAATGGTACTCTAATGCAAGTACTCCTGTTCTTATACCCCCAGTACGCGTATACAGGTGCTTCATATCCAGGTACTAGTCTTCTATAGCTATTGACTGATGGAGCCACTAGAGCCGACAACGCCCTAACATGCTGCAGAATACCACCTATAAAGTACCTCGCCACTTGTGAAACTCCGTGCTTGTCGCTGGGATCGTAGAATAGGTTCTGGGAGTTTCTCCATAGACTAATGTGTACATGCATTCCAGAGCCATTTTCGCCTGGTAGTGGTTTTGGAGCAAAAGATGTTTTAAGTCCCTTAAGCTCAGATATTTTTCTAGCAACATACTTAGCTGTCTGTACGCTATCAGCTAGCACTAGTGGTTTACTAGGGTTTAGTGAGAGCTCTAATTGACTAGATGCAACTTCGTGGTGGTGTGAATTTACATTGATGTAAAAACTCTCTATGAGTGTCTTAACTAACTCACATCTATAAGATTCCAATATATTGTTGAGTGATTGATAGCAATTTGAAACTCCTTTAATTGACCTATCGAGAGGGCTAACCACGTATGTATGAGTAAATGGGGGGTTGTAGTTAACAACAATATCTCGAAATACAAAGAACTCTAATTCAACCCCTATGAGAGGAGTTAAACCCAGCTCTCTCACTGTGTACTCCTCAACACGCTTAGCAACGCTCCTAGAGTCCAGTGGGTGAATCACTTGCCTACTCTTATGTATATCTCCTATAACTCTACCCCAGTCAATACTCCATGGTAGCTTTCTAAGAGTCTCAAGGTCTCCAATAACTAAGACATCGCTACTTTCAACGTTTTCAACGCCAATACTACTTCCATCAATACCCACAACTAGGTCCTCTGTGTAACTGGTGGAAATGGATCTAAGTCTACCCATGAGGTCTGTGTAATGGACTTCAACCCACTTAATGTTGCCCAAGTGAACGCTCATGTATAGATCGCCATTATTACCTCGATAATCTTTCTAGTATCAACATGGATTAATTGGACAATTTTTAAATACGAGTATTGTGTAGTAATGAATAAATGTACGTGTGGAATTAGAACTATGCAAGAGGCTGCTCAATATGCGTCTAGATTCACATAGTATGTACGTGGACAACTTAGACTTGGAAATAATTCGGCTATTAATTAAAAACTCAAAGCTAAGTATTCGTGAGATTGCGAAATCCCTTGGAAAAGCGCCTTCTCTCATTCACTCGAGAATTAAGCGCCTTGAGAGAAATAACTTAATTAAGGCTTACACTATTCTATTAGACTACCGGAGATTAGGATATGATGTTTATGCATTAACACTACTACAAGTTGATGGAGCACACATTGTGGAGGTAGAAGAAGCCCTCAGTAGGGAACCAAACGTGAAGGCAGTATACGATATAACCGGTGAATACGACATTGCAGTCATCAGCGTGTTCAAATCCGTTAGTGAACTAGATTCATTCATTAAGAAGACACTTAAAAACCCCTACATCAAGAGATCTGTTACAAGCATCATACTCAGAATAGTCAAGGATACACCACACATAGAAATACAGTGACTATAGCGCCGGGGGCGGGATTTGAACCCGCGCGCCCCGCTAGAGGGGCAGTGGGTCTCCCACGTTAGTCAGCGCTGGAACAAGGCTCGAGCCCACCCCCTTAGGCCGCTCGGGCACCCCGGCATCCAGTATATTATTTTCTAAATCCCTCTTAATAGCTTAAATGAGTGCACGTACTCTATTTCTTTATAGTCACCTATATAACAAAAATTACATAGGTGATGAGCTTTCAGCGGTCTGAGAGGTGAGGAGGAAAGCCGCAGCTGATCAACTGTTTATTGTTTTAAAAGGTTGATTTCTTAAATATATAATAGACCCGATGATGTACCGTTGGGAGACTACCCTCGGACTGGTGAAGAGTTCCCCGGCTTCGAGGGTTTTCTAATATGGCTTTGTCACGGCTTCACTGTGAAGTATATTCTCTTCTTGTTCTTGCCCTTGTTCTCTGCCTTAAGGAACGCTATCTCACCGATCTCGCTTGTTCTCCTCACGTGAGGTCCTCCATCTGCTTGCACGTCTACGCCCGGTATCTCAACTATCCTCAACTCCTTCACTTCGGGGGGCATTCTCTCCGCTAGCTTTACTACGCCTGGTATGCGTAGTGCCTCTTCTCGTGGAAGCCAGTAGATTTTTACTTCGAGGTCTCTCCCAACCACTTCATTAGCCTTCTCAATTACCTTAACCAAGGTTTCTTTGTCGAGTTTCTCAATAGTGTAGTCGTCGTAGGCGTACTCGGGGTTTATGTTTCCACCTGAAACCAGAGCATTAAATTCACTGTACATTATTGCCGATATTATGTGTGCAGCTGTGTGAAGCCTCATGAGTCTATACCTCCTCCCCCAGTCTAAGACCATTTTAACCCTTGTGCCGGGTTTAGTAGTAATGCTTTTGGAAACTCTATGAGCCACTTCACTAGTCTCTTTATCTATGAAGACCTCTACAACTTCAACTCTCTCCCCATTCACTATTAGAAATCCCTTATCGTACTCTACTCCACCACTCCTAGGGTGGAAAATAGTTTCATCGAGGAAGACGAGGTCTCCCAGAACTCTCGTAATAGTTGACTCATACTCCTTAATATATGAGTCGTATTGATAAACCAACTTCGTAGAGACATTCATAGTCTAAACCCCAACACTTCAAGTACTAGTATAGAGGGGGCCATTATATCCTTAATTAACCAAGTAGAAGGATCCAGAGTAGCCGGGCGGGGATTCGAACCCCGGTCGCGGGGGCCAGAGCCCCGCATCCTTGGCCGCTAGACGACCCGGCTTCCCATGTTAAATTATGATTAATACTCGTCTTTTAAGCTTCAATCAAAAGTGAACACACTCATTTATTTTTAAACCCTCTTATCAGTATTATCATTGAGACGGGGCCCGTAGCTCAGCTTGGTAGAGCGGCGGGCTTTTAACCCGTAGGTCCCGGGTTCAAATCCCGGCGGGCCCGCAGTCCCGCATATTCAGGTGCCTTATTTACTGTGCTTTCCACTCGTTGACTCCAATATACTGCTCATGAAGGGGTTTATTTTAATGTTATTCGTTATTGCCTACTGGTGTTGACATGAGGGTTTTACTAATCTCTGATATACATGGGAATTATGATGCATTGAAGAGTGTCTTGGAGAGTGCTCGTGGGTTTGACTATGTGTGGGTTCTAGGAGACCTAGTAGATTATGGTCCTGAACCACACATGGTAATAGACTTGGTTAGAGAGATCAAGCCGGAGGTAGTGCTGATGGGGAACCACGACTATGCAGTAGCGTATAATACAGACTGTAGGTGTGCACAGGAACTCCACGATTTAAGCGTGTACACGAGGCTCAATATATCATATAGGCTTCTAACCAGGGATCAATTGGATTGGCTTAGAACTCTAAAACACTATGAGAGAGTAAATACATCTCTGGGAAGAGTATTCATAGTACATGGAGCGCCAAGCAATCCTCTCTATGGATATATAAAGCCAGATCTACCCGTGAACGAGCTGGAATCCCTACTCTACGAGCCGAGAGAAGGCTTCACCATCAAGCACAAACTAGTCAGTGCAGACTACGTTATAGTTGGACATACACACATGCCAGTCTCACTCACTCTTAAAAACATTAAGGTATTTAATCCCGGCAGCGTGGGGCAACCCAGAGATGGCGATCCACGGGCTTCATATGCAATACTAAACCTTGAAAACATGGAGTTTAAACACTACAGAGTTGAGTATAACGTGGACAACGTAGTTAAGAAAATGAGAGAGCTAAACATTGATCGCTTAGTAGTTGAAAAACTAGGGAAAATACTAATGACGGGCAGAGTACAATAGTGGTTTACTTAAACCCGAGGAACTCTGCATACGTCTTTTTATATAGCTCATGAGACTCCATTCTCTTGACATCTCTTAAGTGCTTGGGAAACGCCTTCTCCCTTGGTAAACCATATTTCCTAGCATAGTCATCTAGTGATAGACTATACTCCTTCATTACTTTATCTCTATAGACGTCTTCGAATATGTTGAATGCACAGAACGGTATTAGTCTACCATCTGGAACACTGTAGTGTATATTACACCTCTGCACTCTCTGAATATCGTAGTTGTATAAGTCCATGAAGTGCATTTGACCCAGGAATAGTAGCTTATAGTGTAGTTCTCCAAGTGCTTCATAGCTCCTCTTAACTATTATATTGAAGAGCAACTTGTAGATATCGAACTCCCTTGGAGCCTTCTCTCCATCAATAAACTTCCTAATAGTATATAGTAGTTTAACCCCTGCGATCAACCTACTAGAGCCTGTAACTAGATCCACCCACTTATCCCGCAGATACTCCAATAACCCCTCAACATCAATAAACCTAGTTATAGGCGTTAGCTTCAACCCCTCACTGCTTCTCTCAACATACACGTATGTTCCAACACCACATATTGGGTGATTAGACATCTCGAATTTGAATTCACCACTAAAACCCTCAATAAATCTCGAGAACACTGCACTCGCATTCACTGGAAACCAGTCTTCACGTGAGACTTCTCCCCCCGTTTGCTCCTCAATTAACTTTGCAACCTCCGGTATAGTGATCCTGTACTTCTCCCTCTCAAACCTCTTCATAAACCCAGTTAAACTAACTGGCTGGAAGTTCACTGCTCTAATAATGTCTATGTTTCTAGCTCCAAACCTAACAATATCTCCCAGTTCATCTGTATTTACGCCCTTAATTACCGTTGGAACCAGTACAATACTAGTCATCTTGGCTTGCCTAAACACCTCGAGTATAAATGGTACTTCCCAGTGGTTCTTAGGGTTTGTTCTAGGGGATACACCGTCAAAACTCAAGTAGACTGTGTTAACACCGTTCTCTCTGAGTTCTCTCGCGTATTTAATCGCCTCCCCTGGGTCTTCGAGGTATAGCCTTGCAAATTTCAATCCATTGGTATTTAACTGTATGTGCCTAACGCCTTCATCCCGCATTAACTTAACGATCTCGACTAAGTCCTCTCTAATCAACGGCTCTCCACCAGTAAGCTGTATAGCTATCGTGACACCCTGCTTCTTAATACTCCTAACCATCTCCCTTATTTGATCCAGTGTAGGCTCGTAGACGTATCCAGCCGCCTCGGAGTAGAAGAAGCAGTACCAGCAGCTTAGATCACACCTATTAGTCACAACTAAGTTCACTAGTGCAGTGTGTTGCTTATGCATAGAGCATAGTCCACAATTGAATGGACAGGTAGTTACGGCGGGTGTATATACGTGTCTAGTACCCCTCCCCTCCTCGTGGAACCCTAAAACCCTCTTATAGAATGCCACATCCCCATAGTATAGCTCCTCCACCTCACCGTGCTCTGGGCAAACCTTCCTAATGTAGACTCTACCATCTCTTTCAACAATAACTGCTGGTAGTACACGGTAGCAGTATGGGCAGACGCTTGTAGTTACTGAGAGTAATTCCTCACCTGTTCTGAGCCTCGGTATGACGTATGCTATTTCACCAATGTGTTTAAACGCCAATGTAAATACACCACTATAAACATGTTATTAGTCTATAAGGGATTAAAAACCATGTTTAATGCAGAGAGTGAGGTGGGTTAATTCTGGGTAAATTAATAGTGATCGCTGGAACCCCGGGAACTGGGAAGTCCACTGTGACAAGGCTTCTCTCGGAGAAGTGTAACGTTAGAGTCATTAATCTAAGTGAACTAGCCTTGGAGAAGGGGTTTATACTAACATATGATCAAGATAGAAAAACCTACGTGGTTGATGAAGATAAACTAGTTAACTACCTACGTGGTTTAGCCTCTGAGACTAGTGGTATTGTAGTCAACACGCACTACCCGGAGATCATACCACCAGACCTCGTAGACAAGGTATTCATACTGCGAGCTCACCCACTAATACTCGAAAAGAGGCTCTCGAGTAGAAACTGGGACCGGAGGAAGATCAATGAAAACGTACTAGCAGAGATTATTGGAGTAGTGGCAAGTAATGCTGCGAGTGCATTCGGCGAGCACAGAGTCTACGAAATTGACACAAGCTATTCAAACCCTGATGAAGTAGCTGATTTAATATGCATGGTTTTAAAGGGGGAGAAAGCATTGGAGCCAGGGGTCAAAATAGACTGGTTGAGTATAATGGAGCCAAGCGAGGTGTTGAAGTTTGAGGACTACCTGGGGAGCCAAAACTAGCCCCGGGGGGATAATATTAGCATCCTGGGGGCAAATTGATAGGATTGTATCTAGATCAGATGTAGTACTACACATCCTAGATGCAAGAGACCCCCTCAACACGTTCAGCGAAAAACTAGTTAAAATAACGGAGAGGCGTGGAAAGAGAATCATCATTGTCTTGAACAAGTGTGATTTAATACCAAGAAGCATTGCATTGGATTGGAGAAACTACTTCGAGGAGAAGGGGTATTCTACGGTTTACATAGCTGCTGCCCGTAGAATGGGTACTATAAAGCTTAGAACAACTATTAAAAAGACAGCTCCATCCCTCCCCGCAGTAGTCTCTGTTATAGGCTACCCAAAAGTGGGCAAGTCCACGGTGATCAACGCATTGAAGGGAAGGCACTCTGCTAGTACAAGCCCATATCCAGGTAGCCCGGGCTATACGAAGACCTTTCAACTCTATAGAGTTGACAAAAACATACTCATGATCGACACTCCTGGAATACTACCAGTGGAGGGAGACCTTGTTGAGAGAATTATTAGGGGTTATCCACCGGAAAAGCTCGAAGACCCAGTAAACCCCGCAGTACTATTAATAGAGAGGGTTTTAAGACATAACCCCCAGGCATTTCTCCACGCATATGGAATTGAAGCCCAAGAGCCCTTGAAGATACTCGAGGAAATAGCTATTATGAGGGGCTGGTTCTATAAGAAGACTAAAGAGCCCTTAATAGAGGAGGCGGCAAGAGCTGTTATAAGGGACTTCCACGATGGGAGAATAGTCTACTATGTGAAGCCCGTTGAGGTGCAGGAGCGTTGATCAGGGTAAAGGTGCTGGAAGCAAATAAGATCATTGAACTAGAGGATGAGGAAATCATAGTCAAGAACCTACTGGAGAGATTGGGGTTAAAGCAATCCGAGTGCATTGTCCTACGCAATGGAGTAGTTATCACGGAAGAAGATGCCGTTAGGAGTGGAGACGAAGTAGTGGTCTACACGGTTAAATCTGGTGGTTAGCGAGGGTTTGAGAGTGATCTGCGTTAAGGTGATTCCACAAGGATTCAAAGAGTGCTTTGAAGGAGATAAAATCCCAGTTAAGAGAATACTCGAGAAGATCCAGGAAAAAATAGGGGAAAGCCCCGGCTTTATAGTCCTCGTAAATGGGAAGCTTGTTGAAAACCCAGAATACGTGGTCGTGGAGGGTAGTGAAGTCGTTATTGTCCAAGAGTTTATGGGTGGCTGAACTACCTTGGCGGCCACACTCTATCAAAGTATATGTTTTTGGATCTAGCTGATAGCGGTATTCCATAAACTACATCTGCGTTGAGTAGTTTAAGCTCCTTCGCGGCTACCCCTATCGAGTACATTACTCTATTGTCTACGTTGAGTAGTGAAGCTGTCTTAACTGCTGAACCAATGGCTATTCCTAAGTTGACAATAGAGTTCACTAAGTCAGGGTCTATTGGTGCTCCCTCGGGTTTCTTTAATCCAAGACTAACTATTCTGCACCCTATTAAGACAACTGCATCGCTCTTCCTCACGTTTTCAGCGTCGCGCTTGAAGAAGTCTCCATATAGTGGTGCAAGCTCCTCCATTTTCTCCGCAAGTGCTTCTAGCTCCTCTTGCTCTGTTAGAATAATTGACTCTATGTTGTCTACTCCCCGGGCTTTTGGAGCCGTTTTAGCTGATAAAACCATTAACTCGGCTACGTGCACTACTGATTTCTTTAATACTTCTTTCTCCTCCATCAATCTCAACACCTCTCACTTTGATGGATTATCACCTTTGAGTATAAATCTCGCATCTACTACGAGTGCACCATTTGGATAGGCAAATACAGGGTTTAAGTCTGCTGACTCTATTTCTTCATGGTCCTTCATGATCTTCTCGAGTTTTAAGACTATGTCTATTATGGATTCTAAATCTACTGGTGGGAGTCCTCTAAATCCCTTGAGTAGTGGAGTGCTCTTCAACTCCTCGATCATTTCGTATACATCGCTTTTCTTTAGTGGTGATACTCTAAATGAGACATCTCTAAATACCTCTGTGAAGACTCCTCCTAGTCCAAGCATTAATACGATGCCAAATGTTGGGTCTCTTAATCCTCCAATGATTACTTCTACTCCGGGATTTAGCATCTTCTGTACTAAGACACCTATTATTCTAGCTCCTGGAGCATTCCTCTCAATATTCTTAGTTATGGTCTCGAATCCCTTAACTGCTTCCAATCTCGACTCCACGCCTAGGACTACTCCTCCAACATCGAATTTGTGGCTTATATCTGGAGAAACTACCTTTAATACCACAGGGTACCCTATTTTATCCGCTAATTCACCTGCCTCATCTGGGGTTTTCGCTAATCCAAATGGAGGGTGTGGGACTCCATATGATTTAAGCAGCTCGAATGCCTCGTGTTCTAGTAGCTTTGCTTTAGCCATTTCTGCCCTTTATATGCTTATATTGTTTGGAGGATTAAAAATATTCGTTATGGTGGTGATTCTTGACTAGGGGATTTGAGGTTTTTGGTGTTATTCACCTGCCGGGGCTTCCAAGGACTAGTCATGTCTATAAATCTAGCCTTGATCAATTGTTAGAGAATGCCGTATTAGAGGCAAAAACACTCTCTAGTCTTGGATACACAGGGGTAATAGTAGAGAACTATGGGGATGCACCATTCGAGGCAAGAGTCCAGGATCCATTGGCGTTGTCGACAATGGCTATTATAGTCCATGAAGTCGTTGAAAACACTGGGTTTAAAGTAGGTGTTAATCTACTCAGGAATTCGGGTTTTGAAGCATACTCAATTGCTGTTGCATCCAAGGCTAAATTCATAAGAGTAAACGCACTCGTTGAGCCAATAGTATCCGACTCAGGAGTTATAGAGCCTGATGCCTCGAGATTGAGGAGTGTGAGGATTAATTATCCAGGCGTAGAAGTGTATGCAGATATCTTCGTGAAGCATGCTACTGGACTACGTACATCACTCAGCCTCATTGAGTCCTCCTCGATTATATCAAAGGCTAGCACTGAGGACTATGTAAGAGAACTCGTTGAAGAGTACGTTGAGAGGGGGAAAGCAGATGCTTTAATAGTAACGGGGATTAAAACAGGCGAGGCACCGCCATTAAACCTTGTGAGCCTGGTAAAGAAGTACTCGCCTATACCAGTCCTAGTTGGAAGCGGTGTAACAGTGGAGAATATTAGTAAGGTTGTTGAAGTAGCTGATGGAGTAATAGTGGGCTCGTATATAAAGAGAAATGGAAAAGCAGGTAATCCACTAGATACAGCAAGAGCGGAGGCATTTATAAAGAAACTACGGGAGCACCTTTTGTAATACACTCCCCTCCTGGAAACCGATATGGCTATCTAGATTAGCCATACACTGATGTCCTTGATTCATAGATCTTTATAAATTTTGAAACCAGTGTTTATAATAATAGATCATGGCTTGAAACCCGTGAAAAATACAAGTAACACCATATATTGCGGTTGAAAATGTCTTACTACTATACTACATGGATTAATTGAAGCCGTGAAGCCCAGATCACCCCCCATAAGTAATACTACCAGGGGAAACACGCTGTTAAGTAGAAACAACAGTAGTAACATAATACCTAGAAGCGCGGTTAAACAAAAATAAACATTCCCTATGTAAATGCTTTTAAACCACTAATATAATAAAATGACTACCGGCCCCGGAAAGGGGGTGATCGAGATGGCCGAGAAGAAGGAAGCCCCAAAGAAGGAAGAAAAGAAAGAGAAGAAGAAAAAGTAGGGTAAATTAAGGCTTACACCCCTTAACACTATTAATCTTTTTACCCCACCCTCTCCATTCCTTCTTTGGGGGTAGGGGGTTTAAAACACATAGTTTTTACTACATAGCACCTACATAGTGAATTCATCGTTTAGAACTATGGAGATCTATTCTTACCTATTGGCGAAGTAGTTCCTTCGCTTTTAGTTTATTATTTTATTTGAGCGATCATTGCCTACACCTATTGTAGGAACTATGTTTTATTTCATTGTATTATTAATTATTCATTAGTACACTCTAAATTTCTTCATTACTTTCGCTTAAATTCTATTTTTTACACACATTTTATATGAATAACTAATTACCATTTATAAAGACATGCTGTGTTTAATAAGAGTGCTATGACCAACCATTAGGTATTACTTATTAGTGTTGATCATCGAGTCTATTTTACGAGTCATCTAGTATCTTAGAGTAGTTGAGGGATTTGTAGGGTTAAATGTGTATTATTCAGCAATAACAATTTAGATTTTCTCAATCCTTGATACTGTTTTATATTTATTGTGTTAGTGCTATAAACTATTAAGGGGTATTACATACTTGAGTTGATCATGCATTTCAACTTGGAGAGTATCTTAGTAACTTCTAAACTCACTCCATGTTGACTTCCCACTCTATATTACCCTAAATGGATCTGCAGTTTTTATTGTGTCATGATATGCTGTACTTTTCCATGTGTAATACTGTATTTGTATAATGTATAGATTGATCTGCGCCCCACTCGTGGAGACTTCCACGGGTCTTCATTGGATCGAGGCCCCACAGTGGGGTTCCGTGTTAACTATACTCCTGCTTAGTTAATTCGCGATTAACTCAACCAAGTGCTCACATCAAGTAGTTCAAGAACAAGGCAAGCAATCAATAAATCAATAAATTGTAAAAAGACATTAATAGGTATAAACACTGATCTAACGATATACATCTCCTCCAATAACTTGTCTAGTGTGAGCACCAACCTCTACAATTGCTTATATCTCCAAGATCATCTTAAATACGGGCTTACAAGTAAAAAGCTATTGAAATCATTATTTATATCAGCTGTGCTCCCAAGCACGGGGAAATGTGCTTTAAAACTGTGAATTATCCACCTCTCCTTGAGTGGAGTATGCATCCCTTGCATAATTAGAAAGACTTATAACCGAATATTCCTAATAGTTTAGTGTGCCAAGTGATGTTTAAAGGTGACTTTGTGCATTTAGATAAATTTAAAACCATGATAGAAACAAATTGGCCTGGTAGTTTGATTAGTTTAAAGCACGCAAGAGAACTACACCCAAGGGCTAAGGAGTATTTATATAGACTAAGTAGGAGAAATGAAATTAAACGCGTAGTCCGCGGCTGGTACATAATACCAATAGACTATAGAGACCCCTGGGATTTCATAACTAGAGATAAAGGCTTCAAAGTTATTATTAAGCAAACTGCTGCAAGCATATGGAACTATGACTTCATACACCGCGATGTCATCCACCTAGCTGTAAACGACAAAGCATATGGGAGAGCACTTGAAGCACTTGGTAAAATAATGAGGTGGAATTTCGAGGTTGAATACCACAAGGTGATCCCCTACGAATATAGAAAAATAAATAACCTATATATTGAAACAATAGAGTCGAGCATAGTTAGCTGCATAGTAGACTGGTCATTTATAGATGCATTTGCAACACTATACTTTAGAAGGAGAGAAATAGATTTCAGTAAACTAAAGACACTAAGTAAGTGGAAGAGGATTTCTAACACAGATCTAAGAGCGTGGACATTGATCAAATACGGCTGTAGCCTACTAAATGAATACCTCGGCAAAAGGATCTTCAAGATCAAGCCCACTGAAATAAAACAAATAGACATCAAGGAGTTAGTGAAAGAAGCTGTAGAAAAGGTCATTGAACATGCGTGGAGCAATAGAACTCATGAAGAGACGTGAAGAAGAGATCCTGAATACCTTAACCACGATCTCCAAGAGAACAAATGAATTTATGAATCCCGAGTTAATGGTTATCGGAGGATGCGCGTTAAGAGCATACATATCTCTCTCGAGATACACAAGAGACTGCGACTTCGCATTAATGAAGAAGAATGGCTGGAATATAGATAAATTAAAAGATACTTTACCAGAGGGGTATTTAATTGATGAAATACAAAAACATGAAAACTATGGGTTCCTAAAATGCACGAAGTTGATTAAGCATGGTAAAACTAAGATTAAGGTTTCCATAGACTTTATGGAAGGAGAAATTAGAGGGAGAGAACCTGGAGAGATCATCGTAATAGACGATAACATGATCAAGAATAGAATATTTAAGTCTATTCCGATTGCGAATAGTTCCATTAAACTACCATTTCCAACCTATGTTGACTATTTTATCATGAAAATAGTCTCCGCTAGGGCCATAGATGTAAGGGATATTGCCTCGCTAATCCTCGAAAATGGAGTCCCAGAAAACCTAAGTAAAAGAATAATGGAAATCCTACCATATTTCTTATTAAACTCAAACATAAAGTACTCCCCGAGATTAGAAAAAGTACATTCATAAATAGCTGGAGAGGAGTTTTCGGAACATCAAGATATAGTGAGGAGGATAAAAATAGAGTAATTGCTAAACTAGAGGAACTACTGGAAGATCTAGGCAATTTATAAGATTAATTTACCTCATCGGTATTTTACACATAATCAGCCAAACTCCTCAACTACGGAGTGGTGGTTAAACTATGTGATATTTGATAATTCAAAGTCATACGTGAATGCACTACACATGACCAAGTAAATCCAGTAACCAGCGAATTCATATTGAGGCTTCAAGTATGTGGGTAGATTATAGTGAGCCGTTTCTCAGCAGATGGTGGAGAGTCTTAAACCATTGAACATGAAAGACCATGAACCACCATCTGCTTCTCAACGGTCTCCCCGAGCCCGCTCACCGCAGTGGCTCCCCGCTAGTCGCCTAGGGTTCAAAGCCTCTACGGGTCTCGGGAGCTCGGGGGCACCAATAGATTTACAAGCTTCAGAAGTTTATAAACCTAGCCTCTAAGCATCAATGAGTATGAGTGTCACAAATAGTTATGAAGACTGAAACAGCCCTGGGCTTTGATACTCTCTCGATCGCCTATTGTGGATTTACTAGAGGATTAATGCTCCAATGAGGGATATTGTGGCGGGGCCTATGATATCTACGACTGTGGTCATTATTGGGAATACTATGTTGTCTGGGTCCCAGCCGAGTCTATATGAGTAGATTGTTAGGTAGTATGTTATAGCTGTGGATGTAGTGTACACTATGATCGTGGAGAGTGATACTACGAGTAGGAATAATGCTACTCCAATAGGCTCTATTGGAGATGCAAATAGAGAGATCAATGAGGCTGTGAATATAGATGCATACGTAGCTATAAAGCCAATCAATGCTCTCCCACGGAAGGCCAAGTATGGCTTCTCATAGCCAATGTGTATATCTATGTTTAATACACTACCAAGATAACCCATAGAGGCCCCTATTACAGCGTTAAATGCGGGGATTACACCAAGTAGCTCAGGGTTCTCGGATATAAAGCTAGTTCTAGATGCGAGTATAAAGCCCCCCATACTACTCCCAGTTGAAGCAATTATTGATGAGTATAGGTTTTCAACGAGATCCTTCAACCCACTACTACGTGAAACATAGATGGCAAGTATTATGCATATCGAAGTAAGCAATGCAACAACTAGTAGTTTAACTACCCATGGGAAAGCCCCGTGTAGGTAAGCCGTGGTAATTAATACAAAGGGAGTTGTAAAGTCTCCAATCCCAGTTACAATAGCTGCTACAAAGGATGAGGGGTCTCTACCCCTATTAAACAAGTGGATAATGGCCATTGTCGTAATAGGTGTTAAAATAGTGAATACTATTATTGTAGACGACAATGCGAGGAATAATAGTGATAGTGGATCCGGAGAGCCGAGGCGGGAGAGAAGCGATAGAGTGTAGCCGATGACACATAGAATTATTGATGCAACAGTGGATACTACATATGCAGTGGCGACATTTACGAGGTTATACCTTGTTCTAAACCTAGGCTGCGTTAAACCCAAGTGTAGTGCTTTTGTAAGCCTATAGCCCATAGCTCCATAAACATCCCCCCTTAAATCCATTAAGCCAGGTGTAACCACTAGTAGTACAGAGTACTGCACCAATAGATCCACATTTAGCCTCAAAGTCAAGCCAGCCAATATCTCGGCTAGAGCTAGTGACGCCAGAGGCGTCAGCCAGTTCCTCAAATCACTGTACTTTGCAATGCTCCCATCCCTTCAATACTGACTCCACTGATATATACATCGATAAGTTTAAAACCCCGTTGGTTAAATGATTTCTGTGAGGAGTCTATATTGTCACAGTTCACGCTAGATACACATAGAATGTTCCAAGTAAAGCCATCAATGGTTAAGTACAAACCTGTAGGTGTTAAGACAATACTTGAGGACATATGGAAGTACGCTAGTACAGCGATAGACCTAGCATTCTACACATACTTCGCAAAGGAGAAGGAATTAGCCATCAGGATACTTGAACTAGACAAGCATATAACAGAGAATATTGCACAATTCATACTCCACAATTCAATGGCTTATGGAAGAACAAGAAAAGGTGCATATGCAAACCTCCTAGCTTTCTACTATGGCTCAGCAATGGATGGCATCTCAGACTCCGTTAAAGACATAGTATATACACTACTCGTTGGCTACGCACCGAGATTATCATATAACCAAGTATTACTATACGCGGAGGGGGAGGTTGTCGGTAGATTCAATAATCTAGAGGACTTCAAAGTAGTTGATCTAACTGATGAATACCCCGTAGACATACTCCTAGTTGTAGAGAGAGGCAACTACGTCTTCAACCCCGGTTTAGACTACACAGTGAAGAAGAATTCCACAGTATATGTAAGGGGGTTTAAAGAAGTAGTATTGAGGCTACTCGAAGACAAGGGAGTAGAGTATGAAGTAGAGGATATTGAAGCTCCAAAACTAGAGCAAGTGATAAAGAACCTCGTTGACATAAAAGACTGCTCTATACTAATACTAGACCTAGCACACTACGTCCTCATGGAGCAAAACAAGGAGTTGATGGATGAAGTCGAAGACCTCGAGGTACACATGGACTGGATCCACATGGAGACTCTGAATAAACTAAACGAGTTAATGGGAGAAGTAGACTCAGGTACATTCATGGGTCTTATATCAATGATAAAAGAACTAGAAGACATAGCAGATGCAGGAGCATCAATTAGTAGGATTCTAGGTCTCCAAGAGGAGTTCCCAGAGGAGTACAAAGAGCTATTTAAACACGTCTTTGAGAGCACTGCTGAGAGAGTTAAGACAATTACAATCAGTAAACCCATAATACTATCTAACTTCGAGCATTACTTGAGAAAGTATGGAGGACACGTATTAGCAGTTAAAACCAGTGACGGCTGGATAGCATATCCACTAGCGAGAAACCTATCACTAAATCCAGGAGACAAGTTGATACTGGTTTACCAAGAGGAGTTTAAAGACGAAGTAGAGAAGTTGATTAGAGAGAAGACATAATATACTAGAACACCCAGAGAGAAATACTAATAGTCTCCACGACTAAAACCCCGTAGAGAAGCAACCGCTTTCTTAACAACCTCTATTAAGTAGCCCTCCTCCCCGGGTACACCAACACAAACTAACAATCCATTGATATACAACTCTGGCTCATCACTCTCACCATCCACTAGCAACACCTCCACTGGTTCACCAATCTCTAAGCTTAGAATATCTCTCACTTCAAGCAACCAGCTATACAGCGTAAACCTCCAGTAATTCGGCTTCCCCTTAACAACTATCCTCAACCAAGCCCCCTATTTAGAATAACCGTTTCTCGGTAGATGGTGGTTCATTGTCCTTCATGTTCATTGATTCCAGCTCTCCACCATCTACTTCTCAACGGCTTCTTTCGAGGCCGTCCCCGTGCTACGGGAGTGGTTGCCACTAGTTGCCTAGTGGCTCATCCCCGGCTCCCATCGCCGAAGACGGCTACCTCAGAGTCCCCCTCGTCTAGCTCACAGAGTTCATCCCTACCACTTAATTAATGATTATGGAAAGCCTTATAAGCTTTTCTGCGGTATTCTGATGAGGGAGAAGCGTGCCGGAGGAGTATGTGTTTCACGCCAGGGTTTCAAAGACTAGTCACGGGCTTCTCTGCATCTACATACCCAAGGAGCTGAGTGAGAAGATGAGACACCTACATAGGAGATTGGTGGTAATCCGTGTCACGGTGCCAGACAAGTAGTATTGTAGATGCATCCTCAATAGTGAACTACGTAACTATTATTGGCAGGGTATATCCAGTCTCGAGCGAGGACTATATGCGTTTAGTAAGACTTGCATGGGATTTCCGAAGAGCTGTTCAAGTAGCCACTAGAATGATCGCTAGGGGGCTAGAAGAAAACAGCGTCCTCAGAGAACTCAGGAGAGTACTGAACAAAGCATACGCTGACTCAGCATACAAGGCAGCCAAGGCAATGGTGGAGGGATGTGTATTCAATGGTGGCAATCCACTGAACATGGAGGTAAAGAAGTCCTTCATAGTTAGTGAAGGAGAGTCTTCGAGGCTTGGGAATAGAAACGTGAGACTAGAGGATACATGCCTTGTCAAAGTCAAGTACCCATATAACGGCTCGTGGATAACGCTACAAGCCGAGTTCGGGGAGAAATACCTCTCACTACTCAGGGAGCTAGTAGACTTTGCAAAGCAGAAGAAGCTGAGCTATACGGCTAGAATAGTTTTTAGAGAAGGCGACATATACCTACACCTCTCGATTCTAATCCAGCTCTACCTCAAATACTTCAAGGAGAGGGAGGCTAGGGGAAGACTCATCGCAGGCTTCGACTTGAACAGCGATAGGGTGAACCTTGTGATCATCGACGAGCACGGGGAAATAGTGGATGTTAGGACAGCGTGGTTTCCCGAGGCAACCTCCCATGGTTTTCCAAGAGAGAAGGCGAAGGCGTTGAGGCTTAATGCACTAGCGAGACTACTAAAGTATTGCCATAGACACGGTGTTAGCGTCGTCGTCTTCGAAAATCTTCTCTCAGTCAAAAGAAAGAGGTTTACAAGAAGCAAGAAAGCTAATAGGAAAATAAATCGGTTCGCTAAGAAGCAGTTAATACAGCACGGCGTTGTAATGGCATTAAAATACGGGCTCAGAGCACTCCTCGTAGACCCGAAGGGAACAACAAACTCCAGAGAACACGGTGAACTCATGAAGAAGTATGGACTAGATAGGCACACAGCATCGGCATACCTAATAGCCCTGAGAGGTCTTAGACATTAATGAATATGAATGCTAATGATTATGAAGACCGAAACAGCCCCTGTAGACTTATAGGTACTCTGGTGGTTTGATGCCTACAATACTGCTCATTGGCTATGGACGAGTTGGATCTAGAACTATGAAGTATCTGAGAGAACTAGAGCCGAGTTGCGACTTCATAGTGGTGGATGTTGATAGAGAGAAGCTCGAAGAAGCGGGGAAAATGGAGGGGGTAGAGGTATATCTCTACGGACCTGGTGTTCTCGGTAAATTAAGTGAGAGAGCTGACCTCGCTGTTACAGCGCTTCCATCCACTCGGGCATGGAGGATTATACTAGAGCTTACTAGTAGATGTATCAGCATAGTTGATGTATCTTACTTGCCCGAAGACCCATATATACTAGACAAGGTGCTAGAAGACTGCAATTCATTCCTCGTGGTTGACGCTGGCTTTGCACCAGGTTACAGTAACATAGTTGTTGGCTATGTATACTATAGGATTGGATTAAGAGACTCCATTGAGATAGATGTTGGCGGAATCCCCGAAAACCCCGCTCCCCCATTAAACCACGCTATATCATGGAGTGCTAGAGACCTATTAGAGGAGTACATTAGACCCGCTAGAGTGATCGAGGATTACACCGTGAAGTCTCTTGATCCACTGAGTGTAATTAAGAGAATAGAAGTCCCTGGAGTAGGGTTTTTCGAGGGCTTCCCGAGTGATGGATTAAGGACAATGCTGAGAAACATCTATGCAAGGAATCTAAGAGAATATACATTGAGATGGCCCGGACACGTTTACGCAATGAAGATTCTACGCGACTTGGGCTTCCTAGACTCAGAGGAGGTAGTGATCGGGGATGTCGGGGTTAAACCAATAGACTTCACCGCGTTGATCTTCGAGAAGAAATTACCCATTAAGACCGCTGAGCTAGCTATTCTACAAGTACTCGCTGAGGATGGCGACAAATACTATAGGGAGATAGCAATACTAAAAGGGTCTCCGCAAAACCCAGCTACGCCAGTATTCACAGCACTAGTTCACGCCTACACCTCTAAGCTAGCTTTAAAGGGGGGATTAAAGCCTGGAGTAGTGGCTCCGGAGGAGCTATATGAGTATAAGGAGGACTATGAGGAGTACCTCAAGAGGAGTGGAGTATTGATCTCGAAGGAGACCTCTCTCACTCAACAGTAACTGTTTTAGCGAGGTTTCTCGGTTTATCTGGGTCTAGTCCACGCTTCACTGCTAGGTGGTATGCTAGTAGTTGCAGGAATGGAGTGTGTGTTATTGGTGTGGTTACCCAGTGGAGTGACGGGACAGTGATGGGGTAGTCAACGCTGTTGATCAAGGGGGACTCCTCGTGGAGGACGCCTATAGAGTAGGCACCACGAGCCTTCATTTCCTCGATGTTTCCAAGTATTTTCCTCTCTAATAATGGATCATTTGGTACAATAAACACTACTGGATAACCCGGCTCTACGAGGGCTATTGGGCCATGCTTAGACTCCCCAGCTGGGTAAGCCTCTGCGTGAACATACGCAATCTCCTTGATTTTCAATGCACCCTCTCTCGCGATGGGGACTCCTACACCCCTACTGAGGTAGTACATGCTTTTCACGCCTGAAAGCTTCTCAACGAGTCTACGTGCAAGTACATCTCCTTTCTCAATTACCTTACCCACTACTTTAACGGATCCCTCAATATCCTCCAAGAGTATTTGCCTATACTCCGCTTCACTTAAATCTCCAGATGATTTAGCGTAAGCTACGGCTAGGAACCCAAGTACTAGTGTCTGAGTGAGAAATGTCTTTGTAGCTGCAACGCCGATCTCCGGCCCGGCTCTCATGTAGATAGCGTAATCGCTCTCCCTTGGAATAGCCGAGTCCACTATGTTTGAAATCGCTACAACTCTACACCCCTGCTTCCTAAACGCTCTAACTGCCTTCAATACATCAATGGTCTCACCGCTTTGACTAACAGCTATCAAGACATCTCTACTACTAGCAGTCTCCTCGTATAACTCATACTCACTAGCTATGAATGGAGTCACTAGTCTACCAGCCAGCTTCGACATGGCATATGCATAGTACTCTGATGCATGATAACTCGTGCCGGCTCCTGTAATATATATGTTATCTGCATCCACCAGTAGTGAAACCACTTGCTCTAATACAGCATCACTACGGAGACCACTCAGAGTCTGTACAAGTGCTTTAGGCTGCTCATAAATCTCCTTCAACATGAAGTGAGGGTAGCCCTCGCGTGAAGCGTCTTCGAGAGACCATAGTACAGTCATAGCGTACTGTTCATGATCTACCGAGAATCCGCGCTCTAAATCCTCAATGAATACACTACTCGGGGTTATATATCCAACCCAGTGATCTCTAATCACAACTACTCTACGCGTGTGATCCAGGAGAGCCGGTATATCACTAGCTAATAGATTATAGCTGGATCCTATTCCAACAACGAGGGGGCTGTCTTTCTTCGCAAAAAAGATCTTGTTGGGCTCTATTGGGGTAATTAACAGTATTGCATAAGCACCGCGAATATGTTTAATAGCACTCTTAAACGCGCTGTAGACATCTCCCAGCTCCCTATATAGCTCTTCAACGAGGTGGACGAAGACCTCTGTATCAGTCTCAGATTTGAATACGTGTCCCCTCGACTCTAATTTCTCCTTGACTTCGAGGTAGTTCTCGATAATCCCATTGTGTACAACTGCAAATAAACCACTACAGTCCACGTGTGGGTGTGCATTTATATCCGATGGTTGACCATGCGTAGCCCACCTAGTGTGAGCAATACCAGTCTCTCCAGTATACTTTGTAAAGCCAAATCTAGCTTCAAGCTCGTGTAGTCTACCCTTCCCCTTCACAACGTGTAGTCTACACGAGTCTATAACCGCTATACCCGCTGAGTCATACCCCCTATACTCTAGCCTCATTAATCCCCTGAATAACGCCTCACCGAGAGGTAGTTGACTCCTATCCCTCAGGCATATACCTATAATTCCACACAAGCTCACTGCACCAATATTGGCAGACCTTGGTTTATCTATGACCACTGTGTATATTAATCAATCCTCGGATATTAAACATAGTTAGAGGAGTCAATGTCGTTAAACACGGTGGATTATATAATGGATTTTGAAACACCACTAGTCATTAAGATAACTGGTAAAGCTTTTGATGACTCTGAACTACTGCCAAAGTACATTGATGTCTTGAGAAAACTACTCGAGGAATATAGAATCCTAGTTGTAACTGGAGGTGGTAGTATAGCGCGAAAATACATTGACTTGGCAACACGTGTAGGTGTAAAATCCAACTACTGGCTTGACTTAATAGGGATCTGGGCTTCGCGTCTAAACGGATTACTATTGATCTCGGCGCTTAGTAACTATGCATACCCCTTTACACCAATAACTATTGAAGAAGCCCTGAGAGCGGTGAAGTACTCTAAACTAGTAGTTATGGGTGGACTCATACCCGGTCAATCAACAGCCTCTACACTAATTGAAGTAGCTGAGGCTCTTGGAGCTAGAAAAGTATACTATTACTCCGCAGTGGGTAGAGTCTACAATAAAGACCCCATGAAATACCCCGATGCAAAACCATATAGTGTAATTACGGCATCGGAGTTAAAGTCGATCCTAGAGCAAAAGCTACTACCTGGGGAATACGCGTTAATTGATGAAAAAGCACTAGACTTAGCTATTAGAAGTCGTATTGAAATCCAGTTAATTGACTATAGAGAGCCATGTCTAATCTATAGCGCTCTTAAAGGAGAGAACCCTGGCTCCATTATTATACCATCTTAGCTTACTCCTCAACACTTGGATTGCCCAGATAGCTTTCTAAGGGTTCTCCTAGCCCAGTAGAGGATTACTCTTGCTTCATAATTTGAAAGCATGGATCTATAAATAACCCTCCTGAGTACTCTACTACATCTATCTACTTTATCCCTAGATGATACAACAATAGAGGTAATTTCACCCAGTAAACTCGTTATTTTATCAATGTCATCCCTCGTAGCCCTTGGAGGTATATTTAATGGCTTCACACCCTGCTTCTTCCAAATCTCCCAGAGAAATATTGCAACAGCTTGGCTCACATTTAAAACCGGGTATTCAGGGTTCGCGGGGATCGAGACTAGAAAATCTAATTTTGCAAGCTCCTCCCTCGTTAAACCAGTACTCTCCCTTCCAAAAACCAATGCTATTTTACCCGCTTTAGGCACGATCTCTTCTACGAATTCCCCAATAGAGATCGCCTGCCTCAATACATCCCCTTCCGAGTATCCCTTAGCACTCGTCGCAACCGAGACATCAACACCCCTTATAGCTTCATCAAGTGATTCAACTATAATACTACTCGACAACAAGTTTCTACCGTGAGCAGCATAGTGCAGGGCCTCTTCTATACTTGCAACTGGTTTAACTAAGTATAACTCTCCCACGTTGAAGTTAACACAAGTTCTTGCAATAACCCCGAGGTTTACCGCACCTTCAATACCAACTAATACCACTCTAATCGCCACCAAGATTAGTACACCCAAGTACGAATAGAGTCTCGAGAAAGAAGTGTTTTAATGAAGAGTATTTAACTCTAAACCCCTTGGACTCTAGGTAGCTATGTATAACATCAGGCTTGGAGAAACTAGAGAAAACAATGTATAGTAAACCACCCCTCTTAAGGACTCTAGAGGCATAGTCTATAAACACCAATACAGCTTCATACCCCTCTAAACCAGCCTCTGTTGCTACATCAACAATTCCACCCTCAAATACAGGTAGGTATGGGGGGTTCGCAAGAACAATATCCATTGACCCCTCTCTCAAGCAGTAGTCATCGCTCTGAACAACAATACTCATCCACGCACTATTTAACTCAATATTCACCCTCGTAGAGTACACTGCATCATCCAAGACGTCAATGAATACGATTCTTCTACAGTAGCCATTTAGTAAAGCATATAGGCCTAAAACCCCTGTTCCAGAACCTAGGTCTAAGCAGAGATCAGCCATCGGGTTAGTCTCAATGAGGGCATTAACGATCATCCATGAATCATCGCTAGGTTTATAAACATCTCCAACAAACTTCAATACAGGGTGTTTAATCATCTATAACAAACCCCTAGAGTGGAGTTCAATAGCGAGTTGAAGCCATGAATCAGGGTCAATCATATAAATTCTTCTCCCAGTAAGTCTCGAAGCTATAGAACCCAGCTCCCCTAAGCCAATACCCAATCCCCCCAGTACTTTTTCAAATAACCTTCTCCTCTGTGAGAAAAACAACCTAGTTACCTCTTCCAATGCCCTAACCTCCTCACTATAAACACGCTTCCTAGTTAAAACAACCAATCTATGAGACACCTCGGGCTTAGGGTAGAAGCTTGATGGAGGATACACATTTCCAAGTTTAATATTGAAAACTATTGATGCCAAGACTGTTAATCTACCATATTGCTCAGAGCCAGGCCTAGCCACTAGCCTTCCAGCCACCTCCCTTTGAAGAGTTAAAACAGCTTTTTCTACAGGGTTTTCCCTCGCGATCTTGACTAATAAGTCTGATGTAATGTAGTAGGGTACATTTGAAACCAACATTTTCCTAGTAAATGGGGTTTTCAACGCATCAGCATTTAACACAATGAATCTAGCATCCTCCACGATGGATTTAGCAATACTACATAGCCTCTCATCGATCTCTATACAGAGTAGTAAACGAGTTTTCTCAATTAATGAAATAGACAGTGTCCCAATACCACAACCCACCTCAATCGCGTCCGACCCATTATCAACATTTGAAACAACTTCTCTTAGGAGTAGTGGGTCAACAACAAAGTTTTGACCAAGCTTCTTACGTGGTTTAAACCCATTTTCACGAAGAATCTTCTTTGTCCACGTGGTTAAACCATGCCTTGATGCATTTAATGGGTTAAAAAACCTCTCCATAGAGTCTCTCCAAGTAGCCAAGGTAGAGGGCAGTTCTATCCCTTGGCTTAATAAACAAGTAATACTTTTCACCACCTCCCAGCTCTCTAATCACTCTTTCAACTAAGGCTTTAACAGGGTCCAATCCAACTCTTTCCTTCACGTCATTGAAGCTAGTAAACCTCCTCTGCCTACGCTCGTCGAGTATGGAATTCATTGTTTTCTTACCTATATCTGGGAGTAGTTCTAGAGAGTGAAGCCTTATATTTATGGGTTCAGCTATGTTAAAGAACTCTACGAATACCTTTTCATTCTCCAACAATATTCTGCGAATAGCCTCTGGTAGATTAGATCTGGCTACCGAGGTCAATTCACTGTATGATACATGTATAATCCTCTTGAGTTTACTCGGGTAGCCGAGATCCACTCTCTCAAGGTAGTCAATTCTAACACCAATAAGTGGTGTAGCCTCTAGTAGCGAAAAGTACCTAACTCCAATACCTTGAATAAACGGCTGATTCCTATGCTCATAGTGTATATCTGACGGATTACCCATTTCCAAGTAGTCTAGTATATATACCGCTGGCTCGTAGCGCTTATCAAGATGACGGTGTCTCCAGTGGGGAGAAGACAAGTCTATGACCCCATAGTAATAGTAACTACTCTACTCTCTGCTCTCCACGCAGTATTCACTCACAATACCAAGTATTCTCTCCAATTGCTCCTTCTCAGGGACCCTCTCCTCGTATACAAGTAGAGTTAAAAGTTCATCTACACTCCGAGGACACATATTCATAATCATAACTATACTCTCCTCTCTTAACCCAATGGCCACTAACTTCTCAGCAAATTCTTCTGCTTTCTCAACTTGAACTTTATTAAACTTATACAGGTATTCTAATACACGCTGAACAAGGAGTGATACAGCCCCCGTCTTCTCCCTCTCCCTCTCACTATGCTCTTTAAGGATCTTTAATGCCTCTGCATTTGAGAGCAATTTAACTTTCTCAACTTTAACCTTTAAAGGGAGACTCAAGAAAAACCACCCAGTACTTCTCCCCTATTGAGACTGGATTACCTGGGAAACAGGCCTCAAGTGCTCGGGTCTAACAAATAAAATCTTTTCTTTACTCCCAACAATAGTCTTCACTATGTAGCAACGCCCCCTTCTACCAATAACCTCCCCGGTTTTGCCATGATACCTCCTATGAGGCATACCCTTGTGAATAGATGGATTAACAACAATGTGGACTTTGTCACCTACGTTATAATCTACCATTAGTAGGCTTAAACTAGGCACTAAGCCCCTTTCCCGTATATTCTTCCTAAACATCTTCCTCGTTCTATGCCTATACCCCTTTGGCGCCTTCACCACGTGTAACCACCCACACTATATAAGCACTCCTCCCTAGTCTATGGGAATGAACTAGTTGCACCGGGACTTTTATTTTTAATCCTCGACGAGAACAACATCTAGTTCTATTGGAACGAGTGGTTTGCCAACGACCTCTGCGAAGCTGGGAACTGTTCTTCCATAGTCACCGTGGATTAACTCCTTCACATATAATCCTCCATCACAATATATGAGCGACTCAAAGACTCTTTGTGATACTTGAACAATCCTTACAGCATAAACTCTCTTTGTTTTCTCACGATCTTTTTTCCTCCTTAGTATCCTAGTTGGAGTCCTCTGCTTCACTTCCCTATTTGAAAAGAACTCTTCGAGTTTAACTAGGTCTTGAGGCAATATCTCCTCTGGTGAGTATATTGCTACCCTGTACACCTTCCGCCTGAGTTTAGCCTCATTCTTCACAAAAACCTTACTACTCCTCGTAGTCTTACTAAATAACTCCACTACTACAGGGTATCGCCTAGACAACTCTCTAAGTGCTTTATTTGCCTCTTCAATCCCAACACTTCTCTTCGTTGGTTTCTTGATCTCTATGATGAGCGGTCTACCAGAACCAATCATTCTAGCATCAACGTCTTCCCTCCCCGCAGCATGGATTACAACATCCTCTGATTGATAAATACTCCTTAGTGCTTCGCCGACGAATTCCTGAATACTAAGTGGGTATTTCTTAAATCCACTACGTGTAATCCACGGTACATGTGATATATTCCTACCTAGTTTCCAATACCTACCACTAATGAAAACCGGGTTTGGCTCAGAGGTTATGCTATATGTAAAGTCTCTTTCGATCTTGACTACGACTACAACATCTGGATTTGTAAAATTAGGCGTTAATCCACAATTTTCTGCCACTTTTTTCCCAATCTCCCGCTTCAACTCCCTCTTAATAGACTCCATGGATTCTAAGCCGTACTTTACTAGTAAATCAAGCTCCCTCCTAGAGATCTCCTCGTCGACTACTACTCCTATGAGAAAAGAGGATGCATCGTGTTCTCTCAATATCTCACATGCTTTTTCGGAAACTTCATGGATAAAGCTACTTGTAAATTTACTGCCGCATATGTAGCAACTCAATGGAGAGATCTCCTCACCATAGATCTTCATGTAGCTAGATGCCAATTGATCTCCTCCATTTAGTGCAAGCATGTAGTGATTTCGCCTACTACTCTCTCCTCTTGAGTACTCAGTAAAGATCTTTAGCGCGAGTAGAGTCTTGATCATTAGACCACGGTCTTGGTTAGATAAGCCTAATCCATACTTCGCGAATAATCTCCCCAAGCACCTACTACATAGTGGGGTTTCTAGGAGTATTTTCTCGGATCGCTCTACAATTTCACTTACTAGTGCAGTAAATTCTCGGCTCATAGAGCAATACCCCAACGTAGAGTATTGTCTATTTAAGACTCCTCTATGTTTTCAGGCAAGGATACACCAAGCTTCTTCAATAAGTCCTTCCGCCTCAGGGTTTTCACAAGCTTCTTCATTGCCTCGTATTGTTTAATCAACTCACGTACTTCATCAATTGAAACGCCTGCTCCATAAGCTATTCTCTTCATTCTCGATTTATCAATGATCTCAGGGTTGTCTAGTTCTTCGTAAGTCATTGAGTTTATTACAGCGATCCACTTATCAAGCCTCTTCTCTAGCTCCTTTGAGTCTATCTCCATTGGCAACTTATACTCAAATCCAGGTATCATTTGGAGGACTTTTCTAAGTGGGCCTAGTTTCCTCAAGCTAACTAGTTGTTTATATACAAGCCTCATGTTTAGCTTTCCCTCAATGATCTTCTTTGCATCCTCCTCTGTAAACTCTAACTGCATTTTCCTAACTGACTCAACAAGGCTCTCTACATCTCCAAGCCCTAGAATCCTCGATATAAAGCGCTGTGGTTTAAACACCTCTAGATCCTCGATCTTCTCCCCTACACCAATGAACTTAATTCTCGCACCAGTTGCCGCGACAGCTGATAAAGCACCTCCACCCTTAGCTGTACCATCTAGTTTTGTCACTACGATTGATCCTATAGGAGTGGATTCGTTGAATTTCTTCGCAATACTGTATGCTTGCTGACCAATCGCTGCATCTAGAACTAGCATTATCTCGTCTGGATTAATTAACTTATATATTTCCCTCATCTCCTCTAGTAGCGTCTCCTCCTTGTGGTGTCTCCCAGCAGTATCAACTATAACTATGTCGAAGCCCCTCTGCATAAAGTACTCTACACCCTTCCTAGCTATATCTACAGCGTCTTGCCCCCCAGGCTCGCCATACACTGGGACTCCTATCTTCTCACCCAGCTGCTTGAGTTGCTCATAGGCTGCTGGTCTATAGGTATCCGCTGAAACCAAACCCACTCTGTACCCTTCAAGTTTATAGAAGTATGCTAACTTACCGGCAGTTGTTGTCTTACCACTACCCTGCAATCCCACTAGGAGAATAATCCAAGGCTTCTTACTTGGCTTTATAACAGGCTTTTTCTCCCCTCCTAAAAGCCTGAGTAACTCCTCGTACACAATCGTAATAAACCAGTTTTTCCTAGAAACCCCTATAGGTGGCTTCTCACTGAGGGCCCTTTGCTTGATCCTACTAGAGATCTCTGATAC